>OWJK01000005.1_pt1 | contig 160614 bp, 115 predicted proteins | sample 1732911 | NCBI WGS metagenome assembly OWJK01 (sample SAMN05065767, study PRJEB22554) | human gut metagenome | biome: ENVO:2100002; feature: ENVO:00000062; material: ENVO:00002003 | host: Homo sapiens | place: USA
AAAATCACAAAAGTAACATGAAAATCCAGTTTGGTTTAGTTTGTTAGCCTTATATATGCTAAACTAAATTAAACTAAATATAGGCAGGCATTTTTGGCTGCCTGTACAAAAAAGATTATCTTTGCTACAAGCAATACAACTTCAAGAGATAATAATTTGTATTCTCTTTATGAGCTGCAAATAATTTGTTAGTTAAAGTTAGGAGCAAATTCTTCGAATGATGAGAGCAGATAAAATTGCTCGGAATGCACTCTGAAAGCAAACAAACGAAAAGAAAGAAACAGAGTGCAAATAGAAAAACGAGAAATCACTTTAATTCCTGTTTTTGTTCCTTGTTTGTTTCTCTATTAAAATCATTCACTTTATAACATATTGATTATAAAATATTTAAGTGTGTATTTTTAAAAGAGTTAAGAATATTGCCAAGATACGTAACAAAACCATGCGTGAATTGCCTGGTGGTACGCTCTTCCCTGACACCATGAAGCAGTATGACGACTATACCATACGCGAAGCACTCCATAACTGCATAGCCCATCAAGACTATACACTTCAAGAGCGCATATCATTTGTGGAAGGTGACGACAAACTGTACTATGGCAATGGCGGCAGCTTCATTCCCGGTACTATCGAGAATGCGTTGGAGCATAAAGGTCCTCAGCGCCATTATCGTAATGAATGTCTTTGCACAGGTATGGTAAACTTCAACATGATCGATACCGTAGGACGTGGCATCAAAAAGATTTTTGCTGAACAGCGTAATCGCTATTTTCCGATGCCCGACTATGACATAGATAATAATAAGCGTAGCGTTGGCGTGACTATCTATGGCAAGATGCTTGATGAAAAGTATAGTTCTCTACTGAAAACAAATACAGACTTGACGCTAAAAGAATGTGTTTGGTTGGATGCCATTCAAAAGCATCGTCCTGTCACCAAAGATGCCATCAAGCATTTGAAGGAGAAAGGACTCATAGAAGGACGTTCACCCAACTATATTATTTCGCTAACTGTCGCTAAGTTGACGCATCAAATTGGACATTATACCAAAGAGAAAGGACTTGAGGAAAAATTGCTTGAGCAAACCATTCTGCAATTAGCAAGGGATGCAGGTAATGAAGGCTTTAAGTTAACTGATGTTTACGAAGCCCTGCACAAGAACCTTCCAGCCTCTATGAATGCTACTTCAAAAAAGAGGTATTTAGGTCGTTTGCTCTCTAAGATGGGTTCGTCTAACTTACTACAGATAGTAGGTAGGACGTGGAAGATAACCGAAATTGGCCTGTCTAAACTGCGGTTATAATTCGGTTAAAATCCATAGGTAAATTCGCTAAACATCGCATTTCCAAGTGCTTTGCTATGCAATTCGGTTATAATTCGGCTATAATTCGGTTATAATTCGGCTATAATTCGGTTATAATTCGGCTGTAAATTACAGAGATAGAACTGCAATTGTTGCCTCCACCTAATATAAAACATGTAGCCCATGTCAAAGTATCATAAAGAACAAATTGAGTGTCCGCACTGCCATCATAAAGGTCAGTTTGACCTTTGGGAGTCGGTGAATGTGGACCTCGATCCCGAACTTCGGGGACAAATATTGAGTGACCGCCTCTTCGTTTGGACTTGTCCGGAATGTGAGAGCCATGTATTCATACCCTATGGCACTTTGTACCATGATATGAAGCACCGCTTCATGCTCTTCTATTCGTATGAACACGATGAGGATGATGGGGATAAATATGTTCCTATGAAGATGCCCAAAGGAATGCATCTGGATGGCTATACCCATCGCTTGGTATATGGGCTCAACAACTTAAAAGAGAAAATCCTCATTCTGGAGCACGGACTGAATGATGTGGCTATTGAACGCATGAAGTTCATGATTAGTCATGTTGTTGTGCCTGAAATAGCAGAAAAAGACTACGACCTCTATTTCCATCACCTTGACAGAACGGACGATGTTTCGGAATATGGCGCTATCTTCTTTGTCTATCATGATGACAAAGAAGACAACGACATGATTGTTCGCTATGCATTGGACAACTACTTCGAACATTGCTTGGCTGTAAAGCTCGACCCTCGTATGCAAGTAGAAGGAGGTATGTGTATTGACCAAGGTTGGATGGCAAAACAACTGCTTTGTGTGCAAGAAGACGCTTACCCCAAAGGGAAAACCGGCTTTGAAGGTCAATACAAAGACGGCAAATGGGCTTTAGTGGATAAACAGGGACAGGCATTGTCTCCATATAAGTATTGGTTTGTAGAAAATGCCAAAGAAGGTTTCTTCCGTGCACAAGTAACTGGTGGATCAGAATATAATTTACTTCGACCGAACGGCTCAGAAATTCTCAATCAGAGTTTCTCAGGCATTACCGAAGTGCATAATGGCTACTTCGTGTTTTGGCGTACCAAGCGTAAAACTAAAACTACACCCACACGCTATTTGCATGGCATTGGTCATGTGAGCGGTGTGCTGCTATTTCCTCCAATGTTTGAGCGACTTCATTGGCTTGACGAAGAGAAGAAGGAAGCCTATTACGCGGAATTGGATGGCAAACCCTATATTCTGACAACAGATGGTAGCATCTATGACCCAGAGCGCCAGCACTTGCCCAAAAAGCTAAAGATTATTCCTGAGAAGTTCTTTGAAAAGCTGGCAAATTGGGTGCTACCTGGCCTTCAGTTCTTCTATCGTGACACGGACGCACCTGTCATTGTAGATACCACTTATCATGTGGGCGATGTGTTGCGCGCTGGTCGTTTTATTGACGTAACGACCAAACTTCTCAAACCGACACACAAGACACGCTTCTTGATTGCTTCTGCACATGCAGCTATGCTGTGTGAGATTGAAGATATTGTTCGGAACAACCCACATGTAAAGGATTGGAACCTTTGTACGCTTCACTTTGACAGCTATTTCAAGGTGCTCGACATTTATGAACTGAACGGGGTTAAGCAAGTATTCTTGCTGCATATTCCAGAAGCGGCAGCCCATTTCTTGGGCGATCAATCGCTTGACTTCATTATCAATGGTGCTGGCTCCGAATTAAACTTGATTGAGATGGCACATCGTAGCTTGGAAGACAAGATGCGTATGGATGTGCATCCTCGTTCACTTGATAAGGAATTTGTGGAGCGTATGGCGCATCCTGTTGGTTTAGACGATGAGTTCTATCCTGTAGAGTTGGCACCAGATGGTGACCCTATCGATGAGAAGATGCTCGGTCTAAGCAATATGGTTCATCGATTGGCTAATGATGAAGATATTGATAACTTCTTTGAGGTGGATGATAATTTCTACTTCAATGGCATCAAAAATACTATTTGCGATGGCTGCGTGTTTGCGAAAGACATCAACGAAAAGGGCGACGGATGCGGATATTTGGCTCAAGACCAATTCAGAGAGAATTACTTGAAAGGTCGATGTGAACATCGAAAAGAGGCATACAATGATGTATCTGATCACGAACGCCGTGAGGAAGAGAATATCAAGAAAGAGAGTCTTCAAGCAGCCAAAGAATGTGATGCTTATGCACTTTCTTTGGTTAGAGATTTTATTGCTGAGCAATTGGGTGGTGACATCAACCGATTGAAGGATTACGACTTCAGTACACTCAAACAAGAGGATAACGCCAAGCAAAAGGCTTTGGAAAAATATGCAAGAAGCGTAACAGGAACCTTTTCTGTACCCAACGCTGCTATTGTGTGTGCCATAGCCTCACTGGTATTCGGAAATGCGTGGGAAGAATACACGCTCCAAAGCATGGAGAAGTACAAGTTTAAAGTGGACTTTGTATGTCCATTTATGTATCTTTTCGGCTTTCCGTTGGGATTAGAATGGGGCATGAAGAAATTCAAGGGACTTGATAAGTTCAATCCTTCTGAGGAGTTGATTGACCGTGTTCTCCGCTTTTGGAAACTCCAAAGAAGCATTGGTAACATCATTCTCCTCCCTGCTATGCTCACTCAAAACTCAGTAGAGTTAAGCCTTTCAAGGGCAAAGCGTTTGTGGCGTAACTATCCAGACTCGTTTATTAAAGAACTCAGAGAAGAGTTTGTGGATGAGACGCATCGCAACAAGTATCTCCAATCTGAGTTTTACAAAAATCGAAAAATATACGTTCATTGCAAATCGGAAGAGGGATTCAATCGCCTCATGAAGGAACTCCTACTTGAAGATTATCTGGACGAGACAGGTCATCCTTTGAAACTCTTCGCAGGCGTTGGTAGCATGGATAAAGACCTTAGCAGAGAAACATACCTAAAGGCTGTAGATGAGTACTTAAACTTCTGCGAGAAAGAAATACCGCAGCGAGCTGACCGTCTCATTGACAGACTAAAGAATATACTTGATAACAACAAATAAAAACAGCATAATTATGGCAATAATCAAAAGACCTCCTCATGATGATGGACCTGTAAACGCCGGTGAACAGCGTTTGCTCGATTATCTGTCTGTGAAGTTGCCCAACAATTATTTCATCATTCCCAACTGCAACATAGCGATTACGGGACCTAACCGTATCATGAAGTATTGGGAGTATGACTGTATTGTGGTGACTCCTCATGCCCTCTACCATATTGAAAATAAGGATTGGGCTGGAAACCTCGAAGGCGACGACTATGCTTGGTTCCGCAATGGTCAAGAAGTGGCAAACCCACACAAGACTGCCGGACTAAAGAGCCGTATCCTCGCTTCTAAAATCAAGAACCAACATCCCGATTGGAACTTTGGTCAAATCATTACTTTGGTTACGTTGAGCCATCCTCAACAATCGAAGTTTGGTTTGGATCCAACTTGCGACACTTACAAGCAGACTTTCACACTTGGTGATGCACTCGTGGAGTTTATCACCGACCATGAGTTGGTGGCACGTTCAGAAAATGGCATTCAACCGTTGATGGCGCAACTTACCGATTTCCTTACAGGAGAATCTGTGGAAAGAAGACGTGCAGAACGTACTACCATCTTCAACTACACCATCGAAGAGAAACTACAAGAAACTGAAGAGTTTACGGAGTATCTCTGTGTGCCGCAGTTTATCGCTACGGCTCGTTACCGTGTGCGCGAATATCCTCTGGATGTAGCCGATAAGAGTCCGAAGGAATTGCAGCAACTCAACCTATCTGTGCAAAACGCTTATATGGCACAGGAAAAGATTGGCGACTCTCCTTATATCGTCAATACAAAGTGCCAGATGAACGAAGAGCAGACTTATTACTATGAGATAAGTCGCTATCAAGACGAGAGTTCTCTGCGTGCAAAGCTCAATCAAAAGACTTTTAAGCAGACCGATAAGCTTAGCATCATCATGGATGTGGCGAACGCTTTGAAAGCAGCCCACAAGGTGCAGGTATATCATCGTAATGTGTGCCCTGAGAATATCTATGTGTATGAGGGCGGTAGAGCGGCTTTGGCAAACTTTAGAATGTCATGGTTCGTAGAGCATATCGACTTGAGCTTTTCTGTAAATTCAGCGGGCGATCAGTCATCTCCTTTCACTGCTCCAGAACTTTTGGATGGCGATGTGACCTCTGCCAGCGACATCTACTCTTTGGGCGTGGTGTTCTACCAACTGATGGTGGGTCGTTTGCCTTTTGATAGTGTCTTGACGTTTATGACGGCTTTGGGAGGAGAACTTCCTGAAGACCATCTCCCCAGCCATGTGCTGAAAGAACTCCCTGCATGGATGGACGAATTTGTGCAGAAGACTATTGTAGCAGATGCAGATAAACGTTGGCAAACGGCGGATGAAGTGCTTGACTTCCTCAATGCAGCAATTGATGAAGAAGTACATAAAACGATTGCCACCTCTCATACGACTTCAACCCAGCACACAGAGAAGACGTTGTACTTGAAGGACATGAAGCCTGGTATGAAGGTTTCTCCCAGCATGACGCTTCATGAGATATTGGGCCGAGGTGGCTTTGGACGTGTTTTCAAAGTATGGCATGATATGCAGAAGCAGTTCTTGGCCATCAAAATATTTGAGAAGGATGCTTCAATAGATAATGCCATCAATGAGTTTAATGCGCTCAAAGAATTGCATCACGCAAACATCGTAGAGTTTAAGCATAACGACAGAACCGTACCCGGTGGCTTGTTCTTTACGCTGATGGAATTGCTCGATGGTGAAAACCTTCAAGAATACACGAAGGGTGATTTACGTCTTCCTGCTGATGAAATTTTCAAGATGGCGACGCAGATTCTTAGTGCCTTGGTTTATATGCAAAGCAAAGAGCCTCCCGTGTACCACCGAGACATCAAGCCCTGCAACATTATGTGGCACAAGCGTCAGCTGTACAAGTTGATTGATTTCAATATTTCTGCTACGACGGATGATAAGTCGTTTGGAGGAACCTTCCCTTATATGGCTCCAGATCTTATCGTTTCAGGCAATAAGATTGACTGGGATTGTTCCGCTGACACCTTCGCGCTCGGCATTACGCTTTACGAACTGCTCGCCCATGCTTATCCATGGCCGGGCGGTAACTTGCGTCCTAACATCCACAAATTGCCTACTGATATTCGCAACTATAATGATAAACTATCCAATGAGATGGCAGACTTTGTGATGAAGTCTATCATTACAGATAAGAATAAGCGTTTCAAGACGGCACAAGAGATGCTGGATGCGCTGAATGCTATTGGTTTGGATGGTATGCAGAAGGATTCGTCTGTAATATCTATTACCCACAATGGAGAGGATGTTGGGAATCCTGTGGACTACATCAACTCACTATATAGCCAAAGCCGTCATGGCAATGGTGGTACACGTGCTGGCGTAGCTCAACATGCATTTGACGCATTGACGTACTCTGAAACTCGCTTGGACAGAGAGTTGATTGCCGACATTGAGGCTTTGAAGTACAAATTGATTATCATTACAGGTAATGCCGGTGATGGTAAGACTGCCTTTATTCATCGTATAGAAGATAAGGGTGCTGATAAACAACAATTTGACACGAACAATGGTTCTCAATTCTATATCTCTGGTGTTAGATTCGAGTCAAACTATGATGGTTCACAAGATGAAGACGACAAGGCTAATGATGAAGTGTTGGCTGAGTTCCTTTCTCCGTTCTATGGTCTGAATGATTATACGCAAGCTCATGAAGGACGTGTGATTGCCATCAACGAAGGTCGTTTGGTGGACTTCTTATCGATGCGTCCCGAATTGCGTGTGCTGCAAGACAACATTGAAGAGTACTTCTATAAGGAAGGTCATGCTGAATTGTTGCCGGGCTTGATGGTGATAAACCTGAACCTTCGCTCTGTAACAGCTCGCGATGCTGAAACAAAGACTCCGAGCTTGTTGGCGCAACAAATGAAGAAGTTGACACGTCCTGAATTGTGGGGTAAGTGTCAAAACTGTCCTGTGGCCGACCGTTGCTTCATCAAATACAACGTGGACACCTTCCAAGACACCAGCGCCGGTGATGAGGTCATTAATCGTTTGGAATGGTTGGTGCGCACCATCGTATATAAGCGTGAACTCCACATCACCATGCGCGACTTGCGCTCGATGATTGCGTGGATGTTGACGCGCGACTATTCGTGTGAGGAAGTAAAGGCTTTGATTGAATTGGTAAATGCCGACAATGTACCTGAGTACTATTGGCAATATTACTATTTCAACTTGACAGCGCCTGTTACCTATCCTGACCCAAGTAAGGTTGAATACTTCGAGCTGCCGACACTGGAATCGAACGACCGTTTGGTAAAATTACTTCGTGAAACAGACGTTGCGGGGGTGGCTCTGCCTGCCTTCGACCGTGATTTGTACTATCGCACGAAACGTCCGAACGACTATATCATCTTCAGTGACCGTACCCGCTCTTTGCTGAATGACTTCAACGATTGCAATCAAATTATTCCTGCATACGAAGTGAAGTCGGACGATGTTCGTATGGCTGTCACAAGCCGTCATAAGTCGTTTGTACGTCATCAGTATTTCGAAGGAGCTATTGATTTCAGAAGAAGATTGCCTTATCGATATGCCAGTGCCTTTGAAAAGCAGTTGCGTCTTGAAGACCCTACGGAATTGGCTAAAACGATGCAAGACCTTGCTAGTGCGATTTCTGCCAGTGAGGGCTGTTCTAACGAACAATTGACCAAGGGTTATCTTCTTTTGGCAAGCTCAAATGTTGCTGACCCCATCTCAAAGAGCTATCGTCGTTTTTCTTTAGATGAGTTCGAGCTCTATGTGAATAAGACCGAGCATTTGACAAAATACATCGAGTATGAAAGTGATAGCTTAATTTTCCGTCACAAAAAAGATAAGTTTATCCAACTGACGGTAAGCCTTGACTTGTATGAAATGCTGGAATATATTCACGCAGGCTTTAGCCCCTCTGTAAACGACTTGCGTGGACGTTTCATCGAACTTCAGATATTTAAGAATTTGCTGGAGGCTAAAACGTATTCAGAGATACTTGTGACAAAGAATAATCGCAAGTTCACTGCTATACGATTGGATGGTCAAAAGCATATAGTAATTGAACCTCTTAACGTGCAATGATATGATATTAAAACTAAAGAAAGGAACAGGTGTACAAGCCTTCCTAAATAAGGAAATATTCTATGTCGATGTTAAGTCGGTAAAGTTGGACCGTGTGCTGACCAATCTGTTTATCAAAATGTATGCTGACGGTGCTCCGGTATCAATGGCTTTCCGTAAAGAATATACCATTGACATACTGAAAGAGAACTTGGCTACTTTGGAAGGCCAAGGTGTGATGCATGGTGTAAGTGATAACCCAGATGGTGTGGAAGACTGGCTCCGTAGTTCTTTGCTGGAGTTGGTCAATCGCGGCAATGTTGTAAAAGAACATGTATCAACACTAAAGCCCTTACATTTGCTCAGCTTCCGTGTTCAGAATAGTAAATTCTGTCGTGACTATCGTGCATCAGACCAACTCTATTTGATGTTACGTAGCAATCCTGAAGTAATGCATGGTTTGGTTCGCTACCTTAGTAAAGGTTGGGACAAGCAGACGGGTGAAATCGTTTCAAGCGAAGATTTGGATGTAGATACTACTGGTATTCTGTATATTACCAAACCTTTGCGTGAGCGTAAGACGTTAAACAAGGTGGCAGAAGCCATCCCACAACCATTCCTTCGCGAACAGGCGACTTTGTTTAATGACGATATTCGTCGGTTGCTTCTCTATAAAGATAAGCTACCTAGAGCCGTATTCATTGACTATCTGAGAATCCTTTGCGGTTTTCATTTGGCTTTGTATGCCATGAAGTTGATTTACTTGCTCCCGAAGATGGTGGATGCTGGCTCACGTCAGGTGGAAGACGATTGGTCGATGCTCGTAGATGTGACTGATGACTTGGATAGCATTGTTTCGGCTTATGCTTGCAAAGATGTGGAAAGAATGCAGAATGGCATTGGCAAATACATTCGTTCTACCTACATGGCAGACATCATTCAAGACAGGAAGCCATGCTCTATTGACGAAGCGCTGAGAATACTGAAAGAAGATAATAACAAGTCAGACGGTTTCTACGAATCCGTTTTGAATGGAATCCGTAAGGATCTTCCCAACTCGGATGAGAAAGAGTTTGATAAAGAAGACTTCAGAGAAATGCTTGAGCTATTTCCTGAAGATGACTACTTCGACATGTTGGTTCATGTCTTAGAAAAATCGAACTTAGGTAACTATCAGTATCGCTACTTACACGAGTTTCTTGATGCTGTGGCAATGAAGAACTCTTCATCTATGCTTTTGGCTGATAGCCGCTCACGCCGCCATCCACGACGTGGAGCACTTGGCTCGAAGCTCTTAGAAACATTGGTGCAGCTCCTTGTGTTGAAGGAGAAACCTACAGGCGGTTACGAAACTCGTTCATTATCAATTGATGAATTGATTGGTGAAATTCGTGACCGTTATGGCTTAATCATCAATGGTGTAAACGAGAAGCGTTTTGCCAATGCGGATGTAGAAATGAATGAAGCATTCCGTACTAATGTAGAAGCTTTCAAGGATAAACTTCGTCAAATTGGTTTCTATACCGATATGAGTGATGCTTGCATCCTACAGAAGATTCGCCCACGCTATAAAATGTAAACAATGGAAGAAATTAGAGCTCTATATTACGAACGTTTCATACAACATGTTGTTGAAACGTATGCACCAAAGCTGAAGCAAGTTCGTCCGGGGCATTGTATGAAGATTACAGGCCTTGCGCTGAAAGAACTTCGTGTTCTGCTTCCTTTGTTGCGTCCCATCAATAATGATTTGTCGGTGTTCATTCTCTCTGAAGAGGAAAAGGGGGATGAGTTTATCCATGCCACGAAGCTTATTGAGTTGAGAAACGACCCCACAAAGGCCGTGCTTATCTTGGTACCTACCAATAGTAGAACGTCAGCAGAAGACTCTTATGGCGACGCTACGTTCCAAAATCTGTCAGCATCAGACCTGCAAGACTCTTTCATTCGCAAGTTGATTGACGAGATTCCAGAGGAAAAGAAATATAGCTGGGCACAGATTTTTGAACTGCTTAGAGACGAGGTTCATGCCTATAAGAATGATGTTATTTCGTACATCCTTTATTTGGAGCTAAATCAGTTCTCAGATGAAGCATGGGGCAATGGCTTATTTGTGTTTGGCATGTGGCCTGACATGGCGCTTCTCAGGGATGAAAATGCCGTGCGCAGACGTTTCATGCTGAACAAAGAAAAGGTATCTGTTATCATCTCAGATTTCTCTTTGACCGCTGCTGATCGCGTTTCTTCTCTTCCGATTGAGAGAGAAACTATTCAGCGTGACCTTATGAGCTTCCTTACCTCTGATGATTCTGTGGAGGATGCAAATTCCTTGTTTGAAGCTATTCTGCGCAATCATCCTGAGTTCAACTATGCCAATATTCCATGGCTTGAGACAGGCTCTTCTGGCCCTGTGAAGGTGATGGTTGATTTGAATACTGGTAAGGATTCTAAGAAGGAATTGGTAAGAGACGACGAAGGTAATTTTGTGTTGAACATCATTACCGAGAAGAAGTCGAAGGTCTCTTTTACCATTACTACTGACCCTGCTCCCAAGGACAATCCTGCGATTGTTTCTTTTGAAATAGCACTGGTTGACATTAGCGACTTCTCAGAAGTAGGTGTAATCAAGAAAGCCAAAGTCGGCACGAACAAACGCGCTTCACGAAAGATGTCTGTGAACATTGCAGATGGTATGTTTGACGAAGGTGATTACTTGCTTCGTGTTCGTGCGCTTGATGAGAATGGTATTGTACTTGAACAAAAGAAAGAGTTCAAAGAGGACCAGGTGCAAGCAGCTTGGGAGGAGGCAAAGGAAAAGAACCCGAACCTCCAAATGGAGCAATACCGTTTGGAACATCACGTGGCCTATTGTAATGAATCTGCAGTATTCACTATCGTCAATGATGGTGACGTGCCCGAAGGTCAAATAGACAAGCGAGCCAAGGTAAATAGCTTTACGCAAGCAATTATTCTTTATCGTTCGGCCCATTTGGCAAAGAATGAGGACTTGGATATTCCTACAGATGGCGTTGACCGTAATCTATGGGTGGATGGCAACTTGAACAACACTTATCATTTTGACTTTGGCGCTGCTTATGCTTATCAGATACAGCTGTCAAAGAAGTTGATTCAGTTGGAATCTACTTTCTTGAAGAATGCAAAAGAGTTTGGTCATGTCGAGGCACTGTTAGGTGGAAATCCAACAGATGCTTACTTGATGAATCCGAACGATACAGCTATTCGTGAACCGCTTTTTGTACCAGCCTCTGATGTCAATATTCCTAATGAATTAATCGCTTTAAGAGAAGACCTCTTTGCTATCATTAGAGAATCGGCAGAAGATGAAAGTGGCTTAACAAGCACTTTGGACTTCACAACCAATTTGGGTTTGATTAAAGCTTATCTTTCTGAGTATAACACTTGGTTGAGAGAAGAACTGGATAAAGACTTGAATACGGATGAAGTGGTCAAGCTTCAGAATATTGATACGGTGCTATTATCCGTAGAAATGCCTGACGGTAGCAAAAACCAAATTAAGTTGGTAAGTCCTTTACATCCATTGCGTTTAGCTTGGATGGTGAATCTGTACGAACTTTATCAAGATTGGGAAGACCGTACAATTGAAGTTCCTAAATATAGAAAAGCTTGGTATCGTAAACTGGATAAGCTATTTCAAGGGCAAATTCCAATGAACGTGGCACCGATTGTGCTTAGTGATGACCCCTTGAAAGAAGCATATCAGTATATTGGTGAGCTGACCTTTGGTTGGGGTGCTTATGCACAACCTACGCAGTCGGAGGAGGCATTCTCTTCAGGCAGTCGCCAGTTGAAATCATATGTTTCGATGCTGCTGAATGTAGCAAGAGAAAAGCGAATTGATAGCGATGTAAACTTGGATTTGGTGGTACGCCATCTTTTCAATTATAGTGTTTCTCATCCTTATACTGATAAGTTGGTTATCAACCTGTTTAATGCTGGTGATGCGGCTACGTTTGCAGAAGCATTGGTTAGACTGGAGAAGATTGGTATCGGTCATGAATTGACTTATGAAATCAGGCTGTTTACCGATGAGAATATGCTGCAATCCGGTGAAGCATTCAAGGATTTGCTCGACCCAGAATCGGCAGTTGCAAACGATGCGGAAGTGTTCTCACAAGCTTCTGCTAATCGCTTGTTCCCTAAGCTTCGCTTCTCCTTGAATAAGACAAGTGATTTTATCAACAAGCATGATAACTATCAGGCTCATCTTTCATTCTTAGTGAATCCATTCGTGGTGAACACAGAACCTGCTCGTCCAAGCGAACTGAGCCGTTCCTTCTTCTTGAATGGCACTATCTGCAGAGATATTGTAGAAGCTAAACCTGTGGGTAAAACCTTTGTTTGGAATAGATACTATTCTAATAAGAGCTTGCCTAATCCGGTTTCTGAATCAGCCAACCTTGAAGTTAGTTTGTTTGCTCGCCTGCAGGAAGTGATTGGTAAGATGTTGTCTTCAACCATTGAAGAGTCTGTACCTGCCACGACGTTGCGATTGAAGGAGAATGACATGATGCTCTTGTCATTCATTCATGATAGCAGTGACTGGGTGGTTACGTTTGACAAGAATATGGGACCTGAGTTCTATGACCTTCCATGTCTGGGCGATTCAGATGTTCCATATCTGTTGGATTATGTGCCTAACGACGAAGCTACTGGTATCTCATCTTACTTGACCACAAAACCGACAAGTGAAATCGCTGCACTGATGGTTCCTCTGTTCAAGCAGTATGGTATCAATATTGAGGACAAAAAGAATTTCAAGCAGATTCTCGAGGATGTTCGTTCTGTTAGTAGTTCACTCATCATGCAGGTGAACACTACGTCGAGAAAAGGCTTTGAGGTGATTGGCACCACATTGACGAAGCGTTTCTTGGAGAAGAAGGGCATCACAACAGAATCCTTCATGATTCCTATTGACCTTCATAAGGAACTATTTGTCGATTTGGATAGCGATAAGCAGGAACGAGCTGACAACTTGGTGGTTAAGATTGATACCAACCGCAAGGAAATACTTTTCAATGTGGTTGAGATCAAATGCAGAAATGCTTATTACCAAGCAGACGAACTTCACCAAAAGATAGTGAATCAGATAGAGAATACCATCTTCGCATTGCGCTCTCACTTTGAAATTGCAGTGGATGGCAATGATAGACTTGATAGAGAGCTGAAAGTGCTTGAGTTGAAGTCTCTCTTGGAGTTCTATATTAACCGTTCACTGAGATATGGTCAACTCAATCCGGACAAAGCTCATGAGTACAAGGTTTTCTTGAGTAAACTCTCCGAAGGCTATACTATTCGTTTTAAGCGTCTTGGGGTGATCTTCGACTTCATGCAGGCTGAACGCCAGAAGAAAGATTTTTATGGTGATGCGGTGATTTATACGATGGGCAATCCTGTTATCGAGCAAATTCTTGATGAGAATAGCAACTTGAAAACACAGGCTTTGGAAGCTCAGGATAATGAGTTCGTGAAATTCTTTGAACCTACGTTTGTACCTGCAAAGCAAACAGTCCCAGCTCAAGAATCGCCAGTTAAGCCTGTTACTGTAGTTACTCCGACTGATGATTCAGACTATGAAGTTATTGTGCCTAAGAAGGTGGAAAATTCTCAAACTGAATCAGCAGAATCGGAGAAAAAGACTCATAATGATTCTGTAGTATTTGATAAACCCAAAGAGAAAGTTGAGCAACCTCTAACGCCTCCTGCAGTCACTCCTGAAGCAGAGAAACAGCCTTCGAAATCGGAACCAATTAAGGAAGAGAAACCGGAAGAAGATATTCCTGTGACAGATACTCCTGCAGAAGATATACCGTTGCAACCTTCTCATGGCGAAGAGGTCGTTGTTCCGGAGGTTGATCCAAACTACAAAGAACCTATAGTGGATGTTATCATTGGTAAGAATGGTGAATCTCCCCAATTCGGTGTTCTTGGCAAGATGGTATCTAATGGTCGTGTTATTGGTATGGACCTCAATGAGTGCAATACCATCAGCCTCTTTGGTGTGCAAGGCGCAGGAAAGAGTTATACGATTGGTTCTGTAACGGAAATGGTGCTCAAACAGTTCTCTAACGTGAACAAGTTGCCAGCACCCATGGCAGGTGTGATATTCCATTTCAGTGAAAGTATGGATTATGCGCCTGAGTTCACATCAATGGTATATCCTAATGATGAAGCTGGGCAGTTGGCCAAGTTGAAAGCTGAATACGGTGCTGAGCCAAATTCTGTAAAAGATGTAGTCCTTCTTGCTCCTGAAGCTCAGGTTGAATTGCGCAAAGCTCAATATCCTGATTTGGAAGTTCATTCAATTGGCTTTGATTCAGGTGAATTGTCGGTTCGTGACTGGTTGTTCCTCTTAGCTGCAATGGGTAATGATTCTGCTTATATCAAAGAACTGAAACAGATTATGAAGGCTTGTCGTCACAACATGTCACTGGCCAACATACGTTCTGGCGTTGCTAATAGTGACCACCTTTCTACTTCTCAAAGAGCATTGGCCAATACCAAATTGGATTTTGCTGAGGAGTATATTACTGATGGTTGTAAGCTGCAGCAGTACCTTCGCCCAGGCAGACTTATCATCGTTGACTTGCGTGATGAGTTTATCGAAAAAGAAGAAGCATTAGGCCTATTTGTTGTCATGCTCAATATCTTCTCAAGTGTTATGACTGTGGATGGTAAGGCATTCAATAAGTTCATCGTATTTGATGAAGCTCATAAGTATATGAACAACAAGGAACTCGTTGATTCTATCACTACGGCAATTCGTGAGATGCGTCATAAGGGCGTTTCAATCATGATAGCCAGTCAGGATCCGATGAGTCTGCCAACGGAAATCATTGAGCTTAGTTCGATGGTGGTGATGCACCGCTTTAGTTCACCTGCATGGGTGAAGCATGTTCAAAAGGCTATCACACCTCTGCAAACGCTGACTGCTACTGAAATGGCAGCCTTGGGCTCAGGAGAAGCATACCTATGGGCAAATAAGGCCACTGATAAGGCGATAACTCAGCGTCCGATAAAGATTAGCATTCGTCCACGTGTAACTAAGCATGGTGGAGATACTATACAAGCTGTAAAATAAGAATGAACGTAATAGAATATTCAAATAGAGGAAGCAGAACAGTGAACCAGGATTATGTAATCCATCGTTCACTGTCGGCTGACTCTGCAATATTTGTTTTAGCTGACGGTATGGGGGGCTACTCACATGGTGAGATAGCCTCTCAGACTGTGGCTGAAAGTATTGTGGAGTTCGTGGAGAAGAATACTACTAATTATACACCTGAAAATCTTTTGAGGGAATCAATAGTGTTTGCTAATGATGCACTTATGATAAAACGGATGGAGATTGGTGGTAAAAGAATGGGAACTGTAATTGCGGTACTCTTGATTAAGGGGGCCTATGCATATATTGCATGGCTTGGCGACAGTAGAGTGTATAAATATAGCAATGGCAAAATAGGTTTCTGCACAACAGACCATTCTATTGTTCAGCAACTCTCAAACAAAATGGCCATTACTTCTTCTATTTATGAGAAGTATGCAGCGATTGTAACTCGTGCCATCATGGGTGACGAAATCAAGGAAGAAATTCCTATTGAAGTCCTGTCTGTTACGGAAGGAGATGTATTTCTTTTATGTTCTGATGGACTTCATAAGCAGCTTCCTGTTGAAGAATACGCAGTTTCATGTGACAAGATAAATCTGAAGTGTTTGGATGATATGGCTCCCGACATGGATGATAATTATTCATTCATAAAAGTAACGGTATAATGATATTAAGCAATATAGTAATTGACGACCTCAAGAAAAAGTCTGGCTTGCACTTTGATCAAACTAAGGACTTTGATATGCTGGCCAAGTTGATATTGGACGTAACACAGCGTTCCATCGGTGTAACTACTCTCAAACGATTAATGGGTTATATCGATGACGACCATCGTACCAACTCTTATACGCTTAATACCATAGCCTTATTCTTGGGTTTCTCGACATGGGATGATTATCTTTTGGCTCGTTCCGTAGATAGTATTTGGGGATTCCAAGATTCCGCCGTGTACATCCATGAATTAGAGTTGGACTCCGAGGTACTTGTAAAGTACATGGATCGAACAGTCAAATTTAAAGTCGTTGAGCATAAAGAAAAAAAGGCATTGATGGTAATTGAAGCTGTAAACAGTAGCCTTCAACCCAATGACCTCCTCTATATTCACAAGATTGAGAAAGGTAAAAGACTGGAGGCTGAAAAAGTTTTTCGAGGTGACTTGATTGGCAATTATAAAACCAGTAGTGAGCTGACAGCCGTCGAACTTATGTAATTTGGCTTATGATACATATAATCGATAAGGTTTCTCTTACGCCCAATGGGCTGGTAGCCACTGGAACCAAAGATGCCATTCACCTTCATCAAGGTGATATGGATGGAGCTTGTGCAGTTTATAGTCTAATGATGTGCCTCATAATCAATCGGGCTATAAAGCGGTTAGATGTTACTGATTTGGACAAGAAACATGATGGCCGTAGTTCTAAGGGCCGGTTAGTGGACACATTCCTGAATAACACCAAAGGATTGGTCAGAGAAGGTTACGAGCTAGAGGTCTTAAATACGGAATTGCTTCACGCCTTCAAAAAATGTGTGTCAACTGCTTGGTATTCTATTGAAAATGTAAAAAGGCAAGATTTATATGCCATTATCAAATCCTCGTTAGACGAACATTCACCAATAGAACTCGGCTTTTCTTGGAAACGCAAAGGTGGCCATGCTGTAACGGTGGTTGGCTACGAAGAACAGAAGAAATATTTGCGTCTTTTCTGTCTTGATCCGGGGTATCCTCTTCAAGATGGCCAATATTGGAATAATGTACTGGATGTCGAAATTGACAGTAGCGCAAAATTCAACACTTACAACCACCAGGAGAGCCGTTATGGCAGAGAGGTCTTTGTATCGATTGAAGATGTTTTGGTGGTGCGTAAAGCTTAACTATGTACAATTTCTAGATTTGTAGATTCAAAGTAATGTATATCTGATAGTTATCATAGTCATGGCACGGTATTTGTGTATAATAATGTATAATCATTCTGTCTAATACTACTGACATCTATGTCATTATGTTGAAGTCAGATAAAATGTTTTAGGATAATGACAAAGAAAAAAACGTCAGTGCAGGAGATTACCAATCCTCGCAAAAAATTGAAAGATGCAGCCTTTGCTAGACTTTGGGCAAAATCAGCAGGAAGGTGCGAGTTCAGAGGTTGTAATCGCATACTATATGAGGATGGAATTACAACAGAAAATTGTATGTCTGCTCAATCTGCTCATATCATAGCATTCTCTCAAAATGGGCCTAGAGGAAATAGCTTACTGTCAAAAGAATTAGATGGAAGTGAGGACAACTTGATGTTACTATGTCATCAACACCATCGTTTAATTGATATAGAGGAAGTAGAAAAGTATTCTGTTGAAGTCCTTCGTGATATGAAACAGGAAAGAGAAGAGGAAATACGTCAACTTACAGAGCTGACAACAGAATATAAATCACAATGCGTGGTTTATACTTCATTCGTTGGAAATGCAATGCCTCATGTTTCTGATAAGGAAATCAGAGAAGCTTTATGGTCAACTAGACATTTTCCAAAAGACAAAGCTGCTTTGCGCTTAGAAGGAACAGAAGGAATACCAGATTGGGAAAATGAATATTGGGTATCAGAATCTTCACGACTAGAAAAAATGTTTTGTCGTTTGATCAATAATGGCAATGAAGGTAACAATACTCATTACTCAATCTTCGCACTTGCGCCACAACCGTTATTGGTGAAATTTGGTTCTCTTCTCGGTAGTTTAAGACATTGCGATGTCTATCAAAGGAACAGAGATACGCAAACATGGACATGGTCTGCTACAGAGACTAGTCAAAATCGTTTAATAACATCAAGGCCTGAGAACATTAAAGGTAAGGCTGTATTCATCATGGCTGTAAGTGCTAACGCTATTATCGAAAAGGTAAAGGAGCAACTTACTGGTGAAGTTTGTGACTATTGGGTTCTTGCAGCAGATGAGCCAAGCTATAATTGGCTAACTTCGCCAAGCCAACTTGTAGTTTTTCGTTCAATGATAGAAGACATTTTCAATGACATCAGAGGACGAAGTAAATGTGAAGAAATACATCTGTTTATGGCTGTACCTTGTGCTTGTGCGGTTGAAGTAGGTCGTGCATGGATGCCTAAAGCTGATAAACCATTATGTTTATACAACCTCAACCCAAACGGTGATCAGTACATTAATGTGTTAAATATCAAAGCAGAATAAAATATGATTTTATCAGAAAAGACTAAACGAGAATTGAATCCGCTATTGACAAATATAGCAGAAGAGTTAGACATCACCAAAAGCATGTATGACTCTCTATCTCAAAGTTATAAAGCTATAGGTGAATACCTCGGTGGAAGCAAAGAACTTTCAGCGTACAATGTCGAAATACACCCTCAAGGGTCTCTCTTATTAGGCACAGCTATTCGTCCTGTTATTGATGACGATGATGTTGATATAGACTTGGTTTGCGAACTTCGTCGTAAAGACCCGTCATGGACTCAGCATACATTAAAACATAAAGTCGGTGGAAGATTGAAAGAAAGTGATCAATACCGTGCAATGTTGAAGGAAGAGGGCAGACGTTGTTGGACTTTACTATATCGTCGGCATTCTGATAACCCTCAGGATAGATACCATTTGGATGTACTTCCTGCAGTGTATGATAGCAATGAATCTGTTTATAATGCAATGGCAACACTGTCTAGAAGCTATCATGGCATTGCGTTGTGGGATAAATTGGCTATGCGCATAACTGACAACAAAGAAGAAGTACATAAAACGGCTACAGATATAAGTATATGGCCCAAGACGAATCCTTTCGGCTATGCACTATGGTTTAAGGAACGCTGTGTTACTACACAAAAAAGAGAAAGTGCGATTTTCTGCTCTAGCAGTGTCTCTCCAATGCCTAAATATACAGACAAAAAAGTTCCTCTTCAGAGAGTCGTACAGATTTTGAAACGACATCGTGATTTGATGTTTCAGGGTGATGAAGATAAACCAATATCTATTATCATTACAACCCTATCCGCTTATGCTTATAATGGAGAGGACGATATAGCAACTGCATTATGCAATGTGGTTGAACACATGGATTCGTTCATTACTATTGATCAAAATCGCCATTACGTAATTCAGAACCCCGTCAATCCAGAAGAAAATTTTGCTGACAAATGGGCTGAATACCCTAAGCGACAAGAGAACTTTTTCAAATGGCTGCGTAAATTAAAAGCTGACATAGAATCCATTACAAAAGATAATATTGAATGGACACAAATGGCCATAGAAATGAAACCTATGTTTGGTGATAAACTTGTTTCATCCGTTATTGCTGCTCAAGGTTATTCAACCCAAGCTAAACGGGATAATGGCGCATTAAAAATGGCAACAACAGGAGTTCTTGGCTCTGTTGGAAGTTCTGTTAAGGCTCATACGTTCTTTGGAAAATGATGTATATTCCCATACATTTTTATTCTCCCTCTCAGCAACTAAGTATGCTGAGAGGGAAATACAAAGAAGGGACATTTCGTTCTTTGTCAAATAGCAGTTGGGAATGGCTGTACTCTCTGCAACCACGAGAAATGAGTCCATCATACAAGATAAAAATAGTATATAAAAAATACTTTTTTAAGGTCTTTGTGCTTGACAAACTTCGTCTAGCGGATAATCAGAATAAACTCCCCCATGTCTACGATAATGAAAAACAACAGATTTGTTTGTACTATTCTTCAAGGGAATGGAATGCAAGCAAGAGCATTACAATTGTGGTACCATGGATTTCGGAGTGGTTGTATTTCTATGAAATATGGCTAATAACAGGTGAGTGGTGTGGAGGAGGAATACATCGAGAATAGTTCACGAAGGAGTGTACAATAGCTTGAGTTCCGTCCATCGCCTTCGACTAATCGAGGCGACTACCTTTCCTTTGTATCGGCTAAAGTCAAGGTACTCCTTATGAAAGTTGCGACTGCCAGACTTTATCTTCTTGATGAGCCGGCTTTCAGGAATGGAATTGTTGCCCAAAACTTTGTAAGGGCCAACATTGTAACTGAGTGTAGCGAGCAACAAGGAATCTTCGCCATAGGAGCGGAATAGCGCACAGAGTTTGCGCAAATCCCTCCTTAGTAGCGAGTCGGCCTGCTTTTCGGTGAGCCGCCATGTAAGCCGTTCACCAGGAAGTAATCGATGGCCATATCCAATGTAAGGATAGTGCTGCTTTTGGTGAAAGCCCTCATAGAACTTGATACATCGCACGGCTCGTTCAAAGGGAGGGAGGCTAAACAAGGACGAAGCCTCACGGGTGGGGCTTCGCTCTTGTGCCATTAGGGTGCTGCATAAGAATAAGCTTCCTATCAGCAGGATGAGTTTGATTTTCATTATCTGTTTCTTTTGGTAGGTAAGTTTCTTAGATGGCCTTCTTCTTTTGGAATATGTCCTTGATCATGGCCTTCACGTCTTCACCCACTTGGACGAAGTTCTTGTAGAGAATGCGTTCTCGTTCGTCGGTGGACTTGAAGGTGTAGAATTTGGGCAGAGCCACATAGTTTTCTTCCTCCTTCTTTATGTCGGCCATGTTGAAGTCTGTTTTGCAGTAGAACTTCGAGGTCTGGAACTCTGCGCTCTCCTGAATGTTCATAGAACCGCCACGACCAGTTTTAGTAGCCACGAAATCACGAGCAGTCTGGCCGCAAATCCAACCAGTTGGCATATCAGAGATTTTCGAGGCCGGGACCAAGCTATCCATGTTCTCATTGAGGTTAATGGAAGTCTTGTCACGGTCGATAGTCACACCCTTCTTGAGCTGAACCACCTTGCCGAAGATGTCGCTGGAGAGCCATTCTAGGGTCTCTTTGGCTCTGGCAGAGCCTGAGACTACGTTACCCACGGTGGTGATAATCTTCTGCATACCGACCTTGCCATAGTCGGCCTCCAACTGGGGCAGTTCCTGAAAGCCCAAGGCTACAGAAACCTTGTTGCTTCGGGCAGTACCAATCAGTCGGTCTATCTTGTGGAAATAGAGCGTCGGCAACTCATCGACAATGATGCTTACAGGGATATTCTTGCCTTGACCGGTGTTTACACGAGTGACCAATCGGTTCAAGATAAGGGCATTCAGCGCACCGATGATGCTTTCCATTTCAGGGTCGTTAGCAATGAGTAGATAACTTGGATTCTTTGGATCCGACACTTTTAGGTCGAAGTCGTCGCCATCCTTATGGAATATCCAGTAACTCTCCTTGGTAGCCAAACGAGAGGTATAGACACGCAACGTACCAATCATACCTTCGAGCTGTTCCATGGCGCGGTTCTTCAAAGCCGTCTGAAAAGGCCCTAATAATGGGGCCACTTCATTGTCGGTTTCAAGCACCTCAAAGATGGTTTGGTAGCTCTCATTGAGGAAGGAAAGAATGTGCGGCATATCCGAATACTTGCCAAGCCAGTACTCCGGCTGCACCTCCTTACCGCTCTCATCAAACACTCTACCAGTAGGTATCATTCGACCTGTTTTAGTGTCTAAGTTCTTCTCGGCTATCAACATCTTACCATTCTTGTCGTAAGGCTCTTTCTCATAGTTGATGAAGAAGTAGATGCAGGCTGCCAAAAAGTTGACGGCAGAGGTTTGGAAGAACTGGTCACTACCGCCACCACCTTCTTTCTTACCTTTTTGTAGAGATTCCAACAAGGTCTCCGCCGTTTCACTGGCAGCAGCCAAGTTGTTGATGTATTTCTGCTGAATAGGATTCACTCTTCGGGAGTATTCCACTTCTACGAAGTTGATGATGTTGAATTTACAATTCTCAGGCAGCTTGCCCAACTTCTGATTCTTCTTGTAATGATAGTAGAGTTTTGTGGCCAAGGTAGGAAACTTGTAATCATAAACTACCATCGCAAAGCCCTTCTCGCTATGCTGACGGATGAAAGGTTCGATGATGGAGAAGGTCTTACCAGAGCCTGGTGTACCGACCACCCACGTTCCACGGAACGGATTGACTATGTTCACCCATCCCTTGCGAAACTTACCTTTATAGTAGTAGCGCATGGGGATATTCACCGAGTACTTGTTCTCCTGTTTATCCTTGCATTGCTCAAAGCTTTCGTTCTCGAAGTTAAAGCGGTCTTTCAACAATCCCTCTTTTAGGAACTTGGAGATATTATCGAGAGCAACATGCACCAATACGGTTCCTATGATTGTGGCAATCATATAAAGAATGATGTTCAATCTAAGGGAATAAAGACGCATGTCCATCGTATAGCCGAAGAGCCACACAGAAAGGGCGATGAGGAACACACCGCTCACCAATGGATAAAGCACCTGCTTTCGGGCATCGAACTCCAGATGCTTTTTATTTCTGGTACCGACGCAGGTGATACAGATAAGCAAGAAGGTGGCGACCTTACTAAAAATAAGGTTTCCATCCTGGTATATCATCCATTGCTTGATGCGACCATGTATGTCACTCAATACACCGCCCCAGTGGTCTAACATCTCAGGGTTGATGGCGTACTCGAAGAACTCCACCAAAAGAGAAATGTAGATGACCGCTCGGAATATCTTATATGCGCCTTGCAGTTCTTTGCTTTCTTCCATGTTGTTTGCTTTTAATTATTCAGAGAGATTATAGCCCTTGCTTTATGCGAGGCATTCTTGGGTGTTTCCTGCATGGCTCCACTGCTGAGTGAATAGAGCCATGCTTTGACTAAATCTTGGTCTTGTACTTCGGTGGAGGTCCAATACCAACAATCATCGGGATTATCGGGGATGGGGTCACCACCGCATTTCACGATATAGGGATTGACTATATTCTTGGCCGCATAGAGCAGACGCATCTGTGCGACCGAAGGGATGTAGGCACTTTGACCATACGACCAAATGGCAAAGACGCTATTGGCCAATGGTGATCCAACCTCTTTACCTTCATACATTTTGTAGGTATTGAGGTTGCCGTCATGTGCTGTGAGGTTGGCAGAAGTTCCTTGCGTACAACCCAAGCTGTCGGAAAAAGCGACAGGTTCGATGTCCCACAGATAGACGGCATAGCCAGTGCCTTCCATATCCTCACCTTGATGGGTATTGAAGACGACGGCAATGGCCTGCTTCTTCTCTGCTTCATACTGAGAGAAGGGAACGACCTTGCCATCGGTACAAAGGATATGGCAGGGTTTGATGGTGGTATCAGGGAAATCCTGATGGGCATCGCAAGCTGTCATCAACAAGGATGCGAATGCCAGCAATAAGAATGTGATATGCTTCATGTCGTTTTACTTTAGAGGTAGTTTTACTCCGAGGACAATTCCGGTACGGAACAAATCCTCGCCTTCAATCATCACGTCTGACTTCACTTGCCAAAAGAGCTGCACGCCTGAACGAAGTGCATAGTTGTGTTCGTAGCCCACATGCAAACCGCCAAGGAAGTCGTGGGTGTCGCTTCCTGCTGATGCGCCCAGTCGAAGATTGCCATGGTGGTTGCGTCCTCTGACCACACAAGGCTTGTAGGCTACACCCACGCCATACGAGCGATAGTTCTTCCAAAAGCTGTCAGGGCAAATGTGCTTGCATGAAGCACATTCATCCCATTTCAGATAGACATTTCCAAAGAACTCCCAAGCATTATGATACTTGGTTTCATGCTCATAAGCAAGGGTCACATCCCAGCCATTTTCATAGAGCAAACCTGTGCCTAAAGACACACGTCCGCTGCCACTTTGGGCAAAGGCTGATATGCTTAGTATTGTAGTACATACTAAGGTTAGGAGGTACTTTTTCATAGGCTTATTCCTCCTCTAACAATACAGCGTTGAACGAATCGGCAGACAAAACATCCTCATAGTCAATGCTAAGAAGAATGTTTCTACCTGATATTTGCTTCTCAGACATTTCGATGGTGAGCACCTTGTCATTGGGGAAGGTCATCTTCTTCAGTACAATCACATTACGGCAACCATGCTTGAACGACTTGGTTTGTTCGAGCGTCATCACAGGGTTCAGTTCTATCACTTGAGCATTAGTGGCTTTGGATAGTTTCTTGTCGGAAACCTTCACTCGTACTTGGTCTATGTCGAAACGAATATTGGTACGGTTCTCTATCGAGTAGTCAATGAAGAAGTAATCACCAGCGGAGTAAATATTGTTGAGACGCATCACCATACGGTGTTGCTTGGTACTCACATTTCTGATTTTGGCAGGTGAGTTCCATATCTGACGAGCAAACCTTGTCATATCTTCCGTGGACATGCTGACCGCAGGATTGTTATAAGGCACCATTTCTTGACGCTGCACTTCTTTGTCTGTTACTGCCTCCTGCAAACGAGTGGTATAGAGTAAAGCGTATTGCGTGCGGTAGCGTTCGGTAACGATGGTCACGATGGCCAACACTTCGCCATCCACATAAAGACTGTCTTTGGGTTTTAAGCGAATGGTATTGTTCATGGGCTGATCACCCACAACCTTGTCTGTGGAAATATCTACAAAGCGAATAGGCTCTGTAGCGGTGATGACAGTGGTCACTTGCTCATTGACGGTGAGCTGTTCCATTTCCTCGTAGGTCTGCTGGGCCATCGAGGGAAAGACGGATAGTGCGCCAAGCATAAGGGCGCATAGGGTTTTCTGAAAGTTCATATTCTTGTTCTTTTGAATGACTAAATGAGATTACTGATTACTCTTTTGTTGGCCATTGATGAGATACACAAAGGTGCCGTACTTCAACTTCACCTTGTTCTTCTTGATGGCCTTACCGATGGCGTTACTTGTCTTCTGATAGGCATTGCTTACGGCTTGCATTCCCCATTGCGAGAAGCTGCTTCCTGTACCGGTCGTGTTCATATCCATAGTACTGGACATGGCTCCACTGGCCACATCTTTGGTGGTTTCTCGGAAACTACTACTGGGAACGTACAGGCCTTCCAAGCCGTCGGTATCATAGATGGAGAGATTGATTTTCACCAACTCATCATCTACCAACAAACTCTTCACATTGCCCTTGACGCGCTGAGAGCCGAAGCCGCTCATGGTGGCATAGAGGTAAGAGCCTTTGCGCACCACGGTTTCGCCAATCTCAATGTCATCGAGCAGGCGCAAACGGACACGTGAACCATCAACGGCTTTCACATTTTCGTCAATGATAGCCTTGATAAGATTAGGCTCTTTCTCGTTTTCGGTCAGAGTGTTGAAATAGTCGGAAGAGGTCTTTACCTTCTTCACGACCTCACTGGGCTTTTCTGCATCCGATAGGCCTTTTACAGCCTTGTCGTTAATCTCAATCTTGCCCTTCATTTCGACCTTTCCGTTTGTTTCAGAACTTTCGTCTGGTTTATCACTTTCAGGCTCCAGCCCTTTCTGCCCATTCAGACGAGCTTCAGCCAGCGCTTTCTGGAGTTCGGCAAGAGCTTGACGGTCTCTTTCTCTGGCGTCGGCTTCTTGCAGTTCCTTATCTTGTAGGGATGCACTTTGGGCTGCCTCTTTATCCAGCAGTTCCAATTCAGCATCGGAGTATTTTGATTCGTATGCTTCCTTTTCATCTTGGTTGTTTCTATCGATGTTACTGATGGCACTGTGGTCTTCAATCTTTCCGTATGACTTGACCATACTTTCATAGCGGCCTCCAATGCCGTCACCTCCCTTAATCTGAGCTTCAGGAAGGTCTGAGTTCAGATACTCGGTGGTTTGGAGATTGGCAGCCGGCTTATCCTCAATCTTTGTGTCGAACATATCAAAGACGAAGTAAGCCGTACCAATAACTGGAAGATATACGATGAGCGGCAGCATGTATTTAGGCTGTCGAAAATTGATTTTATCTGTCAGCTTCATTGTTCTTTCGTTTTAGCGTTATCACTCTTTTGAATGGGTGTTACCAGTCGGTTGTGGCGAGCCTTCAAAACTGAGTCTTGAAGTTCGGTGGCTGTGCGACGTTCACCGCCTCGGTTGTACACCTTCACTATGCGGAAGATGTTGAAACCGAAACTGAATGCCACAAAACTGAAAACGATAACCAGAAATAGCGTGCGGTGGATGTCTGCAAACTTCTGCACCTTGGCAGCAGCCTTATCGATGCGAAGTGTTTTGGCGAACTTGCGTCCGGCAGCCACATCACGCTCGTAGCGTTCTTTATACTTCGGATCATCCTTATCAGGCATCTTTTCTCCGAAGAGCATTTTCTTGAATCCTTTCATATACGTACCTTTTAATAGTTAGCTTTCGTTTTCTGATTGATGTCCTTGTTGAGCAGGGTGCGCCAATTCACGATGAGCAATCCATGGGGATTGTTGTCTGTACGAGGCACACGTTTCAACTGACCGGCAGTGACCAATTCACGAGTAAGGATGCTGGTACGACGCTCGATGCGTTGACGACCATAGTAGGTGAACTCCATCTTTTCTTCATTGAATTTGATGCTGTCACAGAAGATAGAGAAGACGGCACTGGTACCCATGATATTCGAGTAGAAGCCTTTTTCCTTCAAAGTGTTGTACTGTGCCAAGCCTGTTTCATCCACGAGATACATGGCTTTCTCCATGGTGTACTTGATGTATTTGTCGTCAGGAGCCAGCGTAAAGAAGAGATGGTGGAAGCGTTCGATGTGACTCTTTGCTTCAATATCCAAGGTTTCTTCCATGGTGGTTCGCTGCACTAAGATGGGCACATTGCCATCCAATACGTAGATTTTGTTTTGCGCATCGACCACCATGCTTCTTGCCGTCCAGATACTGGAGATACTAATGAGAATGCACCCCACAAGGAACATCGAGCAGATGATGGTGACGAGCTTAATCTTGTTTTCGAGATTTTTGATTACCATATTGCGTTATTATTTGATTGTTACTTCATCATACTGGTCATGGCTCCTGTAGCTGACATCTTAGCTTGTTGGGCTACGCCTTCACCAAAGTTACGGGTTGAGAATGCGGTGTCTCCTTCCGGAATCATCCATGCGGCCAAGTCGGGTACCAAGTTCAGGCACTTCAAGGCGACGATACTTGCGGCCATCAAGTAGCCAGCAGAGAAGAAGGAGTTTTGCAGGTAAGCAGCCATCGTCTGTTCGGACACTGTAATTGCAGTCAAATTCTCAACTTGTATGCAGAGAACGATGTCAAAGAGGAGCAGAACATAGAAGCCTGTGAAGTAGAGCATGGCTCCATAGAAATGCACTGTCAGATAGCGCGTCAGCCACTTCGCCCAAGCCCCTTCCCATTTCGGCAAAAGGCTAAACGCCCACTGGATAGGCCCGAAAATGGTGAGCATCCCAAGCAAAATTTGTTGGCAGTAAATCGTAGCCCACCATCCGATACGGAAGACAATAAGGGCGATTAGCATCACGAGTTTATCTATTCCGACTACAGCTCCTGCGGTTAGTGATGTGAACCATAGACGAGAGGATTCTTTCTCCATATTGGTGACTTCATCCACGCCTGTCTGTTCCATCGTACTCTCGATAAGATTAGGGTCAGAGGTTCCTGAGTGAGCCACATCGGCTTGCGCCTGTAAGTTCGTGTACATGGTATCACGCACATACACCAACTCCTGCACCTCGGCAAACTTGTCTTCAATCTGAGTTGCTTCTGCCTGATAAAGGTCGTGAGTATAGGAACCAATGGCGTTGGGGATGTAACTCAGGAAGTCGAGCACACTCCAGTGGCTACCACTGTTTCCCATTCCGGTATCTGCAGGTGGGTACCACCAGCAGAGAATAATGGAGATAACCAACGGCTTGAAAAGCTTCATGATGTCCAGTGGCTCATGCTTCACCATCATCTTGTAAGCCATACCTGCGGCAACGATGATGGAGAACAATGCGGCCAGTGCCATGCTCATTTGAAGGATCCACCAGAATGGCCCTTGTGAACCAGTGAATGTCGCATCGGTTAGAAACTCATTGGTCTGAAAAATCACGTCATCTATCTCTTCTTCAAGGAGATTGATGCCAAAGTCGGATAAGATATTACTCGTATCTGCCATAGTCGTTTACTTTTGATGTTTACGCTTAGTATTCATTTTTCTCATTGATTTTGTCCCGTTTTTGTCCCGCCACTCGCTCTTTGGCCAATTTCTTTCCAACGTCCACGAGCTCCATCAGCAATACTTTGCTTATCGGCGGTACGATAAGAACCATTCGTGGCAAGAAGTTCTTTGGTCTTCGCTGCATTGTTCATTTGCACCAACCGCTTGATGAGTATTTCATTCTGAGCATACACATCTTTGTAGATACTCAAGTACATCTTCTTTCGTTGGGCATTTGGCATGTAAGCTTCCTTGGTGGACTTGATGGCGCATTGAAAAACGTTGTAATATTCCGTCCAACGTTGTTTCTCGTAGAAGTCACCACCTGCAGGAATGATACGGTCGATGTTCTTCTGGAAATCTTCCATCTTGCTGTTGATCTTGGAACCTTCGGCCAACCATGCAACATCCACCGTGCGGTCAGTCACATTCAAGGCTTCAATCTTTGCTCTTGTGGTAAGAGCGGAATCGATGGCCTCTGCTTCATCCACTTGGTTATAGAGTGCAATACTCGCTGCGGTTCGGAACGACTGTTTGTTCTTTGTGGCGGCAGACTTTTTATAGCTTCGATGAAGCAGGGTGTAATAGAGTTCCGGTGTCAACGCACCACTACCCAGTTCCATCACTGTCAACTGATTCTTCTTGGAGGAATCATGGTTGTATGTCACTCGTTGTGCATGAACGGCAGTTGTACCTACAGTGGTCATAACTAGAACCATGCACAGTAATTTCTTTATTACTTTCATTGTTGTAGTATTATAGTTTGTACTAATATCCTAGCTTGCCAGCCACACGCCATCGACCAAAAGCATCTTCAATCATTTGCTGTTTCGTCTTGGTACGATATATCTTTTCTTTCCAGTAACCAATGCGGAGCTGAACGTAACGCCATGTCTCGAAATAGGAGCGGTTCAGATGCCGCTCGATATTGTCTAATCCATTGTTGATGGATTCCAACACCAGAAGTAAATCGGAAGTGGAACACGCAGCAGCACCGGTAGCATAAAGCACCAAGTCGCTTACAGACTTATAAAGGTGCTCACCTTCCTCAGCGATATTCTCGATGGCTCGTTTGTTGATGCCAATGATAATGGTATCGGCCAATTCCACATGATGCCGTTTGAGTACCTTTTCGTTGTAGTCATTCAAGAGCTTTTTGTAGTCTTGAATGCGGTCGCTCACGCCTTCATATGTGGAGTACACGTTCAGACTTGTACGAAGTGATTGGTAGAGCACATCAATCACATCGAAGGCTCGTGTGTACTTGTCAAGGTCCACGTTCAGTTCCTTGTACTTCACGGTTTCCTTGCTACTGTATTCGTGCAACAACTTGTTGCTATATTCCAGTGTACTTCTGGCCAAGAGCAGACTGCGCTGCTTCTTATGATCGTTGATGTAAGCCTCAATACTGGGCACATCAAAGCTCCATTGCGCGTGTGCTTCTTGCTGATAGCCAATGAATACTACCATTAGTATGATAGTACGCACTACTTTCCTAATCTTAGCATTTACGTATTCCATTGCTTATTCCTCCTCGTCGTATTTACCGTTATAGCTGTCAGAATGCATACTGTTTGCGGCCTTTCTTAGCCAGCGTTTTCTGCATTGTTCTACCAAGGTGAGCCGTCGGCCTTGGTCGTCATTGATATGTGGTGCTACAGATTTGAGCACGTCAATAATGCTACGTTTGTAGTGCATCATCTTCTCCAGCGACACCAAGTCGGCATAGATTTTTGTGATACGACTATCCACTTGTCTGGCAATCTCCAATCGGTCGCTTTGCCAAAGCAAGTGATAGGTGTCCGGTGTTCCGTCATTTTCTGTCGGAGCCGTTTTTGCGTATTCCGTCGTTATCTTACAGGAAGGATATTCCTGAGCGATTTCAGAGATTCGTTTGTTTACTTCGTCAGCCTTTTCCTTATCACTCTTATTCGGGTCAAGCGTCATCACTTCTACCACAGAGGTGCTGGTGTATTCCGACGTGAGTTCCCAACTGATTTGTAGAATGGCACGATGAATCTTGATGCCCAAAAAGTACTTTGGTTTGCGTACAATGCTTAGGGTGGCTTTGAAGGTAATCACGCCATTGATGTTGGGCATGGTAGCCTTGCGCACATAGGTATAGCCTTCCCAAGTTCCTGGGCCTTGCCATGTGAGATTATAAGCGGTCTTACAATCTTGCATGATGGCCGGAATACGGTAATAATCGTCAGTAGCCACGGCATTGTCTTCTGCGGCATCAGCTTTGGCTTGCTCCAACTCAGCCTGCTTCTGTTGAACCTCAGTCAAGTCCTTTTTGAGTTGAGCGATCTTTGCATTATTGGCCTCAATCAACTTTACGTTGTAAGGGCCTATGGTTGGGTTATGGTGCATTTGCTCAATCAGTCTTTGGTTGTCAGCTTCCAATGTGGCAATCTCTGAATTGATTTGCTCAACCTGCGCCTTATATTCAGCTTCTAGTTTCGCCAATTCTTCCTGACTGCTTGAACTTTCGGTAACGGTCGTGCGCATCGCACATTCTTTACTGTGCCCATTAAGTGAACCACCGCATTCACGACACTTGTACTGAGTGCTTCCGCTTCCCAAAGAAACGCCATCACTGCAGGTGACGCTGATGGTTACGCTTTCGCAACCTTTCAGTTTGCCGGCATCGGTAGCCTGATAATAGTTTCTGCTGTCTGAACCTATATAATAGGTATAGTCTTCCTCATTGTCATTAAATTCAGAGAGTCGAGCATTCAACTGGGCTTTGAAGGTATTCAAGTCCATGCTATAGGAATCGAACACTTCCTCGTACACTTCTTCCACATGGTTCCAAGATTTGGTCACATGGATTTCGTATGCGTATGATTTCTTAGTTTGCTTTCCTTTACGACTGATGATATACGCCTTGAGGTAGTAGTTGATATAATAGGTGAAGCCATCATTCTGCTTATTCAGCATGGCCACTCTGCTACGTGACCATCCTGCATAGCGTTCGGAGTTGCTCAAGATTTGTTCGCGTTGCGCAGAACTTGGAGAGAAATTCGGGTCGCTGGTGGCAAAGCGTGTCCACTCGCCACCGTTGATCACACTGTTATCATCGGTCGGAGGATAGTAGTCGCAAAGCGTTTCTGAACCTTGGTCTCTGCGAGCAATGTACCATCGTTGGGTATAGTAGTTACCTGCGGTTTCACTCAGATAGTCCGTCATCCATGAGGTCAGATTGTAGTTAGCAAAGTTGAATAGGCCGGCGACATTGTCTTTGCCACCAATCATCCCCAATAACGTATTGCCCACACTCTTGTCCAGTTGTTCAAAGAGCGAGGAGTAGTTATCTACGATATTTACGGCTGCGCCCAACTTACCATTGATCAAGTCGTGAAACTGGCTGCTCTGCAGGAATGCGTCGCCGATATTGCTCACGCCAGCAGAAGCCAAGTTCACGCCCGTTTTATAGAGGTTGTCAATATCCGATTTTAGGTTATCCACCGTAAAGTTGCCCGGCACCTTTGACAGGTCATCGAGCATTCTTTGCCAATCTACATTACCTATCTCTGATAATTTGAGGATAGAAGCTATCTCATCCTTGATTTGCAAGAATGCAATGTCTGAGAAAGTAAGGGAAGAATTAGTCACGACGCTCTCGAACTGCATACACAGGCTCTTGGTGTCGTCGCATATCTTCACGAGATAGCTTCCCCAGTACAAGGCGGTTTGTGGGCTTTTGAGCATCATGCCGGCTACCGTCCAAATCTTTGGCATAATTTTTCTGCTGACCATGTTGTAGATACGGCGGTAGTAATAGTTTTCGGTACTGCTGCTCCAAACACCCAATTCAGTAAGCGCTTTGCGGTCGAGGAACTTGGAGGCAAAGATGCCTGCCGTAGCTACCTCGGCCGCATTGTAGTGCTTCAAGATGTTTTGCACCTGCTCATTATAGTATGCCTCGGTAGCAGCCTCTGTATTGTAGGCAGCAGCCATCGCTGCGACAGTCTTTTTGTCGTAGTTCACGCTGTAGTACTGCGCTTGAGCGGTTTGCCCAAGGCAGAGAAGGAATAGGACGATAAGTAGGTGTATCTTGCTCATTGGGTTCTTATTTATTGGGGAATTTGGATGGTATTACGATGTTCAAACATGTATTTCTCTGCTGCCACACAACTTTCAGCAGCAGTAAAAACGAACACTTCATGAATGGCCATCGCATCAAACATGGCCTTCTTCATACGACCTGCTTTGGAATAAAACAACCGGATGTACCAAGGTTGAGACAAGTAAGCTTCTCTGGCACAGGTGTACATCTGCCAGCCAAAGTCATTCAGCTTTTGGCCGCCAACAGGCTTTGCGTGAAGGTCACGCTTCAAACATTCTTTGAATAGTTCTTCATCGAAAAGGTTGGGGGCTTTCTTTGATGAAGAAGCTTCAGTTGATTGCGATAAGTATTCTGCTTTCATTATACTTTTGTTTTACGGGTTGATAAATTCAATACGTGTCCTGCTTGATTCACCTTTTGGGCAAAAGGCAGAGACTTAGATATTCCGGAAGCATCCCAATCACGGCAGTAAGCCTCGATGGCTTCTTGGTGAGAGCATTGCAACTCAGATTTGTAGAGCTTCAAAGCCTCCTTCTCGGCGCGTTCAGTGGTGTAGGTCATGTAACATTCATGCGGTTCCTCCACACCATACACATTGCTGGTACTTCCTCGACGGATAAACACTTCTCGGAAGAAGCTACGGCCTTCTTTATTCTCCAGTCGGTTGATGGTGAAGATTTTCTTGCAATCCACATCGGTCAAACCAAGGATAGATTTGATGGTATCGAAGCGTTCCTTGAACTTACTTTGGTCAAGTAGCATCACCACGTCTGAGTTGTTGATGATGGCTTCCTTCACAATCTCACTACCTATGATGTCTTGGATTTCTTGAGTAACCACGCCCACACTGGCCCAGAACTTACGAGCTGTTTTATAGAGGTACTTGATGTACTCTGCCATCAGCGGACTGGCAATAGCTTTCCATGCCTCCTCGATGACCAACACCTTGCGGTTCTTCTTGATACGCATCTTCTGCAGGAACACATCCATGATGATGAGCGTCACAATGGGGAAGAGCAAAGGATCATCCTTGATGGCATCAATCTCGAAAACGATGAAGGTTTCATCAAACAGCGAGCTGTCCATGTTCTCGTTCAGGGTCTTATCGTGATTGCCGCCTCGATAGAAGTCCTTCATCATGTAGCGATAGGTAGAGATGTCGATGCCACCAATACTGTTTTCGCTGCAGATGTCCGGAATACGCTGCACAGAGAACTCATAGAAGGTGTTGAACGAAAGGCTTTCAACTTTCAGCTCCTTACGACGTTGCTCTATCTGATTGATAGTACGTTCCAAGCGTTCTTCACGCTCTTTCTCTGTTTCGTCAGGATTGTGATGGGCGTGGTTACGGTCGTCGATAATCAGACTCTTACGCAAATCCTCTCGCTGGGGAGGTGTGAAACCTGTGAACCCATTGAAATAGGTGTCGTAGTATTCCGTAATAACTTGGTCTATCAGGCGGTCTTCAGTTTTACTGACCGTTCCTTGAGAACCTTTCCAAATGAGCAACACCAAGTTTTTCAAGAAGCCTGTCTTCTCCACATTGAGTTCCTCACGGTTGATGCGGAAGGGATTCATGGTGATAGGCTTCTCTTCGGTATAGCTGATATACTTGCCGCCGACATACTCACAAAGTCCTTCGTAAGAGTTACCGGTATCGACCATCACCACGTCCGTATTCTGCTCCCAAAGTTGTCTAACGACGCTATTCATGTGGAAGCTTTTGCCGCTACCGCTTGGACCCAAACAAAAGAAATTACTATTGTCTGTCAGTTTGTTACGTCCTTCCTTGCCTGTAATATCAATGGCCACAGGAACGCCTTGTCGGTCGGTATAGTATATCTTCAACGGCGTGTCTTCACTGTGCTGAATCTTCTCCTTATACATCAGGCAGGAGGCTGCATCGCCCAACGTCAGGAAACGGTCGTATTCATCACTCATCCCATAGCAGTTGCCGGGGAATGAGCTGACGAACAACTCCAACTGATTATAGGCTCGTTTTGAGATATGGATACCCATACGACCAAAGCTGTTTTCCAGATGGTTGGTACATTTCTGCAGGTCTGTATCGGGAGAAACGGCCACCACAAGGTTGTAGTGGGTATAGACCAGCTGCTTGTTCTCTCTGGCGACGACTTCCTGCACACGCTTAATGTCTTCCACAGCCATTTGATTGCTGGGGTTCGGCATACTGGCATGTCTATTTTTCTTTTTGTCGAGCAGAGCCAACTCACGTTTTTGATTGGGCATATAGACGATTTGGTTGTACACCACGACTTCTGCCCCGGGGATATTATCCACCAACGACACGAGGTCAACAGGCATACTGGTGTTGTTCACCTCGATATTGGTAAAGGGACGGATAGCAGCAGGAAGGTTGGCGCAGTCCACATCCACAAGACTATAGACTTTACAGCGCTTATCGCCCATATCGATGGATTCTTCATCCACCTTGAAATTGCTCATCGACACAATTTTATCTTTGAAGTTCATGGCAAAGAAGCGATCGACATATTCGCTGGCTTCCTGCTTGTTCAGGAACTTGGCTGAAATGCCGGCATCTTTGAGTTGGTCTTGCACCTTGCGTATCTTCACCAAGAAGTCACGCCACTTCTTATTGTCAAATGAGAGCAAACGGCTCTTCTTGGATTCTTGGGTGATAGTGATGTAAGTGGTGCTATCGGTATAAACGCGCCCTTTGAAGTAGCGGAAATAGGATTCAGACAGGAACTCATGTTTGTTCCCATCTTCATTCTTAAACTCCTTACGGCTGATAACATCTTGTTTGTGAATAGCGTAGCCTTCACCTAAAGTCTGGCCAATCGCTGTAAACAAGTTGGTAAACTCGTAATAGCTATCAATGTTTGCAGAGTATTTCTGTACAGGATTTTCCATTCTTAGAATAGCGGAGTACTCACCGGACTTTGTGTAGAGTACACCGATTCCATCTGTTTCTTCTACAGAGAAATAGATGTCTTGAAAGATTTTCTTTCGCTTACCGCCTGTTCCGAAGGCATAGACTGATATGGCCATACCAATACAGGCTGCAACAAAGAAAAGTAGAATGTATATTACCATTGTATTGTTGTTTTAGAGTGAATCTTTGGTCATTGAATCCGTGGTGAGGATAGGCTTATCGTTGATAAGGCTGTCTGTTGTTGCCGTATCTACTTTCTCTGGGTCGGCATTCTGATTACCAACATATTCATTGCCCATAAGCAACCAGTTCCTGCGAGCCTCTTCAGCAGCTCTTACAGCTTTCAACTTGGGCAGTTCATAGGGCTTCTCCTTGCAACCCACAAAGAGTATAGCAGTGAGCACTACAGCTCCAATGACTAAAGTTCTATTCATTTTGATTTCTACAAATAAAGGTAGGCTCGTTCCCATGGTTGGGTGAGCCTACCTACGTTCTACATTACTATTTAATCCACACGTTGGTCATGATGGTCTTTTGTTACATACGCTTAGAATAGGCATAAATAAAAACACCTTGGTCGTCTTTCTTGGTGTGCAATCCTTTTCGCTGTTTGATGATGATGAGCGCAGCACCAATGGAAATGGAAGCGACCAAGGCAATTAATCCAGCGATAAATCCTATCAGACAGTAGGCTAAAATGAAGCCGACAATGGCTCCACCAATAGCCCCGGCTGCCCAATAAATGTAGCGCCCTTGAATCCCCATGAACTCAAGAGGCTTTTGTAGTCCCTTGAATAGTGGGTAATCTGGGTAACGGATTTCCTGCTCTTGACTTGCCATTCATCCTTCAGGCTTAGTTAGTTACACCGAAGAACAAAGGCAGAGCCTGGGCAGCGGCAACGAGGAAGATACAAGCACCGACGATCATCATGATCTTCTTCTTGACATCCTGCTCCTCGTTGTTCATAGCGATGTAAACGGAGATGGCGCCAACAACGGCTACAACACCTGCGATGGCGTAACACAACTTGACGACGATAGGTACGTATTTAGCGATTTCTTCCGTCACAGTCGTGAGTGCCGTGGTACCGGCGGAGTAGTCACCAGCTGAGTTCTGTGCCATTGCGACACCTGTTCCTACTACGAGCATGAGGGCCATGGTCTTCAAACGCTCTGACGTAATCGCTTTCTTAGCGGTACGCTTCAAAAAATTAGTTGCTTTCTTGAACATTCTTTTCTGTTTTTAATTGATTCATTGTTTTCTTATATCCTCGTCTGCAGTTGAGTTCACGTATAAATTTGGTAGCCAAAGAAGGCCGGGAACACGATGGAAGCACTAATCATAAAGAGTATGGCTCCAATCAAGGTCATGATGGACTTGGTGATGCCATCCTCGCCAGTGTTCATCTTGATGTATATCTGTAGCGCAGAAATAATAGCCATGATTGCAGCAAAGGCATACGCAAGGTAAAGCACATAGAGCATCATGGTGACCACGTAGTCGTGCATCATGGCAAGGGCATCCGCTCCCTGACTGTAATTCACGCTACCGCATTTGGCCGAAGCAGTAAGCCCATAGAGGGAACCTACAGCGGTCAGGGCCAAGCTGGTTATCTTATTTCTACAGTTCATTTCTTATATGTTCGATTTTGATTTGAGGGCGATTCGTTCTGTTGCCATCAATTAAGGTCTTATAGAAGTCGGTGGCATACATGCCGTCACTCATGAAGGGCTGAGTTTCATCGCACTTCTTTTCGACCTTGTTGGCCAAGTCTTCGGCAACATTCTTAGAAGCTGGCTTTTCAGACTTTGCGTCTCCACTTGTGCCCTCTGATGAAGGAGTAGCTTCATCTTCATCATGGAGGTTCATTGTTTCGTATTCCTTATCGGCAACACTAAAACCATTGTCGCTTTCATGGACGGAAACAGCCGTTTCTTCTTCGACCATATCACTCAAATCGAAGACTTCTTCCTGCGACTTATGTTCTTCCTTCTTGCCATACAAGTCTCTGGTTATCATCACTGCATAGTAGATGATGTAGATGACAGTAAGTACGATTACGAATATTACGAATGGACTCATATTATACTCTGATTTTTGTTACACAATTCTTGTTTTGCCAGCAGTTTTGCCGCTGTTGACGTGTGCAAAGGAATAACGAAAACTGCAGAACAAAGAATTTTGTCCGCTATCCAGCCTTAATCTTAACAACTCTTCTTAGAAAAATCAATATCATACTTTGTTTTCATATTCTGAGCGGATTTTTGAGCATAAAAAAAGAGGCTGAACTCCTTTAGGAAGTCCAACCTCTCAGGGCAAAGCAAATGATGTTTCACTCAGGGAATGCCACTCATTATTCCAGCGTGTTATAGATTCGGATGAGCAGATAAATGATGCATAGGTAGAAAATGCTATGGCCGAAGATAATGCCAGTGTATCTGACAGCTTCATCTTTGGCTATCTGCTTCGTTTTGTATTTATAGGCAACAACTATGACGCACACGATTGATGCCAATATTATCGTCAAGGCGGCTAAGGCCGGAAAATGAACCATGGCTTGTACCACGCACTCGTGGAACTCGTCAAGTGTCGTTATTTGTAGTATTGCCATAGTTATTGCTTATGATTGATGAGATAGTCATTTACGTCTTTATATCCGTTATATCTATTACTCTCATTGATGGCGGCCTCTGGATAAAGGCTACGGATAGTCTCAAATGTAGTTTGGCCAGCTTTGTCATTGTCCAAGTAGCAATGGATATGGCTGTAGTGAGCCAACCGTTCCAAGCAGCGTCGAAGCTGATTGACGGAGTTCAGTACGATATAATCGCAGTCACCCCAAAGGCCAATACTTTCCATGCCTCTCAACATCATTGTCTTGTAAGCAAGAAAGTCCATAAAGCCCTCGAACAGACAGCAAGTGGATTGCACCCCAATCCGCTTTGAGAGTATGAAGGAAATATCCTTTCGCCACATGCAACCTTTGAAATAAGGGTTGCGTACCTCATAGTGGCCCAATGCGTTCTGGAATGCTATTCCAAAGTATGGCTTCTTATCAATATGATACCATATTTCCTTGCAGTATGCTTCACCTACACCAACGTCTATTCCACGACTTCGCAAATACGAGAACAAGGCTGGATGGCGCAAGTTCTTGATGGAATAAGGCGTATGCTCTACTGGTGTTGTGGGCTTTGCTTCGCTTACAGTTTGACAATCGATGACCAAATTCATTCGGTCAAGAGAAAATAACACCTCGCTGACGCTATAGGTATTGAGAACAAGTTTGCAAAGGTCTATGATGTCGCCATGTTGACCTGTGGAAAAGTCATACCATTCATTTTGCAAACAGTTTACCTTAAAGGATGCGTGGTTGTCGCCACGATATGGTGCATGATATAGGACATAGACACCATTTGTCTTGACTGGCTTGCAGCCCCACTGTCGCATCAAATCAACCAAACTTATCTTCTTCGCATTTTCGATATTCATAATACTCCGTTTTGTTCATTCATTCACCTGCTATATATAAACAGGACAAATGAATGCATTCATACCTTATTCGTTTTCCTCCTTATCAAAGAGTGACGGCGTAGCTTCTGCTGAAGCCAACACGTAGTCATTGCCGTTCATCTTGATTAGTCCTTTATCTATGAGTGAAGCAAGGATCTTAGACATGAGCGTACGCTTCCTGTTGAAACCGATGGACGCATAGCCGGTAATCAACGCTGCTACAGCTTGTTCATACCCACTGATTAACGATTTACCATTAAATGCCACGCGAAGTGCCTGCTCATGCTGCTTATCAGTTAGGTCGGCAGCCGTGATTCGCTTCTGAATCTTGGTGCCAGACTTCAAGCTATATCCATTTGCCACATCTGGAAGTCCCAGGTCATTCACGCTAAAGGCAAATGGTTTGAACTCTTTATCGCGCATGTTTAGCGGATGCACCTCGCTTACGTCGGCGTAAACGGTACTCCGATTGACAACCAACACCGTCTCAGCTTTATTGGCCAACTCGGTGCCGATATGTCCACGGATATTATCATCAATCTTATTTAGGTGCAACACACAATGAATGTGGATATTGAAGACGCTCGACCAATTCATCATCATGTTGATCAGCCCTACAGATTCGCTCGCATCGTTTATATCGAGCATCAAATCCCTAAGTCCATCAATAATGACAAGCCCATAGTCCTTCCAAGTATTCAATGCATGTTGTATGGCTCCCAAACGAACGTGTGGGGCATACTCTCTTAGGCCTACAAAGATGAAGTTATCACAATCTTCTGTATCAGGTAATCCGGCCAAGCGTAAGATACGTTGCATCACGTTATGACAGTGAAAACGGCTCTGTTCAGTGTCGAAATAGATAATCTTGCGTTTTCCTTCAGGCAACCTTGCCTTATAGTTAAGAATCCTATTGCCAGAAAGCGATGCTGCCACTAAGGCTGATACGTTGAAGGTTTTACGACTCTTTGCCTTACCAGTTGACGCACTGAAATTGCCCAAGGTAGCAATAACAGAGTCGTCCACCCATATAATCTCTGGAGGACTTTGATACTCCTCGCCAACGTGGATTATGGAGCCTCTAAGTATTTCCTCATAAGCCATCGCATCACCGATTGTTGTAGGTTGGTGTTGAAAGGGACTATTAGAATCCGCCATATCTATTCCTCCTTCTTGTTTGGCATTTCACCTTCTTCCAAAGCTTTCACATTGTCCATATTTACACCAATAGGATGTTTCTGAATCCATTCCAGCACCTCCTTCCGATTGAAATACAAAGACTTTCCTGTCGGCTTATAGTGGGGAATGGCCATCATACGGGTTAAACGATAAATCTGGCTCTTCGATGCATTCAGCAATAAGCATACTTCTTCCAAAGTCAATACTTCTTTCGTTGTATAGATGTAGGCTTCTATTTTCTCAATTCTCTTGGTGAATTGATCTGCCGGGAGAAAGTCGGCCAACGCTGTCTTGAGTTTCTTCAATCGGTCAGCGATGTTTAGCAACGAGGCTAATTCGGGTTCTTTGATGTCCATTGTGCGTGAATGTTGAATGTTCTACAAATAAAAATACTCCTGCAACCATTTCTGATTACAGGAGCAAAGTTATAGGGTAGCTTTTCAGTTTCAGCATATTAGGGGTTGATACTAAATTAGTATCAAACATAGTATCAACCTTTTTTGTTGCTAAATGCTGTCGTTAGTGCTATTTGTTGACGATTCTTCGACAACCTGCGCTACACGAACTCTTATTAGTTTGTACACACTGGGCACCTCTTCAGCGCCCTTTTTCTTCTTACGGTCTTCAATCTGCTTCGTTGCGCCCAAGAGAGTAGAAATGCTCGTATAAGTAATGGGATCATTTGATGCAGACGAAATGAAGGATCCACTGTCTGCTATCATTTTCTGCCAATTGTTAGCAATGAGGTTATGGCTGCGTAGCGCATCAAAGAAGGTGACGACTTTTCGGTTGACGTCTGCCTTCAAGGGGGAGGAAAGCTTGAGCGCCAACATGGCTTCCACTTGCTCTGAGGTTACTCTCGTCGTAAAGACATGCGTATCGTTGAGTACCTTGGCCAGCCCTGCAAACATCTCAGAAGAGACGTTGCTGTCCAACGTCAAGGGTTTTAGATGCGTAACCTCGCTTGTACAAGCGTAGCCAACTTCTGTTGTGTCCAACTCATGCTGCATTGTCAGATAGTCCTTGTACTCGAAACTGGGCCGCACAAAGTACTTCTCGACGAGGTCATGACGGTTGTTCAACAGTTCCTTGAGGATGCCAAGGTTCTTTTTGTGTTCGTTCAGCCCATCCACATCACAGCGTTTAGGATAGGTATTACCGTTGATGAAGTCATCTTTGAAGCGCTTATAGAGCTTCTTCTCTTCAATCACCTCTTTCTGATAGAGGCGATAAGCGGTTTGATACAGCGTCCAAAGGCTTGCTTGATCAGATAGTGCATCCATACATTGGCAAGCATAACATGGACATTGGGGTAAAAAGAGAGAACGAGCCTCTCAATTTGCGTCTCATTTCCATAGGAATGTTGTTTATAAAGTTATTACTAATCATGCCGGGCGCATACTGCAAACTGCACAAACTGCAACCTGCAAACGGGGTGTATTTATTGCAGTTTCTCATATTTGCCACGACTTGTTTTCTTGATATATCCATCTGAGAGGAACTGGGCCAGCGTGTACATGGTAGCACGTTCAGACATGCCCACTTCATTACCGGCTTGTATCGCATCAGCGGTGGTAAATGACGACTTGATGTTTCCCAAAAAGAGTTTCTTCTGTTCAGGGATGCCATCGTCCTTTATCAGCTTCTCAATGCGTTTATAGCCGTTCTCAAAGTATTCGTTGAGTTGAATGGCTGATTTCACCGATTCTTCGTCCACATAATCCAACTCTGCCTCATTGCACGTCCACTTTAGTATTTGAAATACCAGTGAAAAGCGGGCCACACTGAGGTGCATCTTCATAATACGTTCGTCGATTTCGTTTCCCTCGTCATCCACATTCATATGCTGGATGGTCTGGTTGCGCCACTCATAGAAGAGGTCTCTGGCTTCGTTGGAGAAGTCAATTACCGTGGGAATGACTAATCCAGTTTCGTCAAAATCACATGGAAGGGCCAAAATCTCATTGATTATATTTTGCCACTGGTCAGACAGTGCCTTGTAAGTCTCAGGGTCGCCTTTGATTGAATAATCCCAATAAGGAATCTTATACCCGAATGGGTATGCGAATAGGATGCGGTCTATCAAACCATTGTCTTTATATCCCTTATTAAAGAGAGAGAGCAAACGCTTGGGCTGAGCCGTACCAATCATATTGATACAGGGCATTTCTATGTGGATGGGGATTTCCATACTACACCGAGTGATGTCAATAGCCTTCCCGCTATAAGCGGTTAGGAACTGCTCGATCAACTGTCCCTTGCTATATTGATTGACTGAATTGAACATGCCCATGATTTCGTCCACAAACACGACAATGCCTCGTTGATTGGCATTGTGAGCTTGCATCAAAGCCTCTGGCGTGAAGTCCGACACCATAATTCTGCTCAGCTTGATACCTGATACACCTTGACTAAAAGCAGAAGCTGAGTTACCTTTTTCTTTGCTTGTTTTCTCCATTAAGGTCTTGAACTTGGAGAGATTTTGAAAATCATAAGCACGAATGGGGGTATAAGCAAACGACAAAGGCGGTGTTTTACCCAGCCCAGGACGGCCTACTAAGATGATGTAAAAGATGGGGCTACTCGTCCATCCGCCCTTGATTCTTATCTGAATAGCATTACCAGTTGCCGAAGCAGCTGCTGAAAGCATCGACACAAGCAAATACTCGATGTGAAAACTTTCAGACTCAGCAAGTCCAAGTGCTATCTCCTGTATTTTCTTAGGAAATGCATGAATGGGGAAGTCCGAAGGTTCGGACTGTATTGTGGTTGTCTTATCCTTTCTTTGTGCCATAAAATGCGTTTTTGCGTTTTGATTCTACAAATCGATGCGCTTCGTCTTTAAGCTCTTCTCTGGTTCTCAACTTGCTTTTGAGTATCCAGTCATCGATTTCTGATTTCAAGAACCGAATGCGCTTTCCCTCCTTATAATAAGGTATGCGATTTGCACTCGTCCATGTGTACACTGTTTGAATAGCCGGATGCTCAGGTAGGTAATCGCATAATTCCTGTATTGAGAACCATTGCGGAGGTTCCTCCTTCTTACTCTCACGGCCTTGTGCATGTTCAATCTTGAGATCTATTTCCACAAGCTTATTCTTTATCCATTGAACAGCCTCTGGCAAATCCTCAAATTTGAGATTGTTTTCTTCCATTTGCTTACTGTTTTACTATTAATTTTTACCGTTGTTTATCTCATTTTGGCTGCAAAACAATAGAAAAAAGTAATACTGATTAGGTGCTGATTCACATCACAACCTCATCATAAGCCAATCATAAGAAAAAGGCCTTATTATCAGCATTATCATAAGCAATTATCATAAGCATTATTGGGGTAACTATGATTCAAATCATAAGCCCATCATAAGGCAAAGCCAATAAGAATCCGTAACTATCGGTAAAGGCGAAAAAAAAGCCATCTACATGTTTTTATGTAAATGGCTTAAGGTCGCTGTAGTGGTGTGCAGTCGGTCTATATGTCGTTTATGTCTGCATCAATATTGATGGCTTCTGTTGTCTTATCCTTTTTCGAATCGATGACCTTGGCGTAAACTTGCGTTGTCTTGACGTTAGTGTGGCCAAGCATCTTACTCACCGTGTAAATGTCCGTACCATTTGCCAATTGTAAAGTTGCATAGGTATGCCGGAAGCAGTGGAAAGTGATGTTTCGGGTGATACCAGCCGACTCTATCCATTTCCTTAGCGGACGAGAAATCCAGGACGGGTCAGGTAATCCGGGGAATACAAGCAACTCAGGGTCTTGCCGTTCTCCGCATAACTTGTAGGCAAATTCTGGAATAGGCATGTATTCCACACCTTTGGTCTTCTTTTGTGTGAAGTTTAATCGATACTTACCATCCATCTCCTGAATTTCACTCCAACGAAGCTTTTGAATATCGCTATGTCGAAGACCTGTAAGAGCAGAGAACAATGCAGCCTTTTTGAGAATGGGCTTGTCGCATGGCGTATTCGCCAAACGATTTAGTTCTTCTTCGGTCAAAAACTCACGGCGCGATTCTTCACCCTTGATTCCTTTCACCTTGGCTGAAATATCAATGGTGAGGTAGCCATCAATAAAAGCTTGTTTCAAGGCCGCTTTCAGTATAGAGAAATAGGTAGATGCTGTATTCTTTGAAATGATGCCCTTGCCACCGCTCTGTTTGGGAGCGGATAACACATAGTTTCGGAAATTCTCAATGAAGGGCATGTCTATCTCAGAAAACAGAATCTCATCCTTTCCTGAGAACTCCTTGAGCATTCCCATAAAACGCTCCCAGTTACCTATAATCGAATCTGAATCTCCCTTATGGCGTTCATAAGTGAGAAAATTCACATAGTCGAAGAAGTTTGAACGAGAGCGTTCCTGCTGAGCGGCAGCTTCAGCGTCTTTCTCTGTATAGAGGTCGCTATTATCAAACTCGTGCTGGCGAGTATCTCTTATCTTATCGGCATAGATACAAGCTTGCTGATCAACTTGAGAACGACATTGAATTATTCCATTGATGTCACGCTTGGGCATATAACTAACTTCCCCCTTCACAGTTCCTCTTGTTGGCTGGCTCTTATCCCAAATAGGAGTTGTAATAGTTCGGTTGATACACTCACGAATACGTCGAGGTTTAGCTCCATCATAATCGAAAACAGGATACGCTTCTATAAATAGGAACCACGACTCCGAGTATGGGGACTTTCTTATTTTCACCGAGACTCTGGTGTTGCTGAATGACTTTTTCATACTTTACCGTGTTTATAGAGGTTATCGATTTCAGACTTTGGTACATACACATAATTACCTATTTGACGAGTCGGAATACCATACTTACGAATCTGGGTATAAACCGTACTATCGTTCACTTTATACTTCTTGCAGATTTCAGTAATAGTATAGCAATTCTCAGGTTCCATATCATAGAGTTTGCGCATAGGCTTAACCTTCCCATCAAGCAAATCCTGCCTCGGGTGAAAAAGCATATCGAGTTCTTTTCTGCTCACACGAGTCAAATGTGCTCCCAAGTTCACACTGGGAATTTGACCAGTACGTATATAGTGATAAAGTGATGTTCTACTAACAGCGTAAAGCGAAATAGCCTCTTTTACCGAGATGTAATCACGGCTATCGTCCACTTGTCCTGCGACTTCTCTAAGAACGGCTTCTTTTTTCTCTTCCATCTTACGCATTCTCGATGCTTTTTTGATACAAGCATTCGAACAATAACGTGACGTAATCGTCAGTGCCATAAAGGGTTTTCCACAGCACAAACACTTTCTTTCTATTTCAAATTTTGCTCTTGGCATATCTACTAATTTTTAGTTACGCCACAGTACAAATGAGACGTTGTATCAAGTTGTACAACCTACTGCCCATTTTTGTACTGTGCCAAATATGTGCCAAATATACGAAGAAAATCCGAAAATAACGCATTTCTTCCGAAAAACTTGATAATAAAAAAAGAGCGTGAACTCATTGAGTATCACGCTCTTTCAATATTTTTTGTTATCGATATCTATCGATTTATAACGATCTTACTTGACCTCCTCAAAATCTGCATCTTGAATACTATCATCAGAAGAAGAGTTTCCGGCGTTGGTATTACTCTGTCCTCCGGCATTCTGTTGCGCACCGGCTCCAGGCTGTGCACCACCCTGATACATCTGCGCACTGGCAGCCTGCCATGCTGCATTCATTTCGGCAATAGCAGCATCGATGGCGGCAACATCACCCGCCTTGTGGGCATCTTTCAATTTCTGCAAAGCTCCTTCGATAGCAGGTTTCTTGTCTGCCGGAATCTTATCACCCAACTCTTTCAACTGGTTCTCAGTCTGGAAAATCATAGAGTCAGCCTGATTCATCTTGTCTACTCTTTCACGCTCTTTCTTGTCGGCATCTGCATTAGCCTCAGCCTCAGCTTTCATACGGTCGATTTCGTCTTTGCTCAAACCTGAAGAAGCTTCGATACGGATAGCCTGTTCCTTACCGGTAGCCTTATCCTTGGCAGACACTTTCAAAATACCATTGGCATCGATGTCGAAAGTCACCTCAATTTGAGGAACTCCACGACGAGCAGGTGCAATGCCGGTCAAATTAAACTGACCGATAGACTTATTCTGAGCGGCCATCGGACGTTCTCCCTGCAATACGTGAATAGTCACTTCCGTCTGATTGTCGGCAGCCGTACTGAAGACCTCGCTCTTGTTGCACGGAATGGTTGTATTGGCTTCAATCAACTTCGTCATTACGCCACCCATCGTCTCAATACCCATAGACAACGGCGTCACATCCAACAATACGATGTCGCCCACTCCAGCTTCCTTATTCAGGATAGCCCCTTGGATAGAAGCGCCTACAGCTACGACCTCATCCGGATTTACACCTTTAGACGGAGCTTTGCCGAAGAAATCTTCTACTAACTTCTGGATGGCCGGAATACGACTCGAACCGCCGACAAGAATCACTTCGTCGATGTCTGAATTACTCAAACCGGCATCCTGCATTGCCTTCTGGCACGGCACCTTACAAGCCTGAATCAAATTATCGGCCAGCTGCTCGAACTTAGCACGCGTCAAAGTCTTCACCAAGTGCTTAGGCACACCGCCTACGGCCGTGATATAAGGCAAATTGATTTCCGTAGTCGTAGAAGAAGACAATTCAATCTTGGCCTTCTCGGCAGCTTCTTTCAAACGTTGCAATGCCATCGGGTCTTGCTTCAAATCAACTCCTTCTTCCGACTTGAAGTCAGCAGCCAGCCAGTCGATAATCACTTGGTCGAAATCATCACCTCCGAGGTGAGTATCACCATTGGTAGAAAGCACCTCGAATACACCGCTACCAAACTCCAGTATGGAAATATCAAATGTACCGCCTCCCAAGTCGAAGACAGCAATCTTCATGTCCTTATTGGACTTATCCACACCGTAAGCCAAAGCCGCAGCCGTCGGTTCATTCACAATACGTTTCACTTCCAAACCGGCAATCTGTCCGGCCTCTTTCGTCGCCTGACGCTGAGAATCCGAAAAATAAGCCGGCACGGTAATCACAGCTTCCGTCACCTCCTGACCCAGATAGTCCTCAGCCGTCTTCTTCATCTTCTGGAGAATCATGGCAGAGATTTCCTGAGGAGTATAGAGACGCCCCTCGATATCCACACGAGGCGTGTTGTTATCTCCTTTTACTACTGAATAAGGCACACGTGCTATTTCTTTCTGTACCTGATCATAGGTCTCACCCATGAAACGTTTGATAGAGAAAATGGTATTCTTCGGATTCGTAATCGCCTGACGTTTGGCCGGATCACCCACCAGGCGTTCGCCGTTTTTAAACGCCACGATAGAAGGAGTCGTACGCTTGCCTTCGTTGTTAGCGATTACTACCGGTTCGTTACCTTCAAATACGGAAACACAAGAGTTTGTAGTTCCCAAGTCAATTCCAATAATCTTTCCCATAATATATCTACTTTTTTATTATTAATCTAAATTGAATGTATTTCTTACGTCCGCCTCTTACGGAAGCAGCGCACTGTTATAAAAACAAACCGCGTGCCAAACTATCTCATGAGGCAGAAAAAACAATAAAAAAAGATTTATCGGAATCAAGAGAGAGTTTTTCTGCTATCTTTGTTCTCGGACAAGCTCATCTGCGACAGTCAGACCTGAAAACTGCCAAAATGGCTGAAAAAATATAAAATGTATGACGAAAATAGCACGACTTCTATTATTTCTTTGCACCTTATCGGTATTCCATATTTCTATAGCACGCCCACGGGTAGCCGTAGTACTAAGCGGAGGCGGTGCAAAAGGTACGGCTCACATCGGGGCACTGAAAGTAATTGAAGAAGCAGGAGTCCCCATCGACATGATTGTAGGTACGAGCATGGGTAGTATCATCGGCGGGTTATATGCCATAGGATATACGACCGAACAGCTCGACAGTATATTCATGGCACAAGACTGGAACACATTGCTTAGCGACAAAGCTTATCGCAACGCGCTTAACCTACAGACCAGAGAACAAAATTCACAATACATCCTCTCCGTCCCTTTCTTTGAAAAACCGCAAGACTTAATCAGCGGAGGAGTCATTAAAGGAAGAAACATCGGGCGTATGTTATGGCAACTCACCGAAGGGTACCACGATTCCATTGATTTTCAAAAAATGCCAATCCCGTTTGCCTGTATTTCCCAAGATTTGGTGACGGGCGAAGAGATCGTATTCCGAAACGGCGTACTGCCCATCGCCATACGTGCCAGCATGTCCATTCCCGGTGCTTTTGCCCCGATATCCATGAACGGCAAACTACTCATCGACGGTGGTATCATCAACAATTACCCGGTAGATGTGGCACGGCAAATGGGAGCAGACATTGTCATAGGGGTGGACGTACAGGATCCGATGAAAAATGCAGAAGAACTTCAAAACAATATCTTCGCACAACTCAACCAACTCATCGACTTGCAAAGAAAAGACCGTTGGGAACAAAATATCGCGCTTTCGGACGTCTATATCAAGGTCGATGTAAAAGGATACAACACAGCCAGTTTCAACACAACCGCCATAGACTCCCTGATGGAACGTGGAGCACAAGCCGCCCGCTCACAGATAGACACCTTACGGGCCATAGGCGGTCGTTTCTCTCCCGACGATTCCATCGTGAGCCGTCCCACCCCTCCTTTCTTCTATATGCACCGCCCGGGAAATATCGAAGCGCGCTATGCAGGAAGCTTGAAAATCCTGATAGGCGATGCGCCCAGAAATTCCATCAATCTGGGACTTAGGTTCGACAACGAAGAACTGGCAGCCTTGCTGTTCAACGGACAAATGCAACTCGGGAAAAAAAGGAATCACCACATCAACCTGACTTTACGTTTAGGAAAGCAAACTTATGGCGACGCGCATTACAATCTCAACTTAGGCAGGGAATGGAACCTTACCACAGGCTACCGTTACACCTATAACGATTTTAACATCTATGAGAAAGGAGAAAGGACGTACGGCATCAGCTTCAATCACCATTTCGGAGAGGTCGGATTCACCAAAAGCTGGAAAAACGTACGTCTCAAGTTGGGAGGAATTTACCAACTCTACAACTACGGCTCCCTCCTCTATCGCTTTGAGGACAGCTCACCGACAGATATTACCAAAGAAAGCTACCTGAAGTTCGGCACACAATACGCCGTCAACACATTGGACGATATTTACTTCCCGACAAAAGGAGCTGAATTAGATATGGAATACTACTATGCCATACCATTAAACGGAAACAAAGCCTTCCACACAGCCGGAATACACTGGAATGCCGCATTCTCTTTCAACTCGCGCTTCACTTTAATGCCCCGGATAGAAGGACGCTATCTGACGACAGAAAACACCGTGGCCGAGATGAATACACTCGGAGGCCAAGAACGGGGCAAATACTTCAGCCAACAAATACCATTCTACGGCATCAATCATTTCGAGATGTCCCATCGTTCTTTGGTCGTAGCGGGAATAGAGGCCCGTCAACGCATCGGAGGAAAGCATTACGTCAGCGGCGTATTCAATATCGCCGCCACATCGGACGACTGGATGCACTTTTTCAAAAACAGTTTCAACGATAACGACCTGTTGGGATACCACATCTTCGGTGGAGCCGTAAAATATGACCTCCGTACCTTTATAGGTCCTATCGGTATTACGATTTGCTTCAGCGACCGAGCCAAGACCGCCGGATACATAAGGGCGGGATTCAATTTCTGAAACCCGCCCTTATGTCCTTCACAGCTTTTTCACTCGGCTTTAAACTCCAAAACTCCACCTTTCATCAAGTCCCGGATGGCAATGAAAGGCGCATCCAGTTTCTTTCCGTTAAAAAGAATGACCGGCAGATGCTTATGTTCTTTCAGACCTTCGGCACGAACTGTCAACACTTTGCCATGCGGCAGTTCCACACGGGCCGACGGGAACCGCGGAATCCCCAACGCATATTCTCCCGACGCCGGAGTCACCGGATAAAAGCCCAACGAACTGAACAGATACCAGGCAGACATCTGTCCGCAGTCGTCATTTCCCGACAGTCCGTCCGCCCCGTTCCTGTAATGGGTTTCCAGGATTTCCGGAATACGTTCTTGCGCCTTGTCGAAGCGACCGCAATAGTTATATAAATACACATAATGGTGGCCGGGTTCATTGTCATGCCGGTAATGCCCGTTGTCGAACACGTTATCGAGCGCTGCGGCAAAAGACTCGTTACCTCCCATCAAATCTATCAGCCCCTGCACATCCTGCATGACACAAAACTGATAAGTCCAGTTGGCCCCTTCGGTAAACCCTGAATGCTCCCCGGCCCAACTGCCATCGGCATTACGCGCTTGGAAAAGTTTCGTTTTCGGATTATACAAATAGCGGTAATTCTTTGCCCTTCTCATCAAATCTTCATAATCGGCCGTTTTTCCCAAAGCCTTTGCCATTTGGGCAATGCAATAGTCGCTTAAAGCAAATTCCAACGTGCGAGCCACGGATTCATTCGTCCGATCATCCGCCACGTAACCGTTCTTCAAGTAATAAGACAATCCGCCGCGTGCCTCATATCCGCCGTTCCACCATTCTCTGTCCCCCCAACGGTGGAGACTGTCGTCCGTAGGAGGCACGTAGGCATCCTTACGAATCGCTTCATACGCCTTTTCCACGTCATAATCGCGAAAGCCATTGATGTAAGCATCCGCTATTACAGCGTCCGCATGCGTGCCGATCATGATATTCGTATAGGTAGGATTCGGCCATTTGGGTATCCAGCCGCCCTCTTCATACATTTGTACCAATGCCGTAACCATATCATCCACCCGTTCGGGCGCCATGATTTGCAGCCAAGGGTGTTCAGCCCTGAAAGTATCCCACAAAGAATAAGCATTATAGGAAACGCCCTGATGCACCTTATCGTCAAACGGACTGTAATAACGGCCATATTCCGAAAACTCCCGAGGATACTGCAAGGTACGGAAAAACGCCGTATAGAATATCGTACGGTCTTCTTCGCTCGCCCCCTCCAAGTCTATCTTGGAAAGCTTTTCCTCCCATTCCTTTTTCACTTTTTTCGTCACGGATACAAACGAAGACCTGGCCGGAATCTCTTTCGACAGGTTCACCGCAGCTTGCTCGAAGTCGATAAAAGAACTGCCGATACGTACATCAACCCACGTCGTCCCCGCAGGAAACTCGACATATCCGCCTACCGAGCCACCTTCCGCCTGTACAGACTTTCCGCTGACCGCTCCGTCGCGCCATGTGCCGTAACCGGCGAAGGCCTGGGAAAACTTCAACACATAATATCCTTTGAATCCCGGTAAGGCCGGCCCCAAATGGGCATCATGCCTTTCCTTATTATATATATGCACCTCGCGCTTGTCGGGATAAATGCGTATGAAGCCTCCTTCGTTTTCCCTCCCGGCCTCCAAATAAAGCAAGGATTTTTCCCCTTTGGGGTAGGTGATATGAAAGAAAGACGCACGTGAAGTCGCTGTCATTTCCGTGGTAATCTCCGAACCGCCGTGTTTTCCCGAAGCGTATGACACCTTATAATAATAAGGTGTAGCCACTTCTTTCCCATGATCCAGACGCACCTGCCTGTCCGTCGCCTTGATTTTCAGTTCTCCACTTTGGGGCATCAGGGTCATGAACCCGTAATCTCCCATCCAGATGGCCGGCTGATGCGTCCCCATAAAACCGATTAAGACCGAATCGCAACGGCGATACATCGTACGGGATATACCGTTGAGGCGGGTCGCCGCGCACCACTGCGTCATGGCAAAAGGCGAACCCACGGCCGGAGTCGTCCCCCCATATTCCGTCTCATGGCTACCATCCGTACCAATCATCATAGACACTTCGTCCACATGGGATTTAGCTGTTTTTGTGGCTTTGCCCGACATGACAAAAGGACACGAAGCCACACTCATCAATAAAAATAAAGTTCGTAATACTCTCATGTTATCAAAAATTTGGTTAGGGTTGTCTTACAAATAAACGGAAAAGAACAGCCCTGCGGCCATTCTTTTCGTTCATAAAAAAGGATATTGTCACGGATTGGCATTGGCATCCTGCAAGGCTGCCGCAATCAGTCCTTCCACTTCGTCACAGAGTTCGGGGTTGTCTTTCAACATATTTTTCACGGCATCCCTTCCCTGTCCTATCTTCGTATCGTTGTAACTGTACCAGGAACCGCTCTTCTTCAGAATGCCCAGCTCCGTACCCAAGTCTACGATTTCGCCGATTTTAGAGATACCTTCTCCAAAGGTGATTTCAAATTCAGCCTTACGGAAAGGAGGCGCCACCTTGTTCTTCACCACTTTCACGCGTACCTGATTACCGACCACCTCGTCGCCGTCCTTGATACTCGTCACGCGGCGGATGTCCAGACGCACGCTGGCGTAAAATTTCAAAGCGTTACCACCGGTCGTCGTCTCCGGATTGCCGAACATCACGCCGATTTTCTCACGCAACTGGTTGATGAAAATACAAGTGGTGTTCGTCTTGTTGATCGTGGAGGTCAGTTTACGTAAAGCCTGACTCATCAAACGGGCCTGCAAACCGACTTTATTATCCCCCATATCGCCCTCAATCTCGGCTTTCGGTGTCAAGGCAGCCACGGAGTCTATCACGATAATGTCGATAGCCGACGAACGGATCAACTGGTCGGCTATTTCCAATGCCTGCTCCCCGTTGTCCGGTTGGGAAATCCACAAATTGTCCACATCCACGCCCAACTTGGCGGCATAAAAACGGTCGAAAGCGTGCTCCGCATCGATAAACGCGGCTATCCCGCCGGCTTTCTGCGCCTCGGCAATGGCATGGATGGCCAAGGTCGTTTTACCGGAACTCTCCGGACCGTAAATCTCTATGATACGTCCGCGCGGGTATCCCCCCACGCCCAAAGCGGCATTCAACGCGATGGAACCCGTAGGAATCACATCCACCTGTTCCACGTGGTCGTCGCCCAGTTTCATGATAGAACCCTTTCCGAAGTTCTTCTCTATCTTGTCCATCGCCGCTTGCAGGGCTTTCAGCTTCTCCGTATTCGGTCCGCCGCCCCCAGTGGTTTCTTCTTCTTTCTTTGCCATAATCTTTTTTATAATCAAATCATCTATGTTTCAGCTCCCGGCAGCACCCCGACAAGAGATGCTATCCGGGATATACTGCATTAAAGTTCAAGGTCGCCATTGAACACTTCGTGCCAGGGAAGCCCGTCCTTGTTCAACTCCTCCATGAACGGATCCGGGTCGAACTCTTCCACATTCCACACACCGGGCTTCTTCCAGATGCCTTTCAGGAACATCATGGCTCCTATCATGGCCGGCACGCCCGTCGTATAGCTAACCCCCTGCATGCCGGTCTCCAGATAAGCGGCATGATGGCTGCAATTATTGTACACGTAATAAGTCAGCTCTTTTCCGTCCTTCACCCCACGGATACGACAGCCGATACTGGTCTCGCCTTCGTAGTTTTCACCCAAATCCTGTGGGTTGGGCAACACGGCCTTGAGGAACTGCAACGGAACGATTTTCACCCCATTGTAATCCACCTCGTCTATGCGTGCCATACCGATATTCTGAATCACGCGCAGATGCGTAAGGTATTCCTGTCCGAAAGTCATCCAGAAGCGGGCACGCTTGATGGTCGGGAAGTTCTTCACCAGCGATTCGAGCTCTTCGTGGAACAACAGATAAGAGTCGCGCGGACCGATGTTCGGATACGTCAGGTCCTTATGGATTTCCATAGGCTTCGTCTCCACCCACTGTCCGTTCTCGTAATAACGTCCGTTCTGCGTAATTTCGCGGATGTTGATTTCCGGATTGAAGTTTGTGGCAAAAGCCTTATGATGATTTCCCGCATTGCAGTCCACGATGTCCAGGTAATGGATTTCATCGAAATAATGTTTGGCCGCGTATGCCGTGTACACGCCGGAAACGCCCGGGTCGAAACCGCAACCCAGGATGGCGGTCAGTCCGGCTTCCTCGAAACGTTTCTTGTAGGCCCACTGCCAACTGTATTCAAAATGAGCCACGTCCTTCGGCTCGTAGTTTGCCGTATCCAGATAATTGCATCCGGTTTGCAGGCAAGCTTCCATAATGGTCAAGTCCTGATAAGGCAAGGCCAGATTCATCACCATGTCCGGTTTGTAACCGTTCAGCAGTTCCACCAACTCTTCCACGTTGTCGGCGTCCACCTGTGCCGTTTGGATAGACGGGTTCCCGATGGCCTTCACGATAGCGTCACACTTGGCCTTCGTACGGCTGGCAATCATGATTTCGTCAAACACTTCCGGATGCTGGGCCACTTTGTGCGCTGCTACCGTGGCCACACCGCCGGCACCGATAATTAAAACTTTTCCCATTTTTTTGAATTCGGTATTATAATTAAATATGTATAGGATGCAAAGTTAATGACTTTTTCCAAGAAGGAAAGAAAAAGCCTGTTTTTTTGATTTTTATTTGAATTAGATAATTTGCTCACGCTCGGCAGACTCGAACAAGTTCGGTCTGTTCTCGCTTAATCGCAAATTTCGTCTCCTCTGATGCCCAACGCATTCATCAATGAGTAACCGAGAATTTCCTGACGGAATCCTCTCCCCGCCTGAGGTTCCATGGCCAGCAACGTGATGTCCTTGCCTTCGGTCCGGCCCAAAATCTCGCGTACTCGAAGACCGTATTTCTCCACGTCCGGCACGATGACCAGTCGTTTGATGCCTTTCTCGTCGGCCAATGCCTCGAGCGACTGCAAATAGAGGGCGTCTCCGTCCACCAAGTTCTCCACTTGTACGGAACTCAACTTGAATTCTCCCAAATGTCCGTCGCAAAACGCCTTGCCGTCAAGCTCGGCCTCGAAGTCCGAGGGGGTAAAGTTGTCTAAGGCTTTCCGCCCCTTGCCGTGGATAAACACGACCTGTATGTCGTTCTTTCCCTCTCCGACTCCCCCGTCCAAAGCCGCGCAAACCAGCCATTGCGCCAGGTCGGCCTTAGGAATCGGACGGTTCAGCATCCGTTCGAAATTCACGATTAAATTGAATGCCACGGCATCCACGTAATCCGCATCCACCAGTATGACATTCTCACTCCATTTCGTTTTTTCCATTTTATGTAGTACAGTTTTCCGTTCACAAAGATACAAAAAAACAAAAGCAGAGCAGCGCATGAAACGAGAATCTGTTGTCACCAACTGCGTCTTTTTGCTTTCAAAATGACAGCAAAAAGGTCATGCAGGCTAGTGGAAAAACCTTTTTACAGCGTAGTTTCAGATGTTTTCGAGGCATCCCTAAATACAGTTTTTTCACGTTTAAGGCTCGTTTTTTAATCTTTTTAAGCCTAACCGCGTTTCAATCTCAAGAGATTGATTTTCCGTTCGGCTGAAAAAACATTTTTTTTCTCCGCTTGTCGGCCGGAGAAGGTCTGCATCGGGAGGCGAAATGTACCTGAAAACGACGTAAGGGCAAGCTTTTCCGGCTTGATTTTTTGCTATTTGAAGCCTTTCCGTTTGCCAAAGGCTGATGTCAAAATGCCATGTCTATCCGATTTGTACTATCACGCCCGGCACTCTCCTGCGCAGAACCTCGCAGCCCGACCTTCCGGATGTTGCCGGAAAGCTCCTTATGGACGACAGATTGTCTTCCCTCCGCCCCGCGAGAATCGCGTATTTCCGCAGACTTCCGCACGGGGACGCAAATAACGGATTCTCATGAAGGCCGATTTGACTTTTTGACAAAGACGCTTGCCCCTTATATGAAAGCCCACCTGCCAAAGCCGTCAGTCCGCGAAGCATTCGGCCTGCCATTTTTTCATGTTTTATGACATTTTGTCAGACTATTCCTTATGGCAAACATTTTGATACAGGATAAGTGTGGCTCGAAAACGCCACACTGAAATACAGAAAAATAAACAATTAAATATAGAAAGGAAACAACCATGACTTTTGACAAATTTACCATCAAGGCCCAAGAGGCCATTCAGGAAGCCGTCAACCTTGTACAGGCAAGGGGACAGCAAGCCATCGAACCGGAGCACTTGTTGGCCGGTATCCTCAAAGTGGGGGAAAACGTCACGAATTTCCTCTTTCAGAAACTGGGTGTCAACAGCAGGCAAATCGAACAGATACTGGAAAGCCAGATCGCTTCGCTGCCAAAGGTGCAGGGGGGCGAACCCTACCTGAGCCGCGAAAGCAACGAAGTGCTGACACGGGCACAGGATTACGCTTCCAAGGGCGGCGATGAGTTCGTCTCGCTCGAACCGATGCTTTTGGCTTTGCTGACCGTGAAAAGCACGGCCTCCAGAATCCTGAAAGACGCAGGCATCACTGAAAAGGAACTGGCATCTGCCGTCAACGAACTGCGTAAAGGAGAAAAAGTGACTTCCCAAAACAGTGAAGACACTTATCAGGCGCTCAACAAGTACGCCAAGAATCTCATCGAGGAAGCGCGGAGCGGAAAGCTCGACCCGGTCATCGGACGGGATGAAGAGATACGGCGCGTGCTGCAAATCCTGAGCCGACGTACGAAGAACAACCCGATATTAATCGGCGAACCGGGTACGGGTAAGACGGCCATCGTGGAAGGACTGGCCCATCGTATCCTGCGGGGCGACGTACCGGAGAACCTGAAAGACAAACAGCTCTACTCCCTCGACATGGGTGCGCTTATCGCCGGTGCCAAATACAAAGGAGAGTTTGAGGAACGTCTGAAATCCGTCATCAACGAAGTGACGAAAAGCGAAGGGCGCATCATCCTCTTCATCGACGAAATCCACACGTTGGTGGGCGCGGGAAAAGGCGAGGGTGCCATGGATGCCGCCAACATCCTGAAGCCTGCCTTGGCACGGGGCGAGCTGAGAAGCATCGGTGCCACCACGTTGGACGAATACCAGAAGTACTTCGAAAAGGACAAGGCATTGGAGCGCCGTTTCCAGACGGTTATGGTCAACGAGCCGGACACGCTCAGCACCATTTCCATCCTGAGGGGACTGAAGGAAAGATATGAGAACCACCACAAGGTGCGTATCCAAGACGACGCCATCATCGCCGCCGTGGAACTTTCCAACCGCTATATCACCGACCGTTTCCTCCCGGACAAGGCCATCGACCTGATGGACGAGGCGGCAGCCAAACTGCGCATGGAGCGTGACTCCGTACCGGAAGAACTGGACGAAATCGAACGCCGGTTGAAACAGTTGGAAATCGAGCGCGAGGCCATCAAACGGGAAAACGACCAACCCAAACTGGAACAACTGAGCAAGGAGATTGCCGAACTGAAAGAACAGGAAAGCAGCTACAAGGCCAAATGGGAGGCCGAACGCGGACTGGTGAACAAAATCCAGCAGAACAAACAGCAAATCGAGCAGTTGAAGTTCGAGGCCGAACGGGCCGAACGCGAAGGCGACTATGGCAAGGTGGCCGAAATCCGCTACGGCAAGCTCAAGGCATTGGAGGACGAAATCAACCGGATACAAGGCCAGTTGAAGGACACGCAGGGCGGAGACGCGATGATTAAAGAGGAAGTGACCTCGGAAGACATCGCCGATGTGGTAAGCCGTTGGACGGGCATTCCCGTGAGCAAGATGCTGCAAAGCGAGCGCGAGAAGCTGCTCCATCTGGAAGAGGAACTCCACAAACGGGTCATCGGGCAGGACGAGGCCATACAGGCCGTGAGCGATGCCGTGCGGCGCAGCCGTGCGGGACTGCAAGACCCGAAACGTCCCATCGGTTCGTTCATCTTCTTGGGAACGACCGGTGTAGGTAAAACCGAGCTGGCCAAGGCTTTGGCCGAATACCTCTTCGACGACGAGACGCTGATGACGCGTATCGACATGTCGGAATATCAGGAGAAATTCAGCGTAAGCCGGTTGATCGGTGCGCCTCCGGGATACGTAGGATACGATGAGGGCGGACAACTCACGGAGGCCGTACGCCGCAAACCTTACTCGGTAGTTCTGTTCGATGAAATAGAAAAGGCGCATCCTGACGTATTCAACATCCTCTTGCAAGTGCTCGACGACGGCCGTCTGACCGACAACAAGGGACGCGTGGTGAACTTCAAGAACACCATCATCATCATGACGAGCAACCTGGGGAGCGGTTACATCCAAAGCCAGTTCGAGAAACTGACGCCGCAGACCGGCATACAAGCCCGCGAAGCCCTCATCGAGGAGACGAAAAAAGAGGTGCTCGGCATGCTGAAGAAGACCATCCGTCCGGAGTTCCTGAACCGTATCGACGAGACCATCATGTTCTTGCCGCTCACGCAGGAGCAAATCAAACAGGTGGTGCGCCTGCAAATCAACGGTATCACCCAGATGCTGGAGGGCAACGGCGTGACCTTGCAACTGACCGATGCCGCCCTGGACTTCCTGGCCGATGCGGGTTATGATCCCGAGTTCGGTGCCCGTCCGGTCAAACGGGCCATCCAGCGTTACCTGCTGAACGACTTGTCGAAGACCATGCTGGCACAGCATATCGACCGGACGAAACCCATCATCGTGGATGCGGACGGAAACGGATTGGTATTCAGAAACTAAGCATAAACAAAGAGCGGGAATGTGAAACCACACATTCCCGCTCTTTTTGTTCGTATTTCATAATATCCTTACTTTCAAGTATCCATACGTCCATCTCTCCGCCAGTATGAACTTATAAAACAATCAAGAAATAATGCAATACCTAAAAACAGGTATTTACTCAATCCGCAAATTACTGATTTTTAACGATTGCAAAAGTCTCTGTCCAAGCCGTATCTTTGCATTCGCAAAACAAACCTCCTAAACTCATAAAAATTGAAAACGGTAATCAGATTGTTAAGCCTTACATTGGCATTTATTGCAGGAACAAATCACCTTTCAGGACAAGCTCGGAAACAGGCTATGGTCTCAGGCAAGGTGATCTCCACTTCGAACGAAATCATGGACTTTGCTACCGTACAAGTCAAAGGGACTTCTATCGGAACACGCCCCGATGAAAAAGGGATCTATCATCTGAAAGTCGATGCGGGAAAACATACATTGGTGTTTAAGGCTATGGGGTACGCCACGGTGGAACGTACCGTCACTCTCCAGGCCGGCGAACGCCAGAAGTTGAATGTCAAAATGCACCAGAAAGATATGGAACTGGCCGAAGTGAAAGTGGAAGCCAGCCACGTAGGCCGCATCAACAAATCGGCATTCAACGCAGTGGCCGTAGACTTGAAAGGCATGGCCGGACTGAATAAGAACCTGGCCGAAGTGCTGACCACCGTTCCGGGCGTCAAGCTGCGCGAGACGGGCGGAATGGGTTCGGACATGCAACTCATGCTCGACGGTTTTACGGGTAAACACGTCAAGATCTTTATCGACGGCGTACCGCAGGAAGGAGCCGGAACAGCCCTCAATCTGAACAACCTGCCGGTGAACTTCGCCGAACGCATCGAGGTCTACCGTGGAGTGGTTCCCGTAGGTTTCGGTACCGATGCCTTGGGCGGGGTCATCAATATCGTCACCAACCAAAGGAAACTCGGTTGGTTTGCCGATGCCTCTTATTCTTACGGCTCGTTCAACACCCACAAATCTTTCGTCAACTTCGGACAGTCGTTCAAGAACGGTCTGCTGTATGAAATCAACGCTTTCCAGAATTTCTCGGACAACAACTATTACATTGACTACTACGTTACGGAATTCAGCGACGACGGTATTTCGGAGAACACTGACAAGACAAAGATTTACCACATGAAACGTTTCAACGACCGCTTCCACAACGAAGCCGTGAGCGGCAAAATCGGGGTGGCCGACAAGAAATGGGCCGACCGCCTGATGTTGGGCTTTACCTACACCCACTTTTATAAGGAAATACAAAACGGAGTGTTGCAGAAGGTCGTGTTCGGAGAAAAACACCGTCATGGCTTCTCGTTCATCCCCTCTTTGGAATACCGCAAACGCAACTTGTGGGTCGAGGGACTCGATGTCATGGCCAATGTCAACTACAACCACAACATCACCCACAACATAGATACGGCATCTTACAAATACAACTGGTTGGGACAACGGAAATATACCGGTGTGCCCGGGGAGCAATCCAACCAGAACAACGAGGCCAAGAACAAGAACTGGAACGGTACGCTCACGGCCAACTATCGCATCGGCCACGCCCATCTGATCACGCTCAACCATGTTCTGAGCACTTTTGAACGTACCACCCGTTCGTACGTCGCAGGAAGTTCTCGCCTCTCGGACTTCAGCATCCCCAAGCGTTCCCGCAAGAACGTCACCGGACTGTCTTACCGCTTCATGCCCACCGAGAAATGGAACGCCACGGTGTTCGGCAAGTATTACAACCAATATAACGAAGGTCCCGTATCCCAAAGCGACGACGGTATCGGCAACTACATACAGATGTCGCAAAAAACGAGTGCTTTCGGCTATGGAGCGGCAGGAACTTACTTCATCCTGAAAAACCTGCAGGCCAAACTGTCATACGAGAAAGCTTACCGTCTGCCCTCGACCGACGAACTTTTCGGTGACGAAGACCTGGAAGCCGGACGGGCGAACCTGCGTCCCGAAAAAAGCGACAATGTCAACTTCAACCTCGGGTACACCCCGCGATTCGGTAAGCACGGACTGTACATGGAAGGAAGCCTCATCTACCGCGACACGAAGGATTACATCCGTCGCGGATTGGACAACGTGGGCGGTATGGACTTCGGATTCTACGAGAACCACGGACGGGTCAAGACCAAAGGGTACAACGTCTCCTTGCGTTACAGCTATGCGAACTGGTTCAGCCTGGGCGGAACATTCAACAGCATGGATGCCATCGACCGTGAGAAACGGTTGGCCGAAGGCACACAACAGGCTTCGCTGACCTACGGACAGCGCATCCCCAACCAACCCTACCGTTACGCCAATTTCGACGCGTCGTTCTATTGGCATGACTTGTTCGGCAAAGGTAACATGCTCTCGCTCACTTACGACAGCTACTACCAGCATGAGTTCCCCCTATACTGGGAAGACTTCGGAGACCCGGACACCAAAGCACGCGTCCCCGAACAGTTCTCCCACAACCTCACGCTGAATTACAGTGTGGCCAAGGGACGTTACAACTTTTCGCTCGAATGCCGTAACCTGACGGACGAAAAGCTTTACGACAATTACAGTCTGCAAAAGGCCGGACGGGCTTTCTATGGAAAGGTAAGGGTTTACTTCGGGAAATAAACAGCATCATTCACTCAATAAATAATTAAAAACATGGAAAAAAGATTCTTTACTTGGGCGCTTGCTGCCGCCCTCTGCGCCGGCGGCGCATTGACTTCATGCAGCGATGACGACACGACTCCCGGCGGAGGTAACGGTAATGACGGCACCACAACTCCGGGTACAAGCAAATACGTCATTGCAGCCAAGGCCGACGAAGGCACTTATCTCGTCACCAGCGAATCACTCGACGAAGGTACTGTAAGCGTATTAGGCAATGGTACGGAAGCTATCGGTGCATCCTACTGGGTATTTTACGGACAGGACTATCTTTTCGGACTGCAATACAATGACGGAAATGCGGGCACCGGAGCCTCTTATGTCCTGAACGCCACAACCGGAAAAGTAAAAGAAGCACGTGAATATACGTTCAACCGTGTAACGACATACGGCACATGGGGCGACAACGTCATTACCTCTTCCACCAATGACGGCTCGCAGGAAAAAGATGCCCAAGGTAATTATGCCAAATATTTGCAGTTCAACTACCTGAATGTCCATTCCGGCAACACGACAACCGGTAAGCGTATTGCAGAGAACTTCCTCGGCAACGGCGAGATTGTCAGCTTTGCCGGTTTCGTGGAAGCCAACGGCAAACTTTATACATCCGTAGTTCCGATGGGCATGAGCCACTATGGTGTGAACACCTTCCCTGAAAAGGTCACGGACCAGGCACTCATAGCAACCCAAGACGGTGGACAAGGCTCTGGAAGTTACACAGCCGGACAAATCCCTTCTACCCAATATCCAGACAAGGCTTTCATAGCTATTTACAGCGGAGACAGCTTCAACGATACTCCTATTATAGTAGAAACCGATTCGATCGGCTTTGCTTGCGGACGCAACCGTTCGCAATATTACCAGACTATCTGGGCTGCCGACAACGGTGACCTCTATGTATTCTCTCCGGGCTACGGACGTACTGCCACCTCTTCTGCCGACCTGAAGAAAGTCACAGGCCAACTGCCTTCGGGCGTTGTCCGCATCAAGGCCGGCCAGACCACTTTCGACCCGGATTATTATTATAACCTTGAGGAGCAAGGCACCGGACATCCGATGTTCCGTTGCTGGCATATCACGGCCGACTATTTCTTACTTCAGATGTACAGCGAAGGAACGATGAGCGGCAAGAATGCACCGACCAAAGAATTGGCCGTATTCAAGGGCGAAAGCGGCACGCTGACCCAAGTAACCGAGGGATTGCCGGCCCAAGACAAGATTTCTTCTTTCGGTATTCCGTTCAGCGACAATGGCGTGGCTTACATTCCGGTCACGACTACAGACGGCGATGCTCCGGCACTCTACAAGATAGACCCGGCTACGGCTAAAGCTACCAAAGGGTTGACCATCATTACCAACAACAGCGTGTCGGCCATCGGCAAACTGTCTGCTACGAACTAATTTTGGGATATGAGAAAAGCATTCGCCAAGATTCATCTTTGGTTTTCCATTCCATTCGGCATCATTATCAGCGTCGTCTGCCTTTCGGGGGCGGCGCTGGTATTTGAGCAGGATATCACCCGTGCCCTGAATCCCGGTTTTTATCGGGTCGAAGTAGAGGATGGAGCAAAGCCGCTCACGCCTTCCGAACTGGTCACGAAGCTCCGCACGCAACTCCCGGACTCATTGCGGATTTCCGGCCTGCAAATGTCGGGCGACCCGGAAGAAGCCTGGATGGTCAGCTTTGAGCACTTAAACCGCAAAACGCTAAGCGTAAACCCTTACACCGGCGAGATAAACGGATGGAACAAAAGCTATCCTTTCTTTCAGACCATGCGCAAACTTCATCGCTGGCTGATGGATGTTCCGCCTCGGAAAGGAGACAAGACCGTGGGTAAAACTATTGTCGGTGTCACTACGCTGGTCTTCGTTGCGATACTCATCAGTGGTGTGGTGATTTGGATACCGCGGACCAAAAAGGCTTTGAAAAACCGCCTTCAGGTATCCTGTAACAAAGGATGGCGGCGTTTCTGTTACGACAGTCACGTATCGCTCGGTTTCTACACCACGCTATTCCTACTCGTCATGGCGCTGACCGGACTTACCTGGTCGTTCACTTGGTACCGCACTGCCGCCTATTCTCTTTTCGGTGGCACCGCGCCAAAAGTGGAAAATACGCCTCGACCGGAATATCGGCAAAAGGGACGGAAAGATGCCGCAAAACAGCCCCGTCCGAACGGACAGCGGCATGCCGGCGGAGAAAAAGGCCGGAAAGGGACCACTTTCAATTATGCCGTATGGGACAAAGCCGCAGACGCAGTCCGCCAGATCTATCCGACCTACAAGTCGGTCAAGCTGGGTACGGAAGGCATAGAAGTGGCTCCCAACCCGAAGACCGACCGCCGTCAAACGGATAAAATACAATTCGACCCGCAAACCGGTCGCCTCGGCTCCATAACCTATTATAAGGATGCCCCGGCCTCACAAACGCTGAAAGGTTGGTTTTATGCCTTCCACACCGGCTCCTGGGGCGGCATGTGGACCAAGGTACTTTATTTCCTGGCTGCTTTCATCGGAGGGATTCTCCCGCTCAGCGGCTATTACCTGTGGTACAAACGAAAGTTCTCGTCTCGACGGAAACGTTAACGTCTTCATTCTACGTAATACATACGTCCCCGGGAAATCCAAAACGGAAATTCCCGGGGACGTATCTTATATCCTATAGCCCGACCCACTCTTCCGAAAAGATAGGCGGACTGGTCCATGTAGGGTCGCGGAACCACCGACGAGGATAGATTTTCATACCGTTGCCGTCTACGGCCAAATATGCGCCCCAAAAGCTGAACGTGGAATTGGAAATGATATGCCCGCGGCACAACGTCATCAAATATAAATCCACATAGTCGGGCATCAGTTCCGTATGTTCCACATATACGGCATCCTCCATCCAAAGATTCTCCCTCACCCATTCCATATCGTCGGAAAAGAAAAAGAAACGCGCATCGGGCCGCTTCTTTCTGACATAAGCAATGGCTTGCTGGAAATAGTCCACTCCGCATAAACCGAAAATCGAGTTGGAAGGATGCAGATAATCTCCGCGCCTCACGTGTACCGATACCGGATAATCCACGGCTCTTATCATCTGTACGAAACCGCTCTGCAGTTCCGCCAAAAACTGACGGAAAAAGAAGTAACGACGAGCATTCGGTATAAAACGCCGGTGCTGACTGTAATCGTCTATCAACACGGCTTCCGGCTTCTCGTCATCATACAATCTTTTCAAAACTCCCACGGCACGACAGATTTTGAGTCCCCAAACCACCAGTTTTATCCCCCACGAACAAGAAGGCAATTCCAGTTCAAAACAATCGGAAAGCCTCAAACCATTGTGCTGTTTCAGCCTACGGCGGTCATAAAACAGATAAACCTTATCGTTTCCGGACTCCATCAAATCCCGGAAACGACAATATTCGAACATCTGGTTCCCCAGTCCTCCTTTCAGACAAACGATTTTCATGCCGTCCGCGTACAATTCTAAAGACGTACTTTCTTTTTCACCTTTTTCGACTCGTTTTGCAAACGGTCGAGTGCCGTCACCACATACGTATATTTCCGGCTCCCGTCCTCATACGGCAGTTTATAGAAAGTGTTCGGCGTAATCGCCACGATATTCTCGGCGTATTCCAAATCTATAGGCTCGCCCTCGGCAAAGCGATAAACCACATATTGACGCGCACGGTTCATCTCGCTCGTTCCGCGCGGCTCACGCCAAAACAGCATATAGCCGTCTTCCGTCCATAAAGTGGTCAGTTTGCGTACTTTCTTCGGACGCTTGTGGTCTATCCACGGCATCTCGGGCTGCAAGGCCGGATAACGATGGTAATAGTTGCGCAACATCGTGCCATAATTTCCTTTGTTGTCCACCACTGCCTTGGCATACCATTGGCAACTGCCCTCGATGTTAGGCAACGAACGTTGCAAAGCCATCTTGCGCTCCATCTGGTGTTTGTTCGGGTCCACGGGGTCGGCTTTGGCCACCGTACGGTCCACGTCCTGCCCGATGTAGAGAGGCCGGTGTCCGGCATGCTCGCTCCACCAGCGTATCAGCGTATCGTAGTCGGCCGCGGAATGCCCGATTTCCCAATACACCTGAGGGATGTTATAATCCACCCAACCTTCTTTCACCCATTTCAACACATCGGCATAGAGATCGTCATAGTTCTGCAATCCGCGCGTATTGCTTCCCCTCTTCGGGTCGCTCTTCAAGTTACGATAGATACCGAAAGGAGACACGCCGAACTTCACCCAAGGCTTGACGGCATGGATGCAGTCGTGCAACTGACGGATGAAAAGGTTCACATTCTCCCGTCGCCAGTCATCGCGGTTCATTCCGTTCCCATAACGTGCATACGTCTGGTCGTCCGGAATGCGCAAACCGCTTTCGGGATAAGGATAAAAGTAATCGTCGATATGAATGCCATCCACGTCATAACGCAACAGTATGTCCGTCACGACGTTGCAGATATAGTCCCGGTTCTCGGGCATCCCCGGATCCATAATCAGTTGTTCGCCATACCAGAAATACCGCTCAGGATGCTTTCTGTAATCATGTGTGGCAGCCAGCTCCTTCGTACCTTTCGTTTTGGCCCGGTAGGGATTGATCCAGGCATGCAGTTCCATGCCCCGTGCATGACATTGGGCTATCATCCACTGCAACGGATCCCAGTAGGGAGAAGGCGGCGTGCCCTGCTGTCCGGTCAGATAACGGCTCCACGGCTCGAAGCTGCTGGCATAAAGCGCGTCGAACTCGGGACGTACCTGAAACAGGATGGCATTGATACCGCACTTTTGCAGTTCATTCAACTGGTACGTCAGCGTACGCTGCATCTCTGCCGTACCCAACCCCATAAACTGATAGTTCACACACTGTATCCATGCGCCGCGAAACTCCCGTTTGGGCGACAACTGGGCCTGGAGCGCAAAGCTGCAAAGCCACATCATCAAAAGCAAAAGTGATTTTTTATTCATCATACACGTTATTTCCGTGCAAAAATACAATAAAAATCCATCATGCGTTTGCCAAACATTGACTAACTTTGCAAACATAAGGACAATTAACGAAAACAACTGATGAACGACTACATACATATCAAGGGGGCAAGGGTGAACAACCTGAAGAATATCGACCTGGACATTCCACGCAACAAACTGATTGTCATCACCGGCCTGTCCGGTTCGGGCAAGTCTTCGCTGGCGTTCGACACGCTCTACGCCGAAGGACAGCGACGCTACGTGGAAAGCCTGTCGGCTTACGCCCGGCAATTTCTCGGACGAATGAGCAAACCGGAATGCGACTACATCAAAGGCATCCCGCCCGCCATCGCCATCGAGCAGAAGGTAAGCAGCCGTAATCCCCGTTCCACCGTAGGAACTTCCACCGAGATTTACGAATACCTGCGCCTGTTGTATGCCCGTATCGGGCGCACTTTCTCCCCCGTGAGCGGACAGGAGGTGAAAAAAAACACCACGGAAGACGTAGTGCAGTGCATGCTCTCCTATTCCAAAGGCACGCGCTTCACCGTACTCGCCCCGTTGCAGGTGCGTGAAGGGCGCACCCTTCAAGAGCAACTGGACAGCGACTTCAAGCAGGGTTTCTCGCGCATCGAAGTAGACGGCGAGGTCGTGCGCATAGAGGACTTCATGCTGGAACTGGCCTCGGATCCGTCGAAAGGCGAAGACCGCACCATCCATCTGCTCATCGACCGCATGAGTTGCGACGACAGCAAAGATGCCATCTCCCGACTGACCGACTCGGCCGAAACCGCTTTTTATGAGGGGAACGGGCAATGTATGTTGCGCATCGTTCCATCGGGCATCCTGCACACTTTCTCCACACGCTTCGAGGCGGACGGTATCACGTTTGAAGAACCGTCGGACAATTTATTCGCTTTCAACTCGCCGGTCGGTGCCTGCCCCGTATGCGAAGGGTTCGGCCGCGTCATCGGCATCGACGAAAAGCTGGTCATCCCCAACTCGGCCCTGAGCGTGTACGACGGAGCCGTGGTCTGCTGGCGCGGAGAAAAGATGGGCGAATGGAAAACGGAGTTCTGCCGCCGGGCACAGAAGGCCGACTTCCCCATCTTCGAGCCTTATTACAAGTTGACACGGGAACAAAAGGATTATTTATGGCACGGAAAGACCGGTGCTTCATCGCCCGAAGAGGAAATCTGCATCGACAACTTCTTCAAGATGTTGGAGAAAGACCAATACAAGATACAGAACCGCGTCATGTTGGCACGCTACCGGGGCAAAACGATCTGCCCCCAATGCCACGGCACGCGCCTGCGCCCCGAAGCCGGATATGTGAAAGTGGGCGGACGGGCCATTTCGGATTTGGTAGACCTGCCCGTCACCGAACTGAAGAAATTCTTCGACACGCTGACACTCACCGCCCACGAGGCGGAAGTGGGCAAACGCCTGCTCACCGAAATCAACAACCGCATCCGTTTCCTGCTCGACGTAGGACTGGGATACCTCACCTTGAACCGCCTGAGCAACACGCTTTCGGGCGGCGAAAGCCAACGCATCAACCTGGCCACGTCATTGGGCAGCAGCCTGGTGGGGTCGCTCTACATCCTGGACGAACCGAGCATCGGACTGCACAGCCGTGATACGGACAAACTCATCCGCGTGCTCCGGCAATTACAGCAATTAGGCAACACGGTCATCGTGGTGGAACACGACGAGGAAATCATCCGTGCGGCAGACTATATCATCGACATCGGGCCGCAAGCCGGACGCTTGGGCGGCGAGGTGGTATTCCAAGGCGACCTGCAACAGATGCTGGCCGAGAAACCGCAGGACACGCGAAGCTACACCGTGAAATACCTGACGGGACAGGAAACCATCGCCTTGCCGGACAGCGTACGCCCGTGGACAAACTATATCGAAGTGAAAGGCGCACGGGCCAACAACCTGCGCGGAATCGACGTACGCTTCCCGCTCAACGTCATGACGGTGGTCACGGGAGTCAGTGGGTCGGGTAAGTCCACCCTCGTGCGCGACATATTCTATCGCGCCATGAAACGGCAATTCGACGAAGTGGCCGACCGTCCGGGCGAGTTCCTCGGACTGGAAGGCGACCTGCAAATGGTGAAAAACATAGAGTTCGTGGACCAGAATCCCATCGGCAAGTCTTCGCGCAGCAACCCCGTCACCTACATCAAGGCCTACGACGAGATACGCAAACTGTTCGCCGCACAACCGCTGTCCCAACAAATGGGCTTCACGCCCGGCTTCTTCTCTTTCAACACCGAAGGCGGACGTTGCGAGGAATGCAAAGGCGAAGGGACGGTCACGGTGGAAATGCAGTTCATGGCCGACCTCGTGCTGGAATGCGAGTCGTGCCACGGCAAACGGTTCAAAAGCGACCTGTTGGAGGTGAAATTCGGCGGGCAGAACATTTACGACGTGCTCAACATGACGGTGAACCAAGCTATCGAGTTCTTCGACGCGCACGGGCAATCCAAGATATCCAAAAAGCTCAAACCGCTGCAAGACGTGGGACTGGGCTACATCAAGCTGGGACAATCGTCCAATACCCTTTCGGGCGGCGAGAACCAGCGCGTGAAACTGGCCTACTATCTCGGCATGGAGAAAACGGAACCGACCATCTTCATCTTCGACGAACCGACCACGGGGCTGCATTTCCACGACATCAAACGCCTGCTGGCGGCTTTCGACGCCCTCATCCTGCGCGGCCATACGCTCGTCATCATCGAACACAATATGGACGTCATCAAATGTGCCGACCACATCATCGACCTCGGCCCGGAAGGAGGCGCGCAAGGCGGCAACGTGGTCGTGTGCGGTACACCGCACGAAGTAGCGGCCTGCCCGGACAGCTATACGGGTCGCTACCTGAAAGAAAAGCTCTGAAGTCCGGCCTAAACCACCCAATAAGATAAATAAGAAGCCCCTCACACATTCACCGTGCGAGGGGCTTCACCAACCTTAAAATCCACTATCCTCTACCGGACCATGGCTTTTACCACTGTAGTCCGTCCGTCTGCACCGGCCACCTTGAAGAGATAAGCTCCTTTTGCCAGTGCGAAAGTCACTTCGCTTCCGACAGCCTCCTCTACAGCCACGACTTTACCGTCTACCGTCACAACGGTCACGACATCGCCGTCGTTCACACCAAACACGGTGGCCTTGCCCATGCCGGACTTCACATATATCGCATGCCGTTGGTCTGCATCCATACGTTTGAAACTCAAAGTAAAGCGTCCCTCAGCAACTCCCGCTTCCGCCGTCCGGAACGAGTAAGCCCCTTCTTTCAGGTCGGCTGCCTTGCCCGTCGCTGCATCTTTCAGCATCACATATTCATAATCTTCGGCCTCGCAACCTTCCGGAATGCCGATGGAGTACATACCTGCTTCCGGCAGGCTCACGCCCACGCCTATCGTGCCTTCACGGTCAATGGCCGAAAGCAACGAATAACGTCCGCCGTCGCGTACGGCAAAGATTTCAGGTTCGCCGTTGTCGTTCATCCATTTCACACCGTCGCGCGCCAAGTCGAATTCCGTCGAGGCTTCTTCCGACGGCACCGCCGTCAACTGCAACTCGTCATAGATGCCGTCGTTTTCCTCCAGACCACGCTTACCGGCAGCGGAAGCGACATACAAGGCCAACTTCGTACTCCTCGTGTTGTGGTCTATCTCTGCCTTACGCATGCCCACCGTAAATGTTTCCGTCTCTTTCAGGGTCGCCGTCTGGGTGAATACTGCGCTGCCCACCGGGATATTGCCCTGTGTACGCTCGCCATCAGCCCCCATGCCATCCGTGTAATATCCGTTATTGGCATAACCGTAAACCACACGGCCGTATTCCATATCCTCGTAGTTCATCGTACAGAGGTAAGGTGAACCGAAGAGATTCCAACTCATATTCTCCTTGTGGGTGAACTTGTCTCCGGTGTCGCTTGGCGAACTCCAAGGACTGTTGAAGTTATACTTATGCAACACGACTTTCTTCGGTTGTCCGTCTTCCTCATAGCTTGTACCATAGAAACGGAGTTTCACGTCCTGTACCGGACTACCTTGTGCTTCGAAGAGCAAGCCTTCCGTCACGGTTGACAAATCGGTGGAAACGTCTTGCCAAGCCTTAGAATCTTCCGAAGCGAACTTGTAGTCATACTTCGCACGCTCCAAACCATTATACTTGTAGGCTTTCACGTTGCTTGCCCCGAGCCCGTCATTTCCGTCCACGGTCATTTCCATCGGGCTGAACGGCATGGCCACCAAATCCTTATAACCGTTTGTGGCTGTCAACTTACGTTCGGCTGCAAAGTTCCTCAAATCCACTCGCTTACCGTTGCCCCACAGGCCTGCGCCGTGTTCCAGCAACAGGAATCCCGGATTGAACGGTGAGGAAGCCGTATAGTCGCGCTCCAATTGAAGTTCATTGCCTTCACGGACATAAACCACAGACTTACCGTGCGGATAGTCATCGTCACTCACTGTGGCGAAGTTATTCTCTCCGCCGACGATATTCCAAGTTTCGAAGCAGCCGTTATCCACTTGATTACGGATACGCTTGTTACCTGCAATATCTTTCTCGTGGCCGACCATCGTCATTATCGCTTGAAGACCATCATCAGAGCCCTTGTCTATGTTCGTTCCGTCTGTTTCCTTTAACTGGTATTTCCAGTAACCGTCCGTTACATAGCCATTCTCCGAACCATTCTGGATGACATTTTGCTTTTGGTCGGTTGTAAGGCTTTCGCTGTTCACAACCGTCACATTCACGGCTTTTCCTTCACCACTCACAGTTGCCCCGTCAGCCAAGGTATTATACAAAATACCATTTGTACCGACCTGTATCGATGCTCCGGCTGTCAGGATGGAAGTGGCCAGCATACCGTTGCCCTCTACCGAAGACGTACCCGACACCTCAAAGCCGTCCACCACGCTTGCACCCGAGACAGTTACCCCTCCCTTCAGGGCAGAACGGTCGGCAGTTTCCAGCAATCCGCTACGAGACATTAATACCTTTTCCACCGAATTATCCTCTGCCACAGTCTCGGTATTCATGCCTCCGTACACCTTCACACCGCCACGGGTCAAATGTAACGGCTCGTTGCTTTCCACATTCTGATGCACAAACACATAACCATTGTTTCCAGAAGAAGTATTGGCATAAACCGTAGCCAAATCCACAGCTCCCTGCAAGTCGCTCATGGCATGTTCCCAACTACTTCCGCTGTTGTCACTGCCGGCCACACCCTGCTTCACATAGATGTATTGACTCAGTTCCGAAGCATATTCGTATGCACCGACATCGATGCTTCCGCCTACCTTACGGCTCTTTCCGGCCAAATCCTGTTCTTTATCCAAGGATGCCACATTATCTGCATAGAGTTCATCCTTACCTTGGTTCAGCAACGTGAAACTGGGTCGGATGTTGTAGTCACGCTTCAACACATCTGTTGTATTGCTCGGATCTACGAAGTTCGGTCCTTCCTCCAAATTCGTATTAGCAACATCGCCCAACACTTTATTGCCATCGCTTTCACCACTTTCAAATCCGGCTGCTCCGCTATTCCATGCCACCGAGTTATACACTTCGGCCGAACCGTTGATACCCGCTACATTATTGTTAGCAAACGTAGCATTCACCACCTTGACCTGACTGCCCGAAACAACATTTAATCCTGTCTCACCATCGGCAAAAAGCGTATTGGCTATCAAAGCCCCCTCATTGGCTGCATCCGATATTTTCATGCCAAATTCACCTGTCTTCCGGAAAGCAGAATTTTTCAGTGTGAGCTTACCGTTCCCCGAAGTAGTAGCATTCAATCCTATTTTGGCTTCTTGGAACGAAAGGCCGGAAATATTCACCGGCTTACCGTTGGTAGCGACACTCAGCAAAGTGACATCATTATTACCGTTACTTCCCGTCAACACCGTAGGCTGACCGAAATCCTGAATACCGGATTCGTTATAGGAACCGTTTACGGTCAATGCCGATACATATGTATTATCTGTTCCGCTCATGGAGATTTGGTAAGCTATGTCACCCACAATCAAGTTATTCCCCATAGTGTACGTACCGGATTTGATACGTACTTCTTTATCCGTCTGTGCCGGCTTTTGCTGCGAACCGGTAGCATTGGCCATGGCGTTCAACGCCCCACGCAAGTCGGAAGTAGCATTGTCCCAGCTCGATCCGTCGCGCTTTCCGCTTTCCGTAGTAGCTACATACACGATATCCAAGCTAGACAAATTCACAGGATACTGATACTCGAACACACCGATATCTATTTTCTTAACCATTGGCTTACCGTCCGGTCCTGTCGGACCGGCATAACGGGAAGCAGTACTTTTCATATATAAAGTATTATATGATGCAAAGTCACCTGTCATCCACTCCTTATATGCCCCAGTAGCCTGAGTCATATCCGATTCTGCCGCAGCCAACTGACCGTCACCGGCATCTACCAACACGGAAATCGCTACCGGCTCCCATTTCGCAGAAACCTTATTTCCCTCCGTTCCGGCCACCGTAGACGGGTCGTCGAAACGCGGACCATTGACAGCGTTGTTTTCCTGGTCAAGAAGAACAAAACCATTAGTCTGTTCTAAACCCAATTCTACATCAAAGGCCGAATATTCGATGCCCGTAGCCGCAAGATAAACAGGACTACCTTCACACTCATTACCCCACACGGCTGTGTTTGTCATTTTACTTGCATTGGTAGTTGTACTTTCCACATAAACAGCCGCATACTGTCCTGCTTTATTCCGTACAAAAGTATTGTTCATCAAGTCGACCTCTCCGGTACCGCTCACCGCAACAGCACCGCCCCACGACGGGTTGTCCTCCATTCCCATGTCCGTACCATTATTGGCCCATAACGTATTGACAGCTTTCAACCAATACGTGCTTCCATCTGCTCCAGCTAAATAGAGTGCACCGCCGCGAATATTCTGTCCTTCACCTGTTGTAGCAGCATCGTCAACCTTTGCATCTTCTACCGTTCCGTTTCCTGCAAAGATCGACCCTACGGACGTTACATTCGCATTCAGTGCATATACAGCACCTCCACGTACAGCCTTATTATTCAGCAAACGACAACGAACCAACTTATAATCTACGCCTACGGTATAAATACCGGCGCCACGGCCTACCTCCGAACGACCTTTCATCACGTTGTAAGTCTCACCATCCATAATGGTCAATCCATCCAGAGTCACACCTCCCAAACCAGATACCTGCGCATCAGCTTTGCTATACAACACATGATAAACGTTCTTTTCCTTGGCCGAAAGATTGACATGTCCCGAAAGAATCGTCGGGTGTGCCATTTCCCAAGGTTCGGTAATACCATTCGAGTTCAAGTCTCCGCTTTCACGGGCATCCAATAAGTTAAAGATATCCGTATCATCGCCTTTTAAGTCCGTCAGAGAACCTATTGAATCTAGCTTCGCCAACCCATACGAATATAGTTCATTTCCCGAGAATCCGCCGAAGATCTGCACACCTTGCGGAATTATAAATGAATTCTGGCGTTGGTTCGGCTCACCCGTTTCAGGGTCAGCGTCCTTACGTGCATTACGCGGCTTGTAAGTCCCTTCAGCCATCCATATCTCAAAATCCGTGTCCTCGCCAAAGTCGGTCGCCCTTACCTTATTAATATAATCCAAGGCTTCATCCAGAGAAACAAGTCCCGTATAGAATGAACGTCCTTTCAATTCATCTTCCCGTCCAGCCTCTTCATTGCTCAATTCAACATTTGCCGTTAGCGACACAAAGATTCTCTTAATAATTTCACCTTCATTTCTCGGCATTCTCATACTACCACCTAAATAAGCATAAGCCCCGGCATCTATTTTTTCCAAATCCTGTGCTCCCTGTTGCTGTATGCGAGAAATTCCTTGCATATCGTAAGCGGCAACTTCATTTTTCGATTGCAATTCCTGTTGCAATACCGATGTGGTTCCTCCTTTCACCAACAGCGAGAACGGACGCGGGATGTAATAACCTTTAAAATAAAGATCTTTATCTGCTTCCATCTTATGGTTCCCGTAATTACCCGGCAACTCATAAGTTTCTACGAAACAGTTATTGAACGGATAGAAGCCTCCTTTTCCATTTTCCTCCGTGTCAATGCCTCCAAACAAAGCATCCTCAAATTTCTCATCCGTCACACCACTGATATTCTTGTCGCTCGGAGCTGTATTCCCCCACACTACGGTATTGACCGTCAGAGCAGCACCGTCTTCCAGATAAAAACCTCCGCCTACTTCGGCAGCCTCGTTTTCTACTACTGTACCCGAAATGACATGTGCACGATTATCTTTCGTCACACCATCTTCAGCCGACAAATACATACCGGCCCCCTTATCGGCTTTGTTCTGCATTACGCCGCAACCGGACACCATACCGCCGGGCAACACAAACAATCCGCCGCCTTCGATAGCTTCGTTGTTACGAACCACACAGTTACGTATGTGTGCCCCCTTCGGCACAATGGCACCGCCACCACGGGTGTTGAAACTACCGCTACCGGAAGAAGCCGTAGCCAGACCATCCTCCAAATAAACACCGTCAAGCACCGTCTGTTTATCCAAAGCAGCCGTTCCATCCTGTCCGAACTGTACGGCATGATAACCGTTCACCGCCTGGCGGCCTCCGGCCTCATCGCTCACTGCACTCAACACAGTCATATATTGCGCAGCGTTGCGATTGTCATCATTCCAGTTTCCATCATTCTGATATATACCGCCCACATAAGAACCTTCATTATATCCGCCCATCACGGTCACGCCTTCCGGAATCACGAACGTGTAACTCTTCGGATCGTTCGGATTAGCCAGCGTATTGGAATGATACACAGTAGTATAACTTTCATATCCGGCAATCTTCACAATCGCCGTATTACCCTCTGTCACACGCTGTCCTGCCACATTCAGCACTTCCTGCAACTTCATAGCACAGGCTGCATTAGCCGGAGAAGAAGCGTCTGCCGTACCGTTACCGTTAAAGGTCACATAATACACTCCTTTATCATCAGGCTTAACCATATCTTCATTCTTGCGTTCGTAAGCACCGGCGTCCACCGTACAGTCTTTCACGCGATCGGTGTAATCCATATCGGTGTAATCGAACAAGTCTATCGTATTACCATCTATCTCAATAATATTTTCACCCATATTCAAGGCTATACATCCGGCCTTCAGATGATAATTTCCGACTACGCTATTTTCAAACAGCTCAATATTCCCTTTCTTACAATTCTTAAACTCTATTTGTGTTCCGTAATTATCAATCTTCTCGGAAATGGAATTGTAACAAGCCATCTTTCCTGCATTCGATGCCAAATCCTTATCGCCGGTCAACCCTTTATACCCTGTATTTCCAACAGTAATACAATTATACAACAAAAGTCTGCCGTTCGGGTCGCTGTTGTCATCATGGTACACACAAATACCGCCATTTCCACGGGTTGTGTGTTCTGTATTATTTCCTACTACCGTATTATTGAAGAACTCTCCGTTCTCAATGAAGAAACCGCCACCATCCGCATGCACTCCAACTGTTTTGTTTCCACTGACAACACAGTTATAAGCCGTACCGTCGTATAAATATCCTCCGCCACCATAAGCTGTATACTGACTACTCCGTCCTAAGGTATTATTCGTAATATAACAGTTTACAAGGGAACCTTGGTCGCAATACACACCGCCACCACGCAATTCCTTATTCGTATTGGTACTGGAATTTATATTGTCGGTCACAATACTGTTGGCCAATGTCACATTGGTAAATATCAACGCTCCGGCACCGCCGTTTCGTTTTCCGCTATCACCCAAATAACTTATCTCATTTGAATTGATATAACCGTTTGTCAGTGTGAAACCATCCCAAGTTGTAGGCGTTCCAAAACGATTGGAACTCTCTGCCATCTGATAGTCGCCTTTGCCCGTTCCCACATAAATATATTCACCACCGGAAACATACTTGTGCGTACCTTTGCCCTCACCCACTTCGTTATAGCCGGGCTTGGTCAATATATGCGTACAAATTTCGGGAGCGGCAAAATCAGGAGACGATGTGGAATAATATCTCGACTCCTCCGCCTTTCTATGAGTTGACAAGTTCGAAGCAGCCCGATAATATTCCTTCTTGTCATCAAATTCTATGTACTCTCCTTCGTCCTTTTCTGTATATTTATACCACCTCGAGAAGTTATTTCCTTCTTGCGTTATAGAATGGGTTCCAAGACCAACTCCTACTTGCACAAAAAACTTCTCTCCCTCATAGTCATAGCCACCCAAAAAAGACCCGGTTCTATTGGAATAAGCCGTTCTCTCTGACGCCGTACAATGCTTATACGTCCCATATCCGGCACTTGCTTGATAATAGGTACCTTTATTAACATAAACATAATTGGCAATACCACTGACGGCCTCTACATACTCTCCACCGTTCTCCGACCATACATAGCCGCCACCGGAAGCTTCCTCATAATGCTCTTCTGCTTTTATATAATCACCTTTATTTGCACCTACATATTCATAAGATATACTGCTTGCATTTATCGGATTGTATTTGTCGGCCTGTCCTAATACACGGCGTGTGGTTGCTTGGTCTTTCGTTTTAGGCCTGAGAATCGTTTCATAATCTTCCGCGTTGTAAGTCCCGTCATGATATACGAATTTGGAAACAAACGGATGCCGTTCGTCCATACCCGGTGCTCCGCTATTTGGGAAAGCACCGTATACATTCACTCCTTCCAAAATCTCAAAACAGTTTTGCGAGCCATTCTTAGGGTCTTGCTCATAAATACCGGCAGCCACCCACACCTGCGGCCTCGCTCCATTAGGAAGTTTGGTACCTGCCGCCGTTTCCACAGCCTTACGTACTGTGGCAAAAGGTTTTTCCCACGACAGACCATAGCCTTCGGAGTCTTCACCGGTATTCCGTACATAATATACCGTACCACTCTCCGGCAAATCAGCCTCGTACGCTCCCAAGTCAGGTATACCTCCCAAGTCACGTCCCCGTCCGGAAATATCTTCCGTGACACCTTCTACCTCATTGGCTTTATTAATCAAAACGGCCGCATCCGTAGAACTGGTCAGCGGACGGAACTCTGAATATCCTCCTAAATACGTATCATAGCCTAAAGTAGCTCCCGGCGCATTCGTCGGATTGGCAAAGTTCTTGGCTCCGTCGGCCGACAACGTATTCAAATTTTGCATGTTATTTGAACCGGACGTATTTCCGGCACTGAACGAAGTGGAATAATTTCCTCCCGGTGCGGCACCCTTATTGTTCACCACCGTAACATAATACATCGTCAAGTTGTTTGCAGCAATAACCGAAGCACTCTCCGTCGTATTCGTATTATTGTTCACCACGCAATTCACCAACGTCAAATTGCTGCCGTCTTGTGCAGAAATAGCCGCAGCCTCCACGGCCGTATTGTTCTCGAAAACCGTGTTGCGTACCGTTACCGCAGCCCCTTTGCCCACCAGCATACCGGCTCCGGACTTGTATGTGCTCGACACAGCATAACCGCCCACGACATGGAAACCGTCGATTTCCACATTGGCATCTTCGGCCACCGTGATACAATGGTATAACCCATCCTCCAAAGCCTTGCCTTTGGGATTACCGTCTATCACGGAACGGTACTCCAAAGGTTTGCGTGCAGCACTGCCATCGTCCTCTACGCGATAGCCGCCTTTGATAACCAACGGACGTTCCGTTTTCAGCACATTGATAGTGGCCGTCTTGGGGTCGAGATTAGTAAAACTGTAACGCGGATAGCAATCGCCTTCACGTACCAAAATCTCAAACCGTTCAACTCCGTCCGTCGCCTGCACATTGGCAAAATATTCTATCGCTTCGTTGATCGAACGGTAAGCCTTAGCCCAAGAACTTCCGTCGTGTTCTGCATCCGTACAACTTACATCGACATAAAGACGCCATACCTTATTATCCGCCTGATGTTGAAGGGTTCTTTTTTCCGTCATCACAGCTCCTACGCTCGGCTTTTGAGCAAACAGTTCCCCTTTGATATCCAACTCGGGAGCCAATACCACTTCCTCGGGGAAACGTCCTAATTCCAAACCTATAGAACGCAAGTTAGAACCTTTCTGCGGGAACCAATAATACTCCACCTTCTTCAAGTTCGCGTCCACTCCTCCCTGTTCGGGCATGCCGCTCTGTTCAAAATCAGGCGTAATAACCCCTTCTGTATTAGAAGAGTTGTCATCACTCAAAGACACCATGTCCTGTTGGAGCGTATTGTTCCATACAGAGTTGTTCATGCCCGACACTGCCGTATTGAAGAAACGTACGGTCTTCACCGTAGGATTCACGGCATACATCGGCACGTTTCTCTCCTTAATCAGATTGTTCCACAATACGGAATTAACCGAAAGGCTGTAACCTTTCACATACAGTCCGCCCGTCTGCGCCGATTCGCTGTCGGCAGCATCCACCGTCCCCACGGAGACATTGTTCGCCATCGTGGTTTGCAGCATCACACCTCCTTGGTTACAATAGACCGCACCGTTATGGCGGCTCGTGTTGTTGCTCACCACCGACGTAGACAAGATCTGATATTCGGGGTGCAAACTGCCGTCCGTCCACTCCGTATCGGAAACCATATAGACGGCAGCCCCGTCGTAACCCGAATTATTCGTCAGCATGGAACGCAGCACGATACCGGAATTGTCTACATAAACGGCTCCTCCCTGCTGTCCTTCATTATTATACAGCAACGAACCGATAATGCGTCCGCCATAAAGGTAGACACCACCGCCTTTTCCCGTGGCCGCATTCTCTGTCACCACGCAATTTGTAAGATAAGCATTTCCGGCCATATAGACTCCGGCTCCGCGGTCGCCGAAGAAATTTTCTTTCGTACCTACAGTCTCCTGAGCCGACCCTCCTTTGATGGTCACTCCGTCGAGCACGGTCACATTCTTGAACGCCGTACCGTCCAAATTGGCGAACCATACCACGTGATTGGAATTACTGCCAGTCACGCTCCATTTATTATCAGCCTCATTATATTCACATTTTCCTCCGCCGCCCGTTGCAGCTCCTCCATAGGCATTCCCCACAAACACGGTAGAATGTTTGTACTGCCAAGGCATGCTTCCTTTTTTATTATCCCGCTCAGCTCTGGTTTCTTCATTCCCTTCAAATCCGCCATACACGCTCACGCCATCTTTCATGACGAAAGCCGCCGAACGGTCGGTACTGGCACCGCTCATATAAACTGAAGGCTGGTAAGTACCGGCTTTCACCCATACTTCTCCACCTTGGCCTCTTTCCGCCAATCTGTTAATGGCTTCCTGTACGCTTCTAAGAGCATTGCCCCAATCAGAGCCGTTGTTGGCATCATTTCCATCCGGCTTTACACGCAAGATACGGTCGGCCGACACAGCCTGAAACTCGTATGCACCGATATCCGTCGCTTTGCCCACTGTTCGCGCACTTCCACCCAAATCATAGCCTCCATACGTTGCCGAAGCATAGGCATCATCCTGGCCTTTGTCGATAAAGGCAGATCCTTCGAGTGCCTGCCAGTTCCACAGCGGATAAGCATTATAAAGCCAGTTGAAATCGCGGTCGAAACTCGTTTTCAAAGAGGGCGAAGCAAAAAAAGGCGATGCCTGCGAACGGTCATTATTCTTGTCGCTTACATATACATTTCCAAAATTATCCATACGATTAGGACCTTCACCCTCAACCTCGTGATAAGAAGAATTTCTAAATCCGGGAGTAAACTCAGAAAACAACGTGGTATTACCCCAAACTACGGTATTGACGACCTTGGCATTATCATTTGCACCACCACTAACTGTGAGGTCTACACCTGCCACAGTATTACGGGCAATCGTAGAGTTAAGCACGCTCGCATTAGGAGAAATACGCACTCCGCCGTTTTCGTTGTTGAAGATCGAGGTGTTGACCACAGTACCCTTACCGGCGATGTAAATACCACCGCCTTTGTTGGCCACTTCCGCTATCAACCCGGCCTCATTATTATATACCACACATTGGTTAATATAAGATTCGTTAGCAGTAAGCTTTCCCGCATAAGCGTCCACATAAATAGCTCCACCGTTCTGTACGGCATAATTGTTAAAGAAGAAACAACGTTCTATACGATAAGCACAAGAAAACTCTCTATGCCCCTTCACCAATACACCGCCACCATTCTCTGAGGCATGACCGCCCACAATCGTAAAACCGTCCAAAACGGAAACGGCATCGTTCACATTGTTCGAACCACTGTTATCGAGATTCATCGTCAACACATGTTCTGCATTGTCTGCACGAAGAGCGTTGGAAGAGCTAATCAAATTGACATGGTCGATCGTGTCGTTCATACTAATATCGCCCGAAAGGATAGAACGACATGCGAAATTATAGGCTTTACCCAAAGTTGCACGTTGCTCCAAAGAAGTCTCATTTCCTTTGAAACCGCCGTAAAGCTTCACACCGGCCTTCAACGTCCAGCCCTCTTTAGGAGCCAAATAAACCTGCCGGTAATCGACACTATTTTTACGGATTTCCTCGAAACCCTGCACCCAGATTTCATCGCCGGGCAGCGCTTGCTGCAAAGCTTCTTCGAGGGTGACCAATTTTGCTTTATCCGTACTTGACCAAGCCCCATCAATGGGTGACCCGTTGTAATCTACCGGGGCGTTTCCATCCGGTGTCACATAAAAATCCTGTGCCATGGCCATTTGCGTGGACATCAGCCCACACAGACACGCAAGCGTGCCGAGAAACCTTGTTCCCTCCTTCTTGCGATTTGACAGATATGTTAACAATATATTCATGCTTATAGTATATTTATGGTTTTTATTTTGATGTCGACGTAGACGGGATAAGAGAGATATTACCACCCCCGGTAAAACTTTCCCCTTTCACGGTGAAATTCACCTTATGCCAAGTAGCCCGTCCCAATTTTTCATTGAAAGTTGCGATATAGGTTTTGTTCCCATTCGGAGTGAGATTTGTAGCGTAATCCACAATAAAACGGAATTTGTTCGCCACGCCCGGAAAAGTATAGAAATAGGTTCGACCGTTGCGTTCGCTGATAGGGCTGTTTGCCTTATAGGCAGACTTATAGATGTCATCCGGTTCCGAATTTCCATCGCTGAGAGAAGGCAATTGCTGTGTTTCATTTTCCGGGAAAAAAAGCCCGCTGTCCAAACCGAAGAATTCAATCTCGTTCATCTTCACCTTGGTATATACACCGCTCGCATAAGCGTCTTCCACATCCCATTGCACGTCCACTTTCGTAATCAGACGCGACAATATGATGCGCAATTCCGTCCTTTCCTCTTTCTTAATCTCCATTGGCGCGTCCCCACTCGCAAGCTTCGCCCCACTGAACAAGCTGAGCATATAAGCCTTTTTATCCTCAGGAGTTGTGATATTACTCAACTGTGCCGTTCTCAAGTTCTTTATGGCCTCTTCGTTCGAAGCCGACACAGCCGGTGCACCCGATACTGTCTTGTAAGCCACTCCATAAAGCCCTTTCAACGTCCCGGCATAGGCATTAAACGAATGAGGGTTAGCGGCCACCAGTTCCTCTTTTGTCAGCGTATATTGCAACACTTGTCCCCAGTCGTACACCAAGAATAAGTCCAGTTTATCCCAATCGGCCACATCGTCACCCGGTGATTCGCCCGGATCGCCCATATCTTTCAGCACGGGAATATCCAATCTGATACCCACCGACACTTCGCAATCCTTCTCACGAACCGACTCTGCTCCCGGGCCTTCATCATTGTCGCTGCACGCCGCAAAAAGAGGAAGGCACACCACAAGCCATAACCCCCATTCCAAGATTTTATTCCAATGTTTTTTCATATCTTGTTTCTCCTCTCTTTCCTTAGGTTTACATTTCCTGGTCGTAATCGTTACCGGGCTTCCAGTCGGTGTTGATTTCCACACCGGCCGTTACGTCCACGGCTTCGCCGCTCCCGTCCGAGATATTGAACGTGGCGTCCAGCACACGTCCGGCCCGGATCGGGTCTTCCACGGTGAATATATGTTGTATGGTTCTGTCTTCGCATTCGGAATAGAAATACAGCTTCCAGTGGCCTTCGCCTTCCGCCCTGCGGTACACGCTTCCGCCGGTGCAAGGATAGCTGTAGAACTCAAACTCGGTGAGCCGCGCCGCCTCGGTCACTTTGAAGTCCGATGCGTCCGTCCTCAGCCGGTCGTTGCTGATGTAAGCGTCCTCCCAGCACAAGAATCCTTGTTGCGTGCGGGAGAGATAGCATTTGATGTTTCTCATCGTCTCGGGGTGGTTCACGTGAAGTTTCACCTTGCCCACCACCGGGCTCATCAATACGGTATAGTGGTCGGTCTCGTCTTCCTCCATCCGCATGCTCAGCACGCCGGAGAAAGGCGGATAGGCCAAAGCCTTGATGGTGTCCGGGGAGATGGGCGTTTCGTCCACCACCACGTCTTCCAACACGTTGTCGAACGTGTGCAGACCGCCTCCCACGCGGTCGTTGTTGTGGTTGGCCACGGCCAGGTGGTCGTAGTTGTCCACAGGGAGCGTCACCTTGAAAAACAGTTCCTCTGGCATGTCTTCGGGCTGGAACACAAGGTCACGGTAAAGGTTTTGAGGCGAATTCCAGAAACCCAAATGAAGGGACAGCAGTTCGGCCTCGAACTCGGGATCCACGCCGTGTTGCAAGTCGATTTGATAGGACACCGTAATTTCCCTCATCTCTACATTGGGCGGACAGTCGGACAAATCCTCGTCCACACAAGCCGTCAACGACAAAGCCGCCCCGGCCCATAGTCCTAACTTATATATATATGTATCTATCTTCTTCATAGGTTTCATAAACACCTCTTTTAGTTCTTCTCGTTTTCTTTCATTTATTACCAAAAACAGTGCACGCCACGGACACGGCACACGGCCTTTGCCGTGGCATGCACTAAATGATAATCATAGTAGCAATTACGCTACATATTAAATTTCCACATCATACGCAGTACCTTGCTGCCATTCCGTATCGATTTCAACACCCAAATTCACATCCGTAGTAATGACTTCTTCACCCGAAAGATTTCCCCAATCGGTAACCGTCGCATTCAAAAGCGTGGTAAAGTCTTTTTGGAATACACATTTCTCCGTAGTAGAAGCTTTTTCTGCATCCAATATAACTCCCAAGAAAGCGTAGGCATCCTTATCAGCCTCTCCTAAAATCTGTCCCGAATTGTTTTTAATGAAATGGCCTTGTTTAATCTTAAACACGATGTTCATGGTTACATTCTTCTCAGCTTCAGTTTTGGCCACCACGGAATAAATATTGGCATTGGCTACCTTATTGTTTGCAAACGCTATCTTAGCACTCTTTTCCTTTAAAATAACGTCGGCTGCTTCTTCATAAACATTACCCTCACTGGCATCTGCTGCTTTGTCAAACGTCTTATTCAATTTAGTATATTGCCCATTAATCAGCACTCCCGCAATTTCTATAGCTTCATCGGCCCCTACGGCGTCACCCTCCAAAGTGCCGCCATTGTTCGTTGGATAGAACACTTCATCTTCATCACCATTCAGCACAGCCGCAGCCAACAGTCCTACGCCATAATTGACACCGGAAACCTTGATTGCTGCATAGCTACTGCCAATTGGGTCTCCTGCCGTGATTGTTGCCTCGCCTTGCGTAAAATCTTTATCGGTATATCCCTTGATTGGGTTTGTACCCTCACCGGCCAATCCATAATAATACATAGGATAGGGCTTATAAGTAGTACTCTTTATAGCCTCCGGCACTCCTGTCTTTTGCACCAAACTAAACTCCGGTTCGACGAAGATGCTTGACTCACTCCAAGTACCGTCGCTATCCCCCACATTTCCATACACTACAAATTTATTGATGCTTGTATTCAATGTGGCAACTTTCTTCAAATCAGGAGATGCATTGGAAGGAGTAATGTTTCCCATCGAAATCGGCTGCAAATACTCGTTACCAACCATTGGCACAACCCAAATGTCTTTGATTTCTTGAATAGTGTTACCCTGATTTGCTTCATCAGAAGTAATACGCTTAGAAACCTTCTTGACAGACAAAGACAAGGTTACGTCTTTAGTCGGACCGTTCTTCCAATCGGTGCCACCTACTCCCTCCTCGTCATTCGAACAAGAAGACAAACCTACCGTACTGGCCACGATTGCCGCAGCAAACAAGTACATTCCATTTCTCATTTTCATAATCCTAAAATTTAATGAATAAATAAAAAGTTAATAACTCTATAATTAGAAAATCTCATAATTATCTTCCTTCCACGGCGCGTACGCCCTCCAGGTTGCCTGCGGCCTCGCTGTCGCCGGCCTTCACGGCCCGTTCGAAGCATTCCACAGCCTCCGCCCGGCGTCCTGTCTTGAAGTAGGCCACGCCCAACGTGTTCCACTTGCGCTCGTCGTCCAACGGTTCGAGCAACGTCACCGCCTCGGCGTCTCGTCCCTCGCGCACCAACGCCACGGCACGGTTGATGGCCTCCGCCCCCTTGTCCGGCACGGCCTCATAGTAGGCACGGATATATCCCGAATTACGCTGGTCGGCAAAGACTGACTGCTTCAGGTATTGGTAAGGCCGTCCGCCGTTGAGCTTGCGGATACGCTGCTCGCGCAGGTTCTCGTCCGGCGTGTTGTCTATGATTTGCAACAACTCCTGACGCTCGTCCAGATCGCTCTCGGCGATGACATCTCGCAAGTCGGCCCAGGCTTCTCCCGCGCCCACCACTTCATACACGCCGTCCGGCATATCGACCCGTGCATCCAGATAGTCTTTCAAGACTTCGGCACGCCGTCCGGCCAGATGTTCGTTGAAAGCCACGGAGCCCTCGATGGAAGCCAAACCCACAATCACCACTTTCACGATGGAAGAGGTCTTGTCGTCCTTCACGCGCCGCATCATGTCCACGATGCGGGACAGCGTGGCTTCGTTGTCCCGGAAGTCTTCGCGCAAGTCCCACTTGCCCACGGGGAAGTGCACGTAAAGTGCGTCTTTCATCTTACGCAAAGGGATATCCCGCGTATAGGGCTTATATTCGCTGATGGGTTTCAGCACGGGTTCGCGTACGGCAATCTGCTCGGCTACACTCAGCACGGGCATGACCGCCTTGGGTTTCGGCGTGAACCAACGCGTGGCGCCCAAATCGAGCGCAGCCAGCGGCCGCACATCGCAGCAGTTCTCAAACTCACAGTCCACCGTGAGCAAAAGAGCCGACGCACGCATCCACGGCTCCACCCCTACCACCTTATTATAATATAAGGTGTCGGAAGCAGCAGCCACGGCGGCACGCTCTTCGCCACGCAAGGCCGCGCGACGGTCGAAATAACGGCGGTTGCGCTTGCCGGCCAGTTCCACAGGGGGCAGCGTCAACGTATCGCCTGCCTTCGTGGTGAGACGCGGCGTAAGGATGAGACGGTCGTCCGACGTGATTTCCACATCGCCGGCAGCCACGGAAAAGGCCACTTTGAGCTGCGTGCTGTCCTGCCACGACAACACGGGTTCTCCCGTCGGCACCACCTGTTGGGCCGACAACGGACAGGAAGACAGGCACAAGGCCGCTGCTCCCATCCATGCTTGTATGTCATTGATTCTCTTCATCTTCTCGGTTGGCTTTACTTAAACACATAAATAAAAGACACGGACAACTTGGTGGGCACGAAACGGTGGGTGGTGCGCTCTTCCAACTTGTCGCCACACTTGCGGCACTCGTAGGCATCGAAGTCGGCGAAAGAATAACCCAACCCCAATTCGGCCTCCAGGCTCCAATGACGGCTCAGAATCCAATGGTAGCCGTAGCCCAGACCCACAGCCCATTCGTTACCCTGCACGCGCTGGTCTTCCAACTTGGGCCACAGGCCGAAAGGCAGGTTCACCCCTCCGGCGTTAAACCGCGTGTAAGAAGCGTGAAGCCCCAGGAAGTGCCCGCCGAACGGGCGGCAAATCCAGTAACGGTACTCCGGCTGCACCCGCAGGTGGCGCCACTTCTTGTTGTCGGAGAACGTCCAGGGATTCCACGAAAGCCCCAAGGCCATCGTAGACTTGCGCCCCACCTTTACCTCCGGCTCCAGATTCAACGAAGCGGTAGCCCAGTTCACCAAATCCGTCTTTAACGCTACGGTCTGTGCTTGAACGGCAACGAACCAACCGCACAGCCCCAGCAAACATAAGATAAGTCGTTTGCTCTTCATCATGGTTTTCAGTTTATAGAATATACGTAAAAGCCCGCTTCCGGAAGAAAGCGGACGATATGCCCCTCGCCCCACATGCCGGAACGGCACGGGGCTTACCCACAAAATACAATAAGATATTACATGATTTACATGTGTGTGTGTGTGTGTGTGTGTGTGTTTACACAAATATTTGGAACAGCCAAATATAATTTGTTAAAAATACAATTAAAAACACATACCTTACCCCACAAAATAGCCAAAAAACGATATTTTTCGTCCTTGCACACCGCTACCGACAACGGGCTCCACAGCGTGGTGCCTTTCCGGTTTCTATATGCAAGTTCGTTTTTCATCATCTCATTTGGATAATATTACAGGACAAATATAGAGGTTATAAACAAAACAAACAAATTTTCTCGATATTTTTTTTAAAAAACATTATAAACATCATATTATTCTTATTCTTCACACTCCCACACCAGAGTTTTTCAAAAAATATCCTTCATCTTTCAGGTTATATGATAAAACATTGTCATACAACATATTACGGGCTGAAGGATAAAAGGGTCATCTTTCAGCTTTCCTTCATGACTGAGAACGACAAAACGTTCTGCGCCAAACGTTTTATCGTTCTCAGCCAAACGTTTTATCATTCGGCTGAGAACGAATTGAAGCACGGCTGAAGGATACCTGAAACATCCTTCAGCCCGTAACACAAACATTATGAGATTCTTACCATAGCACCTGAAAGATGAAGGATATTTTTTGAAAAACTCTGGTGTGGGATGGAAGGCCTGAAAGTACGTGAACAAAAACAAGAAAGACAAAAATACAAAAGAACATAAGGTTTAATTTTTCAAATTCCGTTTGCGGAAATCGATACCCTCCTTATGTTCTTTTGTACTTCTGTCTTTTATTATCCGGAGGAAAGCTTCCGCCCCTCCCCCCGTCGTCAAACGACCGGCTTCCGCCTTATTGCGCGGGTGCCTGCTGTGCCGGAGCTTGTCCGGCCGGAGCAGCCTGTTGCTGCGGCTGGCTGGCACCGAATCCCGGCAAGTTGTTGGAATTTACGGCCTTTTGCTCGGTGGCCGCCTTCATCATGGCAGACTCTTCCGTAGCCACCTTGGGAATGAAGAATACCGAAACCACGCTCAATACGACCATGGCGGCAGCCAATCCCCAAGTCACTTTTTCAATCACATCCGTCGTCTTGCGTACGCCCATAATCTGATTGGAAGCGGAGAAGCTGGAAGCGAGACCTCCACCTTTGGACTCCTGAATGAGTACAACCAGACACATCAGAATGGCAAGAATGACGATGAGAACAACCAATACTGTGTACATGTTTACGATTTTTTATTTTTATTATTTATTATCAATTTCTCCAAGAAACGAATCTGGTCTGCAAAGTAACGGTTTTTTTTTGGATATTTCAAACTTAACCGCCTTATAATTTCCATCGCTTTGGTATATCGGCCTTGTTTTATATAAATTTTAGCCAATGTTTCGGTAAAATAGTCCTCGTCCTCCTCGTTTTCGCCCTCGGCGGGAAGAGCAGGAGTCTGCAACTCGCTGTCGGCATCCTGATTCAGTACGATGCGTTTATCCCCTTGCCCGATAAATTCGTCTATCAGTTCCTGATGCTGCATGCGGGGCACTGCCGTAATCGTATCGGGAGCGTCTTCGCTCTGCATCAGATATGCCATATAGTCTGTAGAGGCATCCACCGGTTTCGGACGGTGGGGCTTCTCCTCCGGCAAGTTGGCCAGAAAATTGTCTATGAGCGAATAGGTGCGGTCCTCTTCCACCTCTCCCGCCTTCTCGGCTTTCGTCTGATACTTTTTGACGGGTTCGAACCGATAGTTTACGCCTTCTATCAAACGGAACAGGGCCTTACGGTCGGGCAGAAAAAAGGCGGCGCGACGAAGCTCCCGGTCGAAAGCCGCATCGTGCAAGAGGTACAGATTGCGCAAATAGAGCAGACGGGCCGGCTGAAAGTAAGGATAGTCGCCGACCAGCTTTTCCAGGCGGGGCAACGTTTCCTTATCCAGTTTCTCCGGATGCTTGATATAATCCGATAAGTTCAAATCCATATCCTTACCAATTCGCTACGGTTGCATTAAATATCTGGTCTACAATATCCTTCACCATCTGGGTCACCAGTTCTTCCTGTACGGCCGTCAGTTGCTGCGACGAATCATACTGGGACGTGGCGCTGAACTTCTGTTCGAAATCCTCGTTGTGGTTGGCATTATTCACAAAACGGACATTCACCGTCATCTTCAACTGCACCTGCGACGAAAATCCGTCGGCAGACACGGCCTTGTTGAACTGGCTGTATTCCACAATCTCGCCCGAAAGCTGCAAATCCCCGTTACGGTTCACCTGCCTCAACTTGGTCTGGCGGGCAAAGACATCGGTCAGTTGGTTACTGAAAATAGACTGCATGGGCGCCCATACGTATGCAGAACGGATGGGGAAAGCCGAAATCTGTATCGTCTTGGTTTTCGTATAGTCGATGGATGCCCCGTTGAATTTATAGGAGATGGAACAGGCCACCAAAAAAAAGACACAAGACAGAAGCCCGACCGCCTTGCTTTTAAATATCCTCTTTATCCAAACCATATTCCTTTATTTTACGATAAAGCGTACGTTCGGAGATGTTCAGTTCCTGGGCGGCCTTGCGACGCTTGCCCCGGTTCTTCTCCAAAGCCCTCACTATCATCTGGCGTTCCACGTCGTTCAACGACACGGCCTCTTCCACATACTCTTCCGGAGTCTGGAATTCATCCGCTCCTTTGGCTGCGTGAGCCACAGGATAAGTGATATCCGGCTGATAGTAGGTTATCGGCTGTTCGACAACCTGGGGGGCGGAAGACCGCTCACGCTCCACCCGCTGCCCGTGCACCAGCTTTTTCAGCTCCGTCACGTCGTTGCGCAAATCGAAAAGTATCTTGTACAGCAACTCGCGTTCGTTTTCAAAACTGTGGCCTTCGTTCCGTTTGTTCAACGGCACGATGTCGTGCGTCACCGGATCTTCGGGGATATAACCGGACAAGATTTCAGGAGTAATTATCCGCTCCGGGGAGAGGATGGAAATCTGTTCCGTCACGTTCTTCAGTTGGCGGACGTTTCCCGGCCACGAATATCTTTTCAGCCTTTCCTGGGCTGCTTCCGTCAGTTCCACCGGATCCGGCATATTATACTTTTCCGCCGTGTCCATCGCAAACTTCTTGAAGAGCAGCACCACGTCGTCTCCCCGTTCGCGAAGAGCCGGCATCTTGACGGGAATCGTGTTCAGGCGGTAGAACAGGTCCTCCCGGAAACGGCCGTCGCGGATGGCCTGCGCCATGTTGACATTGGTAGCCGCCACGATGCGCACGTCCGTCTTGCGCACATCGCTCGAACCGACCCGGATGTATTCGCCCGTCTCCAGCACACGCAACAAGCGTGCCTGCGTGGCCAAGGGCAGCTCTCCCACCTCATCGAGAAACAGCGTACCTCCGTTGGCCGCCCCGAAATAGCCTTCGCGCTCTCCTATCGCCCCGGTAAAAGCTCCTTTCTCATGACCGAACAGTTCGGAATCTATCGTTCCCTCAGGAATGGAACCGCAATTCACGGCAAAGTATTTCTTCGTCTTTCTCAGGCTGTTGTCGTGGATAATACGGGGAATGATTTCCTTTCCCACACCGCTCTCTCCGGTGATCAATACGGATAAGTCCGTCTTGGCCACTTGCAAAGCAATGTCCACTGCATGGTTCAACCCTTCCGAATTGCCCACGATACCATATCTTCTTTTCTGTGCCTGAACGTCGGATGTATTCATATCTTCTACCCAAATGCGATTGTCGACAAAATTACATAAAAAATCCCGTGGGACACAACTTTAACCGTATTAATTTAAGAAAAACTAAGCAGACTTGTTGCCCAACTTGATCAACAGCAAACCGACGGCCGTCCACACCAATTCCCGCAAGCGGATAATCAAACCGGTATAAACACCGTATGCGCCGGCCAGGGAAAGTCCGCCCACAGCCAACGCGAAGCCGCCTTCACGCGCGCCCATCCCCATCGGAATAAAGAAAAACAAATTGGCAAAAAGCGACGTGAATGCCTGTATCAGCACGCAATCCCAAAAGGAAACATGGTCGGTCAGTATCAACAAGATGAACTGGATTTCAAGACAACCGGCCACCCGCACGGCGAACTCTATGAACAACGACAGATAGAACGTGGACTTGCGCTGTGCGTGCAAGGCGGCTATCTGGCTGTCCACCTTCTGTATGGACTCTTCCCGCGTGTCGATGAACCGCCGCAGACGGGACTTCAATCCGGGTATGTGGGCCAACAGGCGCAAGGCTTTCATGGCCAGTCCGTTTTTATATCCTTTCTGGAAAAAGTAAATGCCCGTACCGCAGAAGGCGGAACAGACGACCATGAACACCGCCATTCCGGCCGACATCTCCTGGCCATAGAGCCACAAGTAAAGGAGGATGGAGAAAGTCCAGAAACAGAAATGGGAAAAGATGTGCATCATGGCATACAAAATCACGCTGGATGTCGCCTTGGCCGCCCCTACGTACGGTGTCAGTTCCATAATACGGTAAGGCTCGCCGCCGAGGAGTCCCACCGGAGTGACGTAGTTCAGCGCATAACCGCTGATCGTGTACTTATAAATCTTCAGAAAAGGCACTTTCGGTGCCGCCCCGTCGTGGATGATGACCGACCACGACCAGGCGTTGGCCAGATAAAGAAAGACCCATAAGAGGATGACGGCAGGAAACCAATATCCCGCCCGACGGACGTTGTCCCATAACTCCGAATAGGACAGGTCCGAAGTGCAGAGCATAATGATAATGGCCACCACGCCGATGGCCAGAAACACGTTACGGTAGAGAGGCTTCATGTTATTCTTCCGGAGCGTTCAGTTTGAGTTTGTCGCTGTCGTCACGACGCTCGTGATACTGCTTGCGCAAAGGATGGGCATACGCCTCTTCGTAACGGACACGGTTGCGGTACACATCCAATGCCGCATAAACCGCCTGGCGGAAAGATGCCTCGTCGGCCTTTCCCTGTCCGGCGATATCGTAAGCCGTACCGTGGTCGGGAGAGGTACGGACAATGGACAGCCCGGCCGTATAATTCACCCCGTCCGTCATAGACAGCGCCTTGAACGGTGCTAATCCCTGGTCGTGGTACATGGCCAGCACACCGTCGAAATACTCGTACGTACGGTTTCCGAAAAAGCCGTCAGCCGCATAAGGACCGAAACAGAAGACGCCTTCTTTCTCCATCTCCTGGAGAGCCGGCCGGATAATATCCCTTTCCTCCGTACCCAACAGACCGTCGTCACCGGCATGGGGGTTCAACGCCAATACGGCAATACGCGGATTCGACACATTGAAATCCTTGCGCAGCGCCTCATGGAAGATACGGATTTTTTGCATTACGGCTTCCTTGGTTATCGCCTGCGCCACGTCGCGGATCGGCAAATGTGTGGTCACCAAAGCCACGCGAAGCACATCATTCATCAAAATCATCAGTGCCTCCCGGCCTTCCCCGACGCGCTCCTGTATATATTCCGTATGTCCGGGGAAATGGAAACCGTCGCCCTGAATCGTCGCCTTGTTGATAGGCGCCGTCACCAATACGTCGAACAGCCCCTCGCGATAATCCGCCATAGCCCTTTCCAAAGCCGCCAAAGCCGCCTTACCGCTCTCGGCCGAAGGCTGTCCGAAATCGATCTTCACCTCGTCCGTCAAACAGTCCACCAGATTCAAGCGCCCCTCCACGGCCTCATCCGCTTTCTGTATCGTGACGAAATTTGTCGTCAGTTCCATCGCCTTACGGTGATAAGTGGCCACTTTGGGCGAACCATATATAATAGGTGTACACAACTCCAACATCATCGGTTCGCTGAAAAGCTTCAGGATAATCTCGTATCCCACACCGTTTATGTCACCGTGGGTTATCCCCACCAAGATCTTACCATTCTTCATATCTTTCGTTTCTGATTTTATTCTTGTTCTTTTCCTGCCACCACGCTGACTTCGGGTATGCTGGCTTTCAATTCACGGGCTTGCTCACCCGGCAAGCAAAGGGTGTACAACGCAGCCTCCAACCGACGGATCAATCCGCGCTTCATTTTCTCCGGTGCATAGACAAAACCTTCCGCCACCACCACACGGTTGTTCAACGTGTCCACCCGGGAATGACTGACGAACGGACCGCCCATGGCATCGTGCTCCATCTTCCACAGTCCGCGGGTCTCCATGGCATACTCCCCTTTCACGGTAATGGGTTTTACCGACGTGCAGAGGGTATCGGTGGCCATATACATGCGTGGCTCCGTACCGGGTATGTTCGCTTTCATCACCGAATCGCGCTTGGCCAGCACATATTGTTTATTAAACGTCCGGGGACCTTCGTAGGGATAGGAATACATGCAGATGTTCACCAACCCCGAGGCCGTGTTGGAAGATGCCCAGAAGAAATCCTTTCCTTTCTTGTAACTTTTGATTTCCACCGGTGCCCAAAATTGGCAACTGAAGATGGAATCGGCCAAGTATGACACGACCTCCGAATGTTTTTTCTCCAATTCATTGATTTGCCTATTCATTTCCATTTTCACTAAAAAGTCGATGATGGATTGGGCATTCTTTTGCACAAAAGTAGCAAAGTCCTTTTCATTCGGACTTTGAATAGTCAACACGACTTGCGGTTGGGCATACACGTCGCGTGTGAATTTCATTTTGGTCTGTGTATATTGGTTGGGAGCTATATCCACCTTTATAATGTTCCGAAAAATGTTCAACACCTGATTGAAACGTTGCGGGTCGGTTTGCGAAATCCGGAACGAACGCTCGGGCTGCGGAAGGCCGGGAATATCCGTATCCAATACATCAAACAGCGCACGTCCCGCAGGACGCTGCCACAGAGAATCGCCCACAACGACCAACACCTCATACGGGCGTCCGCTTGAGGAGGGCTTAGCCAAATGGTCACAGGCCACCAAAAATGTTACTACAGCCCATATACCACACCATAACATCCACCTGTATTCCAATTTCCTTTTCATAGTCCTATTCTGTTTATTAAAGTTCCACACCTTGTTGCTTCGCCGTGCTCAACAACCCGCAAGCGGCAAAAATATCCTGTCCGCGCGATGCCCGGATGGTAGAAAAAAGTCCGTGTCCGGTCAGATAATCCCGAAAGCGCAACATGCCTTCCTCCGACGTTCCCTTCAAGTCCACACCGGGAACAGGATGGAAGCGAATCAGATTCATCCGGCATTCCAATCCGTCAAGCAAGCGTAAGAGTTCCTTGGCATGCGCCGGGGTATCGTTCACCCCTTCGAACATCGTATATTCGAAAGAAAGACGACGCTGATGCGTAAAGTCGTACTCCCGGAGCAACGCCACGATTTCCCGCAGGCCGTAGCTGTTCTCGGCCGGCATCAACCGGGCACGCTGGTCGGCAAAAGGATTATGCAGACTGACAGCCAGATGACATTCACTCTCGTCCAAGAAACGTTTCAGCCCCTTGCGCAGTCCGACAGTAGACACCGTGATGCGTTTAGGGCTCCAAGCATAGCCATAATCGGCCGTCAGAATCTCCGTGGCGCGCAACACGTTATCCAAATTGTCCAACGGCTCTCCCTGTCCCATAAATACCACATTGGTCAGGGTTTCGCGTTCCGGCAACGAATACAGTTGGTTCAGGATATCGGCTGCCGTCAATTGTCCGGAAAAGCCCTGTTTTCCGGTCATGCAAAAACGGCAGTTCATCCTGCACCCCACCTGAGAAGACACGCAAAGCGTAGCCCGGTCGCCATCGGGGATATACACCGTCTCCACATATCCGCCCGCCGCCGTACGGTACAGATACTTCACGGTCCCGTCTGCCGAGCGTTGACCGTCCACCGGCGCCGCACAGCCCACGGTATAACGTTCGTTCAACAAACAGCGGTTCTTCGCCGAAATATTGGTCATTTCGTCAATGGAAGCCACCTTCTTCCCATACAGCCATTCCGCCATCTGACGGGCGGCAAAGGACGGCATACCGATTTCTCCCGCCACGGCCTTCAACTCCGCCAGCGTCATGCCCAATAATGCTATCTTATCCTCCACGGTTATCTCTTCTCCTTTATTTTACAGGCAAAGTTACGGAAAAAAGAGAAAACTTTCCACTATATTGGACTTCTATTAGTATATTTGCACGCTATAATACATAAATTACCACATGAAATCGTCATCATATTCTCCACGAATAGACTGTTTCCTCCCTTGCGGAACGGAAAATCAAACCGCCGGACTCGTACAGGAACTCCGCGACAGCGGATGGACAGGCCGTATCTACGGGTTATGCCCCGCAGGCGTCGGGGCCATCCTGCCGGAGACCTGTCTGCCGTTACCTACCGACGGGATTTTCAGCACACAGACTATCCTGGACATGGCTCGCCTCTGCGAGGCCGAATACTGCTTGTTCTACCACAAAGCCTTGCCGCTGGAACTGGGATTCCATGCCCTCGACCGACTGTTGCGTGTGGCCGACGACACCCGTGCCGACTTGCTTTATGCCGACCACTACGCCATACAGGACGGGACACGGCAACCCCATCCGCTCATAGACTACCAAAAGGGCAGCCTGCGCGACGATTTCGACTTCGGCCCGTTGGTCCTGATACGTACCGAAGCCTTAAAAGCATACGCCGGACAAGAGAATTTGCCCGACTATCATTTCGCAGGATGGTATGACTTACGTCTCTATCTGAGCCGTCACGGCGAGTTGTTCCATTTAAACGAACTCCTTTATACGAAAACGGAAACCGACGCCCGGAAAAGCGGAGAGAAAAACTTCGACTACGTAGACCCGAAAAACCGCACCGTGCAAATCGAAATGGAAAAAGCCTGCACGGAGCACCTGAAGCAAATCGGAGCTTATCTGGCTCCCGACGAATTCGACGAGGTAGATTTCCGTACCGAAGATTTTCCTTGTGAGGCCACCGTCGTCATTCCGGTACGCAACCGGGTCCGTACTATCGAAGATGCCATCCGCAGCGTGCTGTCCCAAGAAACAGATTTCGATTTCAACCTTATCGTGGCGGACAATCATTCCACAGACGGAACGACGGAAGCCATCGCGCGTTATGCCGCCCGTGACCCTCGCGTCGTCCACCTTATCCCCGAACGCAGCGACTTGGGCATCGGAGGCTGTTGGAACTTGGCCGTACATCACCCGCGCTGCGGGCGCTTCGTCGTCCAGTTGGATTCGGACGACCTGTACAGCTCTCCACAGACTTTGCAACGCATCATACAAACTTTTTATCATGAAAAGGCGGCCATGGTCATCGGAGCCTACCGCATGACGGACTTCTCCCTGCAAACTCTGCCGCCGGGCCTGATAGACCACAAGGAATGGACACCCGAAAACGGACGCAACAATGCCTTGCGCATCAACGGACTGGGTGCCCCGCGCGCTTTCTTCACTCCGATTCTGAGGAAGCTGCAAATCCCGAACACCAGTTACGGGGAAGATTATGCGCTCGGCTTATGCTTTTCACGCTACTATCGCATCGGGCGCATTTATGAAGAACTTTACTTGTGCCGGCGTTGGGAAGGCAATTCCGACGCGGCACTGAGCATAGAAAAAGTCAATGCCCACAATCTTTATAAGGACCGGCTACGTACTATCGAGATAGAAGCTCGCCGCCGGTTGAACCGACTGTGGGCACACCCGCTGACCCCCGAAGAAATGCAGGCTTTCTTCCGCAAGCAATTAGAGGACTGGGACGAAGCCCGACAACGTTACGAAGACCTTCAAAAAGCGGAAACCAAGGAACTGGTCATCGGCGACCATACGCTGACCGCCCAGTTCAATCTGGCGCGCATGACCTCGACCGGAGCCAGCATCTCTGCCGAAGCCTTGGCCGCACGCCCGTGTTTTCTTTGCGACCTGAACCGGCCGGAGGCACAACATGCCCTACCCATAGAAGGACATTATCAACTGTTGGTGAACCCTTATCCCATCTTACCGGAACACTTTACCATTCCGGCACGGAGACATACTCCGCAAAGCATCCTGCCTCACTTCAAGACCTTGCGCAACATGGCCTGGAACATACCGGAAGCCGTCTTTTTCTACAACGGCCCCGTATGCGGCGCTTCAGCCCCCGACCACATGCACTTCCAGGCCGGGAAACGGGGTGTGCTGCCCATCGAACGGGACTGGAAAAGTTACGAAATGGGGATGGAAAAACTCTATCCTCTGCAACCGGCCGAAGAAGAAAGCATCGAGGAAATCATGATGCAGAACGCCAACTGCGGACTTTACATCCTCAAAAGTTATATCTGTCCGGTATTTGTCATCCGCACCCGTCCGTCGGAACATCCCTGCCTGCTTTTTGAAAAACTCTACTATGCCCTTCCGCTCTGCGACGGGGAAAGCGAACCGCGTATGAATATCCTTTGCTGGCGGCAATCCTGGAACGCCGGACGCGAAGACGAAATCGTCATCTTGATTTTCCCACGCAAGAAACACAGACCGGCTTGCTACGGACAGACCGGCGAGCATCAACTGCTCGTCAGCCCCGGAGCCTTGGATATGGGCGGGCTGCTCATCACACCGCGAGAAAAAGATTTCCGGACCCTCACGGCCGGACTGGCTACGGACATTCTGCGTGAAGTGACGCTGAGCGAGGAAGAACTGCAGCCGGTCATCGGGCAGTTCACCCGTCATCTGAAGAAAGACGGCACGGAAAACACGGAGCCACGCACGGCTCCTGAACGGCTCCATGAAGGCGCGGAACCCGAGGTCAGCGTAGGCATCATGAGCCGACAACGCATCCGCTTCTCTCTCAACGCCACCTATTCGGCCAAAGGCAGCCTCGTCAGGGGTGAGCAAACGGTGGAATGCAGCGAAGGAGGCATCCTGTGGAATGGAAACCTATACCGGGAACTGACTTTTACCCCACAGGAAAACAAAGCTTCTTTCTCGCTTTACGATGTGACGATCGGCATTAAATTCCATTGGGAACGGCAAGAGACGCAAATCTTCAGCGGCACACTGAAATTAGTGGTGGAAGAAGAAAAAATCGTGGCCATCAACGTGTTGCCGGTAGAAGATTACCTCATCAGTGTCATTTCCAGCGAAATGAGTGCCTCCGCCTCTCCCGAGTTCCTGAAAGCATCGGCCGTCATCAGCCGGAGCTGGCTCTATGCCCAGATAGAAAAACGCAAACAACTGAGCAACCACGACCGGGGATTCTTCTCGTTCAGCAAAAGCGACGGGGAACTGATCCGCTGGTACGACCGCGAAGACCATACGATATTCGACGTATGCGCCGACGACCATTGCCAGCGCTATCAGGGCATCACGCGAGCCAGCAACGAGGCCGTGGTGGAAGCCGTCAAAGCCACACGCGGACAAATCCTCACGTCGGGGGATGACATCTGCGACGCACGTTTCTCGAAATGCTGCGGCGGAGCGACCGAAGAGTTCGAATACTGTTGGGAAGACAAGCATCTGTCTTACCTGACCAGCATCAGAGATATTGCGCCTGAGAACCTGTCGGGCATCCGTCCGGCACTTCCGGACCTTACCCGGGAAGAAGAGGCGGAAAAGTGGATACGAAGCAACCCGCCTTCGTTCTGCCATACGGAAGATGAAGAAATACTCCGCCAAGTGCTGAACGACTACGACCGGGAGACGACGGACTTCTACCGTTGGCGCGTGGAATACACGCAAGACGAATTGTCCGGACTCATCGCGGAAAATCTGAAAACGGACTTCGGCAGCATCCTCGACCTTATCCCGGTAGAGCGCGGACGGGGAGGACATATCAGCCGACTGAAAATCGTCGGCACACAAGAGACGCTCGTCATCGGAAAGGAGCTGGAAATACGCCGTGTATTGAGCCGTACCCACCTGTTCAGTTCGGCATTCGTGGTCGATAAGGAGGATTTGCACGACGACATTCCCGGACGGTTCGTCCTCCACGGTGCCGGATGGGGACACGGCGTGGGCATGTGCCAGATCGGGGCGGCGGTCATGGGAGCCAAAGGTTACCGTTACGACGAAATCCTGAAACATTATTATGACGGAATCACCATCCGGAAAGTCTACCCCTAACAGCTTTATGAAAAGAAACCCGTACGCCATAGACGACCGGCAAACGCCGGAAGCCCCAAGCCGGAACCCATGGAAATGGATTCCTACACTGTACTTTGCCGAAGCATTGCCCTACGTGACGGTCATGAGCATCTCCACCGTCATGTACGAACGCATGGGGCTTTCCAACGCCGAAATCGCTTTCTACACCAGCGCACTCTACCTCCCGTGGGTCGTCAAACCCCTATGGAGCCCGTTCATCGACCTTGCCAAAAGCAAAAGATGGTGGATACTGGCCATGGAGTTCCTCATCGCCGCTGCCATAGCCGGAGTGGCCTTCACGCTTCCCTCCGCCCATTTCCTCGTCTTTACCCTGATGTTCCTATGGTTGATGGCTTTCAGCAGTGCCACCCACGACATCGCGGCCGACGGTTTTTACATGTTGGCGCTCGACCCGCACGAGCAAAGCCTGTATGTAGGTATCAGAAGTACGTTCTACCGCATCGCTACCATAGCGGGCAGCGGACTGCTCATCATGCTGGCGGGCACGTTGGAAACTTTCACCCGTCGCATCGCTTATTCGTGGAGCATCGCTTTCTACGTGCTGGCGGCATTCTTCATTGCCGTGACCGCCTACCACTTTTTCCACTTGCCGCGCCCCGACTGCGACCGGACACGAAAAGCCGTATCGGCCCGTAGACTGTTGAAAGACATCTGGCTCACCGTCACATCGTTTTTCCGTAAACCGCAACCCGTCGCTGCCGTCCTTTTCATGCTTTTCTACCGTCTGCCGGAAGCATTGCTCATCCGGATTTCCAACCTGTTCATGATTAAACCCGTCAGCGAAGGCGGACTGGGGCTTTCCACGCAGGAAGTAGGGTTCGTACAGGGAACGGTAGGCGTACTCGGCCTGACCCTCGGCGGCATCATAGGCGGTATAGCCGCCTCGCGCGACGGGCTGAAAAAGTGGCTGTGGCCGATGGTATGGAGCATCACGCTACCGGACCTTGTATATGTCTATCTGAGTTACTTCCAGTCTACGAATTTCCTGCTCATCAACGCCATGGTATTCATCGAGCAATTCGGTTACGGTTTCGGCTTCACCGCCTATATGCTGTTCCTCCTATATTATTCGCAAGGAGAACAACAGACTTCACACTATGCCTTCTGCACGGCTTTCATGGCCCTGTCGATGATGTTGCCGGGCGCTGTGGCCGGAGAATTGCAGGAAGCCGTGGGTTACTTCCACTTCTTCCTTATCGTAATGGCCTGTTGCCTGGTGACGGTCGGTGTCACCGCACTGCTGAAAATAGACCCGGAATTCGGAAAAAAAGATCACCATGGAGACAAAGCATGACATACGGAAGGCCTTGCTGGTGGCCGACGGAGGCTCTACAAAAACCGACTGGTGCCTGGCGGTCCCCCACCGGGAACCTCAGCTTTTTCGTACGCACGGTCTCAACCCGGCTCTGTTGGAACTTCCCGCCATCCGGGAAATCCTGCAAACGGAACTGCTGCCCCGGCTGACGCCCCATCTTCAAGACCCTGAAGCCGAAATCCATATCTATTATTACGGCGCGGGATGTTTGACTTCCGTCTGCACCAAGATGGAACAGGCTCTTACCGGACTCCTCCCCCGCTCTACGGCCGAAGTACATTCCGACCTGTTGGGAGCTGCACGGGCCTTATGCGGACACGAAGCCGGCATTGCCTGCATTCTGGGCACCGGTTCCAACTCCTGCCGTTACGACGGCCAGGATATCGTGCAACATGTGTCCCCGTTGGGATATATCTTAGGAGACGAAGGCAGCGGTACGGCGTTAGGCAAACGCCTGATAGGCGACTGGCTCAAAGGACTTTTAGACGAAGAACTAAACAGAAAACTGGCGGAAAGCTACAGATGGGACGAAGCCGACATTATCCGGAAAGTGTACCGGGAACCGGAGGCCAACCGTTTTCTGGCTTCCTTCACGCCTTTCCTGAAAGCTCACCGTACCCACCCGGCCGTCCACCGTATCCTCACAGACTGTTTCAAAGCTTTTTTTGAACGGAACATCATGGCTTACCGCCCCGGACCGCTTGCCGTACACTTCGTGGGCAGCATAGCCGCCATTTTTCGTGAAGAATTAGAGGAAACCGCCGGAATATACGGCATACGGATAGGAAATATCCTCAGAGAACCGATAGGCCGGATGGTAGCTTACCATCAGCAAAAACTGAAAAACGAAACTGATTAAAAGATTTTTAAGGAAAATGCAGTGTTTTTCGCAAAATATGTTTTATAGCATAGTTTTTCATTTGCACACACCTGAAAATGGCCTTATCTTTGCATCGTTATCCTGAAAACAATCTTTTTACCTTAAACAAAACTAATACCTAAAAAACTAAAGAATACGGGTCGCTGTGAAGCGGCCCGTATTTCTTTTACCCCTTTAAAAAAGGTCCCGTCACCAGCCGAGGCCGATAACGGGACCACCGTTCAGGGGCAACTGACGGGAAAGTAATCGAATGAAAAGCGTGGGACTCCACCGTAAGACAGTATCGCAGCATTCTTTTCCGGTTGGAGGGTGAATGTGAGAGACTGCGTTTCGCTGCGATTTTCTCCGTCTCCCACCTTTTCGTATGTGACCGTCTGCGGAATGTGACGGGTGGTCTTCCCCCACAGTCCGGCATACCAAATAAAATCATAAAGCCCCGGAAAACAGTTCATCTCTTGGAGGTAGATACCGGGATTCAACTTCAGGGAATCCTGCATATCATAACCAAAAGTATAAATCTCATGTCTCTCGTATAGATTGTTCGTATGGGAGACATCGGAAACCACCGTCTCCAGATTCCCGTCTTTCCAAGTGTACCGCGCCACGCCGGTTTCTCTGCAGCCCGAACTGTTTTCACGATGGTAGTTCATCTCGGTTATATGTCCCTCGGAGTCGTAAGAAGCCGAAACCTCTCCCCGAAAAGGACGGGCTTTTCCGCCGTTTGCCGCTTCTTGCTCCATGCCGTTGAATTCCATATAAACCACATGGCCTTCCGGAGCGACACGAACAGGCTTGAAACAAACCTCACGGACACGACCGGTGGCTACGGACTTCTTTTCCTTGAAAACCCGAAACGCCAGTGGATGAGTCTCCACTATAAAAGTACCATATTCCGTACTATAGCCTCCGACCATCCGTCCGTCACGATATTTAAACCGGGTCATATCACTGTCCTCCCGGCTCCATCCGGCAATCGGGCGTACGATACCCATATCTCGCAAACAGGGAACCGACACAGCGGCTTCCCCTTCTAAGGGATGCGATTTTTTATTACTCCGACAGGCCACACAGCCACAGGCCATATACGCAACGAGCCATATTTTCATCAAGCTACGGATCATTCTTATCATATTCCTGCGTTACTATTATTTTATCTTCCCAATACGGTTTATCTCTTGGTAAGAGATAGACCGGCCTTCAAAATATACTATTTTACAGCCATTTAAAAAATACAAAGTTTAGAAAACTATCGCCTTTCTTAGCTTTTTTTACATGTTTACTTGGCATTATCTGTCTTTTTACCTACATTTGCAAGCGGTAGTCTATCTCTTACCAAGAGATGGACTTTTTTTCATCCCCCAATAGACCTCGGAAAAACGACTAAAAAACAGCAAACAAGATGCTCCGTTTATAAAAAACGTTAAATACGACCAATTTCATTTCCCTCCTATTGTTTATTTCAAAAAAGTCCGTAACTTTGCATCGTGTTTTTCATAGTATTAGATTTAAGGTTAACAAAGGTTGGGTCAGAGCGCTGACCCTTTTTTTATATCCTTACTGTGAAGTAGGGATATTTTTTTGTAGTCGGAAAAAGAAAACCTACGGGAAGTTCCACAGTATCCCTCAGCCACTTACAGAAGCATCGTTTATCAATATTTTTCCACCCACAAGCACTACTGAAAATCAATCGTTTACATTCTCAAAATCGTTCTGCGCCAAATGAAAAATCGTTTGGCTGAAATTGATTTTTCAATCTGCTGCAAACGATTTTTCAATCTCCGCAAGATTATTTTTGTTGGTATAGATGAAAAAAATCCCTATTTTTGCAAAACATACAAAGTAAAAAGGAAAAAACATGCAAAACGCCATGAAAAGACATCCACGCGTGGACGTGGCCGACGTATTACGCGGAATAGCCGTAATGGGCATCATCCTGCTACATTCCATCGAACATTTCAATTTCTACTCCTTCCCCGACACGGCAGGACAAAGCGAATGGCTGAACTTCAGCGACAAAGCCATCTGGGACGGTATGTTCTTCCTCTTTGGCGGGAAAGCATACGCCGTTTTCGCATTGCTCTTCGGTTTCAGCTTCTTCATCCAATACGACAACCAGCGGCTGCGCGGAAAAGATTTCAGGGGACGGTTTTGCTGGCGGCTCGCCCTTCTTTTCCTTTTCGGCAACCTGAATGCCTCGTTTTTCACGGCGGAGGTGTTGGTGCTCTACTCTTTAGTGGGCTTCATCCTTCCGCTCACCTGCCGTCTGAAAGACAAATGGCTGCTGATACTGGCCTGCGTCCTACTCATCCAGCCCCTGCCCTTATACTACGCCATCCGGGCGGCCTGCGACCCGGCATTCGTCACTCCGGCCGTACCCACCGGACATTTGTGGGCACAAACTTTCGCCGTACAACAAGGCGGCACGTTCTGGGAAACCGTACGCGTGAACCTTTGGGAGGGACAACTGGCCAGTCTGGCTTGGGCCTGGGACAACGGACGCGTGTTCCAAACGGCGGCCCTATTCCTCTTCGGACTGCTCATCGGCCGACGGGGCTTGTTCCTGAAAGAAAACCTGAAAGTGTGGAACAAGATACTTTGCGGAGCCTTGGTTGCATTTTTCCCGCTGTACGGGCTTGGCAACATGTTGCCGGACTTCATCAGCAATCCGTCCGTGCTGACCCCGCTGAGTCTTGTGGTAAGTTCTTTGTATAAATTCGCTTTCATGCTGGTATTGGTCTCGGGCGGGCTGATGGCTTTTTACCGTACCCGGATGCAACCGTTCATGAGCAAAATCATCCCATACGGCAAAATGAGCCTGACGAACTACATCACCCAAAGCATGGCCGGAGCTATGCTCTATTACAACTGGGGCTTTTCCCTGCACGACGATTTGGGCATCACGGCCAGCCTGCTGGCCGGAATGGCGTTCTTCATCCTGCAGTTCTCTTTCTGCAAATGGTGGATGAAACACCACGACCACGGCCCGTTGGAATATGTGTGGAAACGGGCCACATGGCTGAAATGACCCGTATGGTTACAAATGTTCCTTAACCTTTTATATAATGAGAACTTTATTCCTTCTTATCTTCTTGGGGCTGGGCGGAAACATTTTCGTCCCCGCCCATGCCAAGTCCAAACCACGCGGAGGACAAAACTATTATGTAGACGCGCAAAACGGCGACGACCGCGCCGACGGTAAAAGCGAAAAGACGGCTTGGAAAAGCCTGTTGCGGACGAAAGAGTTACAGTTGCGTGCCGGTGATTCCTTATTATTGCGCAGGAACTCCTCGTTCAACGGACTGCTGGAAGTGTCGGCTGAAGGGGAGGCAGGCCGTCCGGCCGTAATCGGCGCTTACGGCACAGGCAGAAAACCTTGTATTCAGGCTCCGGACTCGTCGCTGTACACGGTCTTGGTACGCAACTCCGACTATCTCACTTTGGAGAATCTGGAAGTCGTGAACACGGGAAAGCAAAGGATGGCGAACCGCACGGGCGTGAAAGTGCTCTGCGAAGATTACGGCGTGTCGCACGACATCGTGCTCCGGGCACTCCATATCCACGACGTGAACGGCAGCCTGATCAAACAGAAAGGGGGAGGTTCAGGCATACTTATTGTCAACCGGGGTAAAGATACGCCCTCGACGTTCGACGGATTACGGGTGGAAGACTGCGTCATCCGGAGGTGTGAACGAAACGGCATCATCTGGTCCGGTTACAGCAACCGCGAACATTGGCATCCCAATACCCGTACCGTCATACGCAAAAACCTGATAGAGGAAGTCCCGGGCGACGGTATTGTCCCCATCGGATGCGACGGTGCCCTGATAGAATACAACCTGATGCGCAACTGCCCGGGCACGTTGCCCCACAGCGAGGCGGCAGCCGGCCTGTGGCCTTGGAGTTGCGACAACACCGTGATACAATTCAACGAAGTGAGCGACCATAAGGCTCCGTGGGACGCACAAGGATTCGACTCGGATTACAACTGCCGTAACACGACCATACAATATAACTACAGCCACGACAACGACGGCGGACTGGTTCTGATTTGTAATTCAGGTACGGACCCCGGTGCAGGCAACCAAGGCAGCGTGGTACAATACAACGTAAGCATCAATGATGCCATCCGTCCGCGTGCGACCCGCAGCGGCATTTTTTCCGCCAATATCCACATAGCCGGTCCTTGCAAGAACACGTTGGTCAAACGAAACCTCTTGCATGTCAATCCCAAGACGGAGCCATTCATAGACCGCAGTATCATCACGTCCGATGCGTGGGACGGCTATGCGGATTCTACCGTATTCCGGGAAAATGTATTCTTCGTCCCGCAGGAATCGGAGATTCGCCTGAACCGCTCCACCCGTAACACGTTCGACGGGAACTATTATCTGGGAAACATAAAAGGACGGCCCGAAGACCCGAACGGCAGAAACGCATCGGACTATTACAACCAGTGCATCAGCAAAGACCCGTCCGGCTTCAACAGTTTGTCTTTCCTCTTCGACACGGTGGTTATCGGCGACGGCTCAGCCATACTGAAAGCGGTGAACCGGGACACCATCCACCGCTTTTTTGAAACGATGAAAGAAGAATGAGCCTTTCAAAAGAACAACGGGAGCCGGTCTTACCGACCTTGCTCCCGTTACACCTTATTATAATAGGGCTTTGTCCCTTCCTTAAATGGACAAGATGCCCAATACATTTATCAACTCTTTCTTCACCGGCTTGTCGCTCTTGATGGCATTGCAGAACGGCACGTACACCACTTCATCATTCTTGATGCCGATCATCACGTTACGCTGCCCTTCGCGCAAAGCCGTTATGGCGCCTACCCCCAGACGGGAAGCCAAAATACGGTCGTAAGCACTCGGAGAACCGCCACGCTGCAAATGCCCGAGAATAGACACGCGCACGTCGAACTCGGGATATTCTTTCTTCACCCGGTCGGCATAATACATGGCACCGCACTTGGGGCTTTCGGACACGATGACCATACTGGAACTCTTGCTCTTGCGGATACCCCGGCTGATGAACTGTTCCAACTGGTCGGCATTGGAAGAGTCTTCGGGAATGATGGCAGCTTCCGCCCCGCTGGCTATCGCACTGTTCTGCGCCAGGAAACCGGCGTCGCGCCCCATCACTTCGATGAAGAATATACGTTCGTGTGAAGTCGCGGTATCACGAATCTTGTCTACACACTGCACAATGGTATTCAGCGTCGTGTCGTAACCGATTGTGGAATCCGTTCCGCTCAGGTCATTGTCGATGGTACCGGGCAGACCGATGCAAGGCACATCGAACTCCTCTGCAAAAATGCGTGCGCCCTCAAGCGAACCGTTACCTCCTATGATAATCAAGGCGTCAATCCCCTGTTCCACCATATTATCATAGGCTTTTTTACGCCCCTCAGGCGTAAGAAATTCCTTGCTGCGAGCCGTCTTCAGAATCGTTCCTCCTCTTTGGATGATATTGCTCACATTCTCCGTCGTAAAATCCTGAATTTCGTTGTTAATCAAACCTTCATAACCACGATATATACCTTTTACCTTCAAACCGGCTGCTATCCCGGCGCGCGTAACGGCACGAATAGCGGCATTCATTCCCGGAGCATCTCCTCCGGAAGTCAAAATACCTATACAATTAATCTTTCCCATGTTAGATGATTATAAATGACGCTGCAAAGATACAAACAAAAACAAGAAATACATTCATTTTCTTGCCTTTTTAATTGCATAATTATACCTTTTATCGTAACTTTGCGCCCGATTATAAACAACATAATGTCTAACATTATTAATTTTATTATTTTCAATTAATTAAATGGCAGAATTAAAGAACGTAGCACCGTTGGCAGACTTCGACTGGAATGCTTATGAAAGCGGTGACACTCAGGTGAACGAGAGCCGCGAAGCTCAGGAAAAGGCCTACGAAGGCTCTTTAAACAAAGTAAATGACCACGAAGTGGTTGACGGTACGGTTATCGCGATGAACAAGCGTGAAGTGGTGGTAAACATCGGCTTCAAGTCAGACGGTATCATCCCGATGAGCGAATTCCGCTACAATCCCGATTTGAAGGTCGGAGACAAAGTAGAAGTTTACATTGAAAACCAAGAGGACAAAAAAGGACAGCTCATCCTTTCTCACAAGAAGGCACGCGCTACCCGTTCTTGGGATCGTGTGAACGAGGCTCTCGAAAATGAAGAGATCATCAAGGGTTACATCAAATGCCGTACGAAAGGCGGTATGATTGTGGACGTATTCGGTATTGAAGCTTTCTTGCCGGGTTCACAAATCGACGTGAAACCTATCCGCGACTACGATGTATTCGTAGGAAAGACTATGGAATTCAAGGTCGTTAAAATCAACCAGGAATTCAAGAATGTCGTTGTTTCGCACAAGGCTCTTATCGAAGCCGAATTGGAACAACAGAAAAAAGAAATCATCAGCAAGCTTGAAAAAGGACAGGTACTCGAGGGTACCGTTAAGAATATCACCTCTTACGGCGTCTTCATCGACTTGGGCGGCGTAGACGGTTTGATTCACATCACCGACCTCTCTTGGGGACGCGTGAGCGACCCGAAAGAAGTGGTACAGCTTGACCAGAAGATCAATGTGGTTATCCTTGACTTCGACGACGAGAAGAAGCGTATCGCATTGGGTCTGAAACAACTGACTCCGCATCCTTGGGACGCTTTGGATCCGAACTTGAAAGTAGGTGACAAAGTAAAAGGCAAAGTTGTCGTGATGGCCGATTACGGTGCATTCATCGAAATCGCTCCGGGCGTAGAAGGCTTGATCCACGTATCGGAAATGTCCTGGAGCCAGCACTTGCGTTCCGCACAGGACTTCATGAAGGTAGGTGACGAAGTAGAAGCTGTCATTCTGACCTTGGATCGTGAAGAACGTAAAATGTCTTTGGGTATCAAGCAATTGAAAGCCGATCCTTGGGAAAACATCGAAGAGAAATACCCCGTGGGTTCCAAACATACGGCCAAAGTACGCAACTTTACGAACTTCGGCGTATTCGTTGAGATAGAAGAAGGCGTAGACGGCTTGATTCATATCTCCGACCTTTCTTGGACCAAGAAGATCAAACATCCGTCTGAATTCACGCAGATTGGCGCAGAAATCGAGGTTCAGGTATTGGAAATCGACAAAGAAAACCGTCGTTTGAGCTTGGGTCACAAGCAACTTGAAGAGAACCCCTGGGATGTGTTTGAAACCGTATTCACGGTGAACTCTATTCACGAAGGTACTATCGTCGAGATGTTGGACAAAGGTGCCGTAATCCAATTGGAATATGGTGTAGAAGGCTTTGCTACTCCGAAACATCTGGTAAAAGAAGACGGCAGCCAGGCTCAACTGAACGAAAAATTGCAGTTCAAGGTAATTGAGTTTAACAAGGAAAGCAAACGTATCATCTTGTCTCACAGCCGTATCTACGAAGATGCACAGCGCGCTGAAGCTAAAGAGGCCAAGAAGAATACGAGCAACGCCAAGAAGGGCGCTAAGAAAGAAGAAGCTCCGGTAATTCAAAACCAAGCTGCTGCTACCACTTTGGGTGACATCGATGCATTGGCTGCATTGAAAGCCCAAATGGAAAAAGGCGAATAAACCACATTCCTAAACAGGAAAAAATACGAAAGAAAGGGCGATGATTATTTCTCATCGCCCTTTTTTTATGTATTTTTGTACAATGTAACTCATATCCGAAAGGCATGGAAAAGTTTGAACTGACAATATTGGGATGCGGGTCTGCACTACCTACCACACGGCACTTCGCCACGTCACAGGTCATTAACATCCGCGAAAAGTTATATATGATTGATTGCGGCGAAGGCGCCCAACTCCAAATGAGGCGCTCACGGCTTAAATTCTCTCGACTGAACCATGTATTCATCTCCCACCTGCACGGCGACCACTGTTTCGGTTTAATAGGTCTCATCTCTACTTTTGGGTTATTAGGACGTACGGCCCCTCTATATGTACATGCCCCGTCGGCATTCGGTCCCATATTGCAAAGCCTGCTGGCCTTTTTTTGTAAGGGACTGGATTTCCGTGTTGAGTTTTACCCCGTAGATACCTCGCGCCATGCTTTGATTCACGAAGACCGCTCCGTTTCCATTTACTCCATTCCCCTGCGCCACCGTATCGAATGCTGCGGTTTTCTGTTTCAGGAGAAAGCTACCTTGCCACACATCCGACGCGACATGATCGATTTTTACCGTATCCCAATCTGTGAAATCAATAATATTAAAAACGGAATGGACTGGACTACGGAAGACGGTACACTCGTCCCGAACCATCGGCTTACCGAACCATCGGATCCTCCACGTTCTTTCGCCTATTGCTCGGATACATGTTATCTGCCTGAACTTACCCAGTACATCCGGAAAGCAGATTTGTTATTTCATGAAGCCACATTCTTGCACGAAGACCTGGCACGAGCACAAGAAACATTCCATACCACAGCCCGGCAGGCAGCCACACTCGCACGGGACAGCCAAGTCAAAAAACTCTGTATCGGTCACTTTTCGGCACGGTATGAAGACGAAAGCCTGCTCCTGAAAGAAGCCCAAAGTATATTTGAACCTACAATCCTCGCAAAAGAGAATCTTCTCATAAAAATTTAATGAGGAAAAAAAGCGTTTTTTACACAATAAAATTTGTTTCTTTCGTTAGGAATACCTACATTTGTGCCATTAGAATAAATGAAGAATAAGACTATGATGAAAAAGACACTTCTTTTAATATTGACGACCTTCCTCCTGAATACCGCAGGAGTTTGTTGGGCGCAAGAAGAGAAGAACGAGCCGGAGACAGAACTTTCGGCCACATCCATAGTCGTAAAAGGTTCTACTTTATCGGTCTATAATGCCAACGGAAACATATTGGAGATTTTCTCCCTGACGGGCACTAAGGTGGCAACGATAAGAATCGACAGCAACGAAAAAACGGTAGACTTATCTCTGAAGAAAGGCTGTTATATATTAAAGGTAAATAAAGTAGTGCGCAAGATTTCCATCCACTAATTCATGTAATGGGATTTTCTCGTTTTTTTAGTCTCTTCCTCTTCTGTCTGATTATCGTTTCATGCCATGAAGAGAAAAAAAATGCAAACATCAACATCCAATTGGACGATCTTGCGGATTGGAATATACGGGAATATAGCCTGTCCAGTCGGAAAATACGACATGAAATCGACAGTTTACGGTTGCTTCCTCTCAGAATGTATGCCGATGAGTATACCCGTAAATACTACGCCTCCGGCGCTCCTTTCCTTTGGATTACCCGCTCGGGAACAGATGAAAAAGCAGATACTTTACTGGCTTATCTCCAAAAGGCTTCTTCGTCCGGTCTACGGGAAAGTAATTTTTATATATCCGAGCTTCAAACAAACCTGCGACGAATCCGTCAACTGGATTTCGACCCCGAAAACAACATCAACGCTGTTTTCGGACGCACTGAGTTTCTACTTACGAAAGCTTATCTCAGATACGTATGCGGACAACGCTTCGGATACGTCCAACCGAGCCAGATTTTCAATCGGTTAGAACAAACGGACACGACGCAAAAAGCTCCTTTCCGCCGATTGTATGACATTGAAACGGAAAGCGCGGATCAAGAATTTGTCCATAAAGCCCTCTCTTTGCTGAAAGACGGGAACTTTACCGATTTCTTCCGAGACATACAACCTGATAATCCATTATACCGTCAGTTGACAGACCATTACCTGCAAACACAAAATCCGGAAACGCGCCGCAAAACCATCGTCAATATCGAACGGAGCCGTTGGCGAACCCCTCTCGCCGCACACGACAAGTACGTCTGGGTCAATTTGGCTGCTGCAACGCTTTATGCCATAGACGAAAACAAGCCGGAATATCTGGACATGAAAATATGTATCGGTAGTCCAAAAAACAAAACTCCCATGTTGCAAAGCCGCATCGAACGAGTGGATATGAATCCATATTGGAACATCCCGTACAGCATTGTAAAAAAGGAGATAGCCCCGCGACATGCAGGAGATGAGGCTTATTTCTCACGCAACCGTTACCGCATCTTCAATAAGGAGACCGGGGAGGAACTACCACCTGCTGCGGTCACTTCCGACATGCTTACCAGTGGCCGTTACAGAGTTCGTCAGGACAATGGAGAAGGTAATTCGTTGGGAAGACTGATATTCAGGTTTCCCAACAATTTCTCCATCTACTTGCACGACACCAACAACAGACAGGCTTTCAAACGCACAAACAGAGCCATCAGCCACGGATGTATCCGAATAGAAAAACCACTCGAACTGGCCGTCTTTTTATTGGATTCACCCGAAGAAAAAACAGTAAACAAGCTCCGGGAAGCGATCGGACTACCTCCGTTGAATTCATCCGTCCCCATAGAAAAGAAAGAAGGCGAACAGTTGAAAGTAGGCATACAACGGTTCGACCCTTCCATACCAGTCGTCATAGACTATTACACCCTCTATCCGAAGCCGGACGGCGGATGGGAAGAAAGTCCCGACCCCTACGGCTACGATGAAATTTTGCTCAAAAAACTGGAAGCGTTTTAAACTATCTTCCCTTCCGGGTGTCCTATCTAAACAACGACTTGTACCAGTATGAATTCTACGGAGGAAACGTCACTCATCCACCGGTTGAACCAGCCGGAACATCAACGCCAAGCATTCGAACAATTGGTGAACCTTTACAGCCCGCAACTGTATCGGCAAATCCGCCGTATGGTATACAGTCACGACGACACCAATGACATCTTGCAAAATACGTTTATCAAAGCCTGGGTCAATTTAGACACCTTCCGAGGCGATGCCCGTCTGAGTACGTGGCTTTATCGTATTGCCACCAATGAAACCCTGAACTTCCTACAACGGAAAAAAGACATGACCGGACTGGACGATGCCCCGACGGCCATCGTCAACCAACTGACGGCCGATGAATATTTCGATGGAAATGAAACGGAGCTTCAGTTGCAAAAAGCCATCGCCAGTTTGCCGGACAAGCAACGCGCCGTATTCCATTTAAAGTATTATGAAGAAATGAAATACGAAGAAATGAGCAGCATATTAAACACCAGCGTAGGCGCCTTAAAAGCCTCCTACCATCATGCCGTGAAAAAAATATGCGATTTTTTTAAATCACAAGATTAAACCTTTTGAATCCGGAAATATCAAATATACAAAGAAAGGAATGCCAGTTATGAAAGAAGAAGATTTCATCCGAAAAAAATACGGTTCCGGCAACCCGTTCAAGGTTCCGGAGGGGTATTTCGAGCAGTTTACGTCCGAGTTGATGAGTAAATTGCCGGAGAAGGAAATGAAGCCTGTTCTCTCTATGCCCTCCCGCCGACGAACACGCATGCGCACGGTATGGTATGCTGTGGCCGCCGCTCTGTGCGGTGCCATGTTTCTCGGAACATATTATCTCCAATCCGTAATTCACCCCCACGGTGAAAGCCCTGTGGCACAATATGGAGAGACCATAGAAACCGAAGACATTTATATGGACGACGTACTTGATTACGCCATGGTCAGCAACCACGAAATCGCCCTATACTTGACAGATGTGTATTAATTCATAGACATAAAACCAGATGAAAAGAAAAATACTGCCCCTGTTCGTCCTGTTTTGGGTACTCGGTCACATACAGTTCATGGCCCAACCGCCTAAAGGACAGTTCTCTCCTCAAGATTTTGTGAAGCATCTGGAGAGTTTCATCGTACGTGAAGCCTGCCTGACTCCGGCCGAAGCCACGGCCTTTTTCCCGATTTTCCATGAACTGCATGACAAACAACGAGGTATCAACTGGCAAATCAGGGAACTTAAAAAAAGAAGTCTGCCGGCCCACTCGACGGACAAAGATTATTATAATCTCATCAAAGAGATCAACAAATTAAAGATTGAGTCGGCCGAACTGGAAGATGTTTACTACAAAAAAATGTGCAAAGCGGTTCCCGCCCGGAAAGTGCATGAAGCCATGCAGGCCGAAGACCGCTTCCACCGTCGTATGCTACGCAAGTTCAGCAATCGGCCGGACAGGTCCAAGCAAAAGTAAGCACAGCTCGCCATGCTGTGCTTTTTTTGTTTCAAGTTCATTTCTAAAGAATACATAAAAAAGCCCCCTCCCTCTCCCGACAACAGATTAATCTTCGTAACTTTGAAGATGATTATGATATAAACCCTAACATGTTTTCATCCATGCTGACCACCCTCTGCATCTTGATTCTTTCCGCCATATTTTTTGTCAGCGGAAAAATACGTTCCGATATCGTGGCATTGTGCGCCTTGGTAGCCCTGCTGATATTCCATATTCTCACTCCGGAAGAAGCCTTGTCGGGGTTCTCCAACTCCGTAGTCATTATGATGGTCGGCCTGTTTGTCGTCGGAGGGGCCATCTTCCAGACCGGACTGGCCAAAATGCTCAGTTCGCGCATTCTCAAACTGGCCGGAAACAGCGAACTACGCCTGTTTATCCTCATCATGGCCGTCACCTCGGCCATCGGCGCTTTCGTCAGCAACACCGGTACCGTGGCCCTGATGCTCCCGATCGTTGTCAGTTTGGCAGCATCCAATCCTCACATGAACGCCAGCCGGCTACTCATGCCGCTGGCCTTTGCCAGCAGTATGGGCGGCATGATGACCCTAATCGGTACGCCTCCCAACCTCGTCATACAAAACACGTTGACAGACGCCGGCTATCCCAGCCTCTCTTTCTTTTCATTTCTTCCCGTAGGACTTATCTGCGTAGTCGTAGGCACCATTGTCCTGCTGCCGCTCAGCAAAATGTTCTTATCCAAGCGAGGCGCAGAAAGCCGCACAGGCAAGCATTCCGGAAAGTCGCTCAAAGAGTTAGTGCATGAATACGGACTCTCCGACAACCTTTTCCGGTTGAGAATCCCTGCAAAGTCCGTGCTGAAAGGCAAAACCATCGTAGACTTGGACATACGTCGCAGGTACGGGCTGAACATTCTGGAAGTACGGAGAGGAGAAGCATCGCAACACCGTTTCCTGAAGACCATCACGCAAAAATTGGCCGAGCCGGGCACCATCCTGCAAGCAGAAGATATTCTATATGTCAAAGGAGATTTCGAACAAGTAAACGCTTGGGCCGCAGCACACCGACTGGAAATTCTCGACGGCCGAACCTCGGAAGACATACGCAGAGACCGTTCGCTGGATTTCTATGACATAGGCATTGCTGAAATCGTCTTAATGCCGGCCTCAAGAATCGTCAACCACACGATTAAAGAAATAGGCTTCAGAGACAAATTCAATGTTAACGTATTGGGTATCCGCCGTAAGAAAGAATACCTGCTGCAGGATTTGGGCGACCTTCGCATTCACTCCGGCGACGTACTGCTCATACAGGGTACGTGGAGCGACATCTCGCGGTTGAGCAAAGAAGATGAAGACTGGGTCGTATTGGGAGAGCCGCTCGACGAAGCGGCCAAGGTGACCCTGGACTACAAAGCCCCGCTGGCAGCGGCCATCATGATACTGATGGTCGCCATGATGGTATTCGACTTCATCCCCGTAGCCCCCGTCACGGCGGTCATGATAGCCGGCATACTTATGGTGCTGACCGGATGTTTCCGCAATGTGGAAGCGGCCTATAAAACCATCAATTGGGAAAGCATCGTGCTGATTGCCGCCATGCTTCCCATGTCGTTAGCCTTGGAAAAAACGGGAGGAGCCGAGTTCATATCCAACAGCCTTGTCAACGGATTGGGCAGTTACGGCCCGTTGGCACTCATGGCCGGAATCTATTTCACGACCTCCCTGATGACCATGTTCATCAGCAATACGGCGACGGCCGTATTGCTGGCTCCCATAGCCTTGCAAAGTGCGCTACAGATTGGTGTAAGCCCAGTCCCCTTCCTGTTTGCCGTCACCCTCGGTGCCAGCATGTGTTTCGCGTCCCCGTTTTCTACGCCTCCCAACGCGTTGGTCATGCCGGCCGGCCAATACACTTTCATGGATTACGTCAAAGTCGGTTTGCCATTGCAAATCATTATGGGTATCGTCATGATATTCGTACTGCCCTTGCTTTTCCCCTTCTGAATTCACCTTCGGAGTAGCAGATAATCTTAAGCTAAAGATAGGGTTCGGACACACTCCGAACCGTCTTCAGATATTGGATTTTCATTCTGCGCCAAACGATTTTTCAATCTCCTGCGATTGATTTTTCGTTTGGCGCAGAACGATTTCACGTTGTAAGGCAGATGATTTTTACCTCTCAATAAAGCACAAAAAGTTACCTTAAACAAAAAACATGCAACACAGCCGAAAACAAGATAATCCCATACCGCTTACCTTTGCAACGTACCGAAAGGACAGGAAAAACAATATAAACAAAAAACACCATTTAAATGCCATGTATGTATCTACGTTAAAACTTCAACCCGGAATATGCCTGAAAACGCTGTTCGCATTACTATTGGCCGCCTCCGCCTCTGCATGCCATTGCCGTGACGCACGGACGCATCCGGACAAGCAAAGACTCATCGTCACCACAGACCTCGGAGGCACGGACCCGGACGATACCCAGTCGATGATTCATCTTTTGGTATGTTCCAATGCGATAGACATCGAAGGGTTGGTCAGCTCGCAGGTCTGGTCGGACATGCCGGACAAGGTGGACCGAATTCATGAAGTTGTCGGGCAATTTGAAAAAGTCCTGCCACGCTTGAAAAAACATGCGGAAGGCTATCCTGAACCGGGCTACCTCCGCTCCGTCATCCGGCAAGGCCAAAAGACATCCAATATGGCGGGCGTGGGAAACGGCAAAGCATCTCCCGGCTCCGAACTCATCATCGAAGCCGTGGACAAAAAGGACGACCCGCGACCGGTATGGATTGCCGCTTGGGGCGGCATGAACACTGTGGCTCAGGCACTTTGGACCGTGACGCACACGCGCTCCCCCAAAGACATCGAAAGGTTCGTACGTAAAATCCGCATCTATGACGTGTTGGGACAAGACGATGCCGGTGCTTGGATTGCCCAGAACTATCCCGGCATCTTATACCTCCGTAACAAAGCGGTTTACGGATGGGCACCTTCGGACGAATGGCTCAGGGACAACATACAAAGCCATAAACCTTTGGGCGACTATTATCCCGACAGGAAATGGGCCACAGAGGGCGACTCCCCGTCTTTCCTCTACGTATATGCCAACGGGCTGAACGTACCCGAAGAAATCACTTTCGGAGGATGGGGCGGCCGTTTCTCGGATACCCCCGCCGAAAACGTACGCGGCATGAAATTCATTGCCCAAAGCGGAAAGAACGAGAGCCTGTACGACCCATACCGCATGTACGCCTGTGCGGCCGAAGGCGGAAACTCGATAAAGAGATGGGAACGGGAGATATGGAACGATTTTGCGGCACGTATGGCCTGGACAGCCACAGACGAGTATTCCGCCGTCAACCACCATCCTGTAGCCATCGTAGATGGGCACGACGACATGAACTGCATATATAAAAAGGTAAAGGCAGGCCGCGATATGGAATTCGACGCTTCCGCATCTTACGACCCCGATGGGAATCCGCTGGATTTCCGTTGGGAAATCTATGCCGAACCCAGTACGTATAAGGGTAAAATAAACATGGAAAACGGGGATTCCCCGAAATGCCGCATACACATCCCCGCAGAGGCATCCGGAAAGTCCCTGCACGTCATTCTCTCCCTGACCGACCGGGGCAAGCCGGCACTGACGGCATATAAACGGATAGTCGTACAAGTATTATAAGAAACGGGGCGTTACAAGCCGCCCCGTTTCTCCATTTCTTTCGCCTCGTTCCAAAGTGCATCCATTTCTCCCAAGGTCATGTCCTTCAAAGACCGTCCTTGGCGGATGGAATGTTGCTCCACATAATTGAAGCGCCGGATGAACTTGCGGTTCGTACGCTCCAAGGCGTTGTCAGGATTGATATGATAAAGCCTTCCGGCATTGATGACACTGAAAAGGAAATCGCCGAACTCATCGGTGGATTTCTCCTTGTCCTCCCGGGCCAATTCTGCCTGCAATTCGCCGAGCTCTTCCCTCACCTTGTCCCATACGTCCTCTTTCTTTTCCCAATCGAAGCCGACATTACGCGCCTTGTCCTGAATACGGTAAGCCTTGATGAGCGAAGGCAGAGCTTCCGGCACGCCGCCCAACACGCTCTTGTTACCGTCTTTCTCCTTCAATTTGATTTGTTCCCAATTCTGGCTTACCTGACCTGCCGTGTCGGCCTGTGCCTCGCCGTACACATGCGGGTGGCGGAAAATCAGTTTGTCCGTCAACTTGTCGCACACGTCTGCTATATCAAAATCCCCCGTCTCGCTGGCAATCTTGGCATAAAAACACACGTGCAGCAGCACGTCGCCCAGTTCCTTGCAAATGTTTTTCTTGTCGTCTTTCATCAGGGCGTCGCACAATTCAAAGGTTTCCTCTATCGTGTTCGGCCGCAGGCTCTCGTTCGTCTGTTTCCTGTCCCACGGACACTTTTCACGCAACGTATCCAACACATCGAGGAAACGCCCGAAAGCCTCTAATTTTTCTTCTCTGCTATGCATAAATATTCCTGTTTGTCCCGCAAAAATACGCTTTTTTCCCGCTTCGCCCAATACCGACGGGACATTTTTGCCATAATAAACACCGATGGCAGAGACTCGGTAAATACGATAGCCACTATCGAAACTTTCGCGAACGAAAACTTTCCGGAGAACGATAAACCGCCTACTTTTGCGGCATCAAAAAGAAAAAAGATATGAATAATCAGATGACCATTTGGATTTTAACCGTAGGATGCTTATTTTTGATTTTTATTTTCAGAAGCATCCAAAAGATGCGCAGGGAAACGGGAGACAGCAAGATTCTTGAAATAGGAAACGAGAACAATATCTATGACGAACTCGAAGACGACGAATCATAAAGAGGCACTCGTTGCGGAAACGGATATTCCTGCAACGCCGAAAGATGCGTGCATCTTTCTTTCCGACTACGCCGCATGGCTCTTAGGATGCGGTGCCACATGTATCCGCATAGAAAAGAATGTAAAACGGATGGCCGACAGATGGAACATGACATCGGAAATGACCATCTTGCCCTCTCATATACACATGACGGTGTGGAACGATGACCGCAGCCACTCGTACAGTAATATCGTAAGGCTGCATCATACGGGTATCAGTTTCGACATCAATACCCAACTGAGCAAATTAAGTTGGGCGATAGCCGACCGGAAAATAGGTTTCACAGAAGCCCTCCGGAATTTTGAAGCCATCGTGCAGCCCCGACCGGCCAATCCTTGGATGGTGTGGATACTGGCATCCTTGGCCAACATGGCATTTTGCCGTCTGTTCGGAGGAGATTTCATAGCCATGGCTATCGTACTGATAGGAACATTGGCAGGTTACAAACTGAAACAAGTGATGTTGGAGGACGGACAAGACGTACGTTTCGTATTCTTCTGCTGCGCGTTCTTCTCTTCCGTAATCGGTGCGGCGGGTTACGTATTCGACCTAAGCGATACACCGGAAATCGCCCTCGGCACCAGTGTCCTGTATCTGATACCGGGCATTCCTTACATCAATTCCGTGAGCGACCTTCTGGACGGACACTATATCAGTTCATTCAGCCGTTTCATGAATGCCATGGTACTGACCGCTTGTTTGTCGGCCGGCTTGTGCGGCGGTTTATTACTCATGAATATCAAATGGCTCTAACGATGATGACTTATCTCTTCAATATTCTTCAGGACGGATTCTTTGCGGCGATTGCTGCCATCGGCTTTGCCAGCATCAGTAATCCTCCGCGCCAAGCTTACAAGTATTGTGCCCTCATTGCGGCTTTAGGTCACGCCACACGGTATGTCCTCACCCATAATGCTTACGGCGAGATGCACCTCATCGGTGCCAGCTTCATCGCGTCGCTGGTCATCGGCGTACTGACGGTGTTTCTGGCCCCACGTGCCAAATGCCCGGCGGAGACTTTCTCCTTCCCCGCGCTGCTCCCCATGATTCCGGGAATGTACGCCTACCGCACAATCGAAGCTCTTTTGCTCTGCCTGACCAACCAGGAAGAACATGCTTTCAACCACTATTTCTATCTGTTGTCCTACAACGGTTTGACCTGTACATTTATTATATTGGGAATGGTCGTAGGAGCCACGCTACCCATCTTCCTGTTCAAGAACACTTCATTTAAAGCTACACGCTAATCATCGACTATATGGAATTACGACAACTCCGGTATTTCGTCAAAGCTGCCGAAACACTCAACTTTTCCGAAGCCGCCAAAGGGCTGTACATCACACAAAGTACATTATCCCAGCAAATCCGACAACTGGAAACCGAGTTGGACGTACAACTCTTCCAACGCAACAGCCATGAAGTAACGCTGACCGAAGCCGGAGCGGAACTTTTGCCATACGCCAAAGAAACCCTGTATGCCGCCGACACGTGCAAAGAACATATACGCGACCTGCAACAACTGCTCACCGGCACACTGAACATCGGCGTGACCTATTCGTTCAGCCCGATTCTGACGGAAACGGTATTGGCTTTCATGAAACTGTACCCCGAAGTGAAACTGAACATTTTCTACAAGACCATGACGGAACTGATGCAAATGCTTGTCAAGCGCGAAGTGGATTTCGTACTGGCCTTCAAACCCACACGTCGTTACGAACAGATCGAATCGCACATCCTCTTCGACAACCATCTGTCGGTCATCGTGCGTTCCGACCATGCTTTGGCCCAGAAACAGAAAGTGACACTCAGCGAACTGGAAAAATATGAGTTCGCCCTGCCCAGTAAAGGCCTGCAAGCCCGGAACACATTCGACCAAGTGTTTTCCGAACGTGACTACAAATTCAAAGTCCGCGTGGAACTGAACGAAGTCAATATCCTGCTGAAACTGATAAAGAAAAGCAATCTGGTGACCATCCTTTCCGAGGCTACCATACACGATGAATCGGGAGTGAAAGCCATCCCCTTAGATGTCAAGGAGTATGAAATGGAGGGATGTATCCATACTTTGAAACATGCCTACCGGAAGCACTCGGCCCTTAAATTCATCCATCTGCTCAGCGAATCGAACGCCATCCGCGAAAGGATGCACACTTGGTTAGGATAGCAGGCCGGAACGGGGTCTCAACGTACTGCCGGTCAGGAGCACGTGACGCCGCAAAACCAACCAACCGAACAAGACACAGCCTTTCAAGATACTGGACATACTGACGGCCCACCACACGCCGGCTATCCCCCATCCCCAATGTCCTAAAAGCAAAGCCAGAGGGATGCGCAACACGTTGCCGGTGATGCTGACCAAAGCCGGGGACACCGTACGCCCGGTCCCGTAAAAGACACCTTGCGTCGTAATCTCAAGCATCATAAAAATCATGGAGTAGCTATCTATTTTCAGGAAAAGCCCTCCGGCACGGTAAGCGTCCGGTTCCGATGTAATAAGGGAAAAAATCCATTCGCCGCCTCCATAAAACAAGGCCGTGCATCCGGCACCTATGGCAGCCGTAATCCCCAACGTCATTTTAAAAGCTTTGCGAATACGTTCCGTACATCCGGCCGCATAGTTTTGTGCCACAAAGGTACTCAGCGCCGTACTGAATCCTTGAGAAGTGTACCAAGCTATAGCCTCCAACTGCCCGCCTGCCGTCAAAGTCATTACCCCCAGATATCCTCCCTCTGCCGATGCCGTACGCCCCATGAACAGGCTAATCAACGAGAAAAAGATATTCAACAAAGCCACCGGCAACCCGACTTTGAAGATTAAAGGGACGTAAGGCAAACGCAGCGGAACCAATATCCGAAAACGTTCGAACAAGCGGTGTCTCCTCATCAATACGTAAAAAAACATCAGGCAAACCGTAGCCTGAGATATCCAAGTGGCCCAGGCAGCTCCTAAAGTCCCCATGCCGAAACCTAAAATGAAAAGCGGGTCAAGCAGCATATTGAGTGCCAATCCTATCCCATTTACATAAAAAGGAACCTGCGTATGCCCCGAAGCATTGTAGATTCCGGTGAAAGCGGCAGACATAAAAATAAAGGGGAAAGCCGTAGATACCACCCGCAAATATTCCACTGACAACTGCGTTACATCGCTTTCCATCCCGAATATCCCTATCAACGGAACGGCACACGTCCAGATTAATGTCGTCCATACGACGGAAATCAACAAAGCCAACGTCAGATTATGTGACGCATAAGCCTGCGCTTTATCCATACGCTGCGCACCGATACACTGGCTGACATTTACCTCCGCACCGACTTTATTGATAAGAGCCAGGGAATTACTCGTCCACGTCAGCACCCCGACAGCCCCAATCGCCGCGACCGATTTGCTGCCCAAGCTTCCTACCCAAGCCATATCGGTAAAACTATAGGCCATTTGGACAAATGACGACCCCATGACGGGAAGAGCCAGTCTTACCAGTTGTCCGCGAATGGAACCGTGAGTCAAATCCTTAACATATTGCATCATAGGAGTGAAAAAACAGAAAAGCGGTGCAAAGATAGGGATAATCCGGCAGATTAGTCTTTTTTCATATTTATTATTAGGCAAAATGCAATAAAACAAACTACTTTTGCACCCGAATCACCTTATACAGATTGAACATCCAACCCATTATGAAATGAAATATCCATTGAACAAGAAGGAATTGAGATTTAAGAAAAAGAAGTTACTTTATGCTTTTATATGCATCGTATTGGTGGTAGGCGTATACTGGATTCTGACCCGCGAGAAGCAACCGGCCCCCGACATTCCGGTGGTCTCTGTCATGCCCGTGGAGCAACAGAATGTGGAAATCTTCGGAGAATACGTAGGACGCATACGTGCCCAACAGTTCGTGGAGGTACGCGCCCGTGTGGAAGGGTTTCTGGAGAACATGTTATTTGAAGAAGGCACGTACGTCAGCCGCAACCAGGTTCTTTTTGTCATCGACCAACGGCAATACCGTGCCAAAGCCGACAAAGCGCGTGCGCAGTTGAAGAAAGACGAGGCACAAGCCCGAAAGGCCAAACGCGACCTGGACCGCATCAAACCCTTGTACGAACAAAATGCAGCCAGCCAGTTGGATTTGGACAATGCCGTAGCAGCATACGAAACGGCTGTGGCCAGTGTGGGAATGAGTCAAGCCGATTTGGACCAGGCGGAACAAGAACTGGGCTACACCATCGTGCGTTCCCCCATCTCCGGCCATATCAGCGAACGGCATGTAGACTTGGGTACTTTGGTGGGCAGTGGCGGTAAATCGCTGCTGGCTACTATCGTCAAGAGCGATACGGTACTGGTGGACTTCAGCATGACCGCCCTCGACTACCTCAAAAGTAAGGAACGTAACGTAAATATAGGACAAAAAGACCAGAACCGCTCTTGGCAGCCTACCGTCACCATTACTTTGCCGGACAATACGACCTATCCTTTCAAGGGATTGGTGGACTTTGCGGAACCCCAAGTAGACCCTCGGACCGGCACCTTCTCCGTACGTGCGGAAATGCCTAATCCGGACCACGTGCTGTTGCCGGGACAGTTCACAAAAGTCAAAGCCCTGCTCGACGTCCGCGAGAACGCCACGGTAGTCCCACAAAAAGCACTTATTATTGAAAAAGGCGGGGCATACGTCTTTGTCATGCGTAAAGACTCCACCGTAGAACGGCGTTTCATCGAATTAGGACCGGAATTCGGGAACCACGTCGTAGTGGAACGCGGTCTGGTTCCGAACGAACAGCTTGTCACCGAAGGTTACCATAAGCTGAACCCCGGCATGAAAGTGCACGTAGCTTCGGCTGAGACAAACGAAAAGAAACAGCAAACGACAACAGCCCAATAATCGAGAAGCCCATGAAAGTGACTTATTTCATTGACCGTCCGGTGTTCTCGATGGTCATCTCCATACTGATTGTCATCGTGGGTATCATAGGTCTGACCTTATTGCCCATCGACCAATATCCTCAAATTACGCCTCCGGTAGTCAAGATCAGCGCATCCTATCCGGGAGCCAGTGCGCTGACGGTATCGCAGGCCGTAGCCACCCCCATCGAACAGGAACTGAACGGAACGCCGGGCATGCTGTACATGGAGTCCAGCAGTTCCAATTCCGGAGGTTTTTCCGCCACGATTACGTTCGACATCTCGGCCGACCCCGACTTGGCGGCTGTAGAAATACAGAACCGCGTGAAACTGGCAGAATCCCGCCTGCCTGCCGAGGTGATACAAAACGGTATCTCCGTGGAGAAACAGGCGCCCAGCCAGCTCATGACCTTATGTCTGACTTCCGACGACCCGAAATTCGATGAAATCTATCTGAGTAACTTTGCCACCATCAATGTGCTCGACGTATTGCGACGCATTCCGGGTGTGGGCCGTGTATCGAACATCGGAAGCCGCTATTACGCCATGCAGATATGGGTGCAACCGGACAAGCTGGCCAACTTCGGTCTGACGGTACAAGACGTGCAGAACGCCTTAAAAGACCAAAACCGTGAATCCGCAGCGGGCGTACTCGGCCAGCAACCCATAGAAGGTTTGGACATCACCATTCCCATCTCCACCAAAGGGCGGCTCTCAACCGTCAGCCAATTCGAGGAAATCGTGTTGCGTGCCGATGCCGACGGATCGCTCATCCGCCTGCGCGACGTAGCCCGCATCTCGCTCGAAGCCCAGTCTTACAACACAGAAAGCGGTATCAACGGGGGCAACGCCGCCGTACTCGGTATCTACATGCTGCCGGGAGCGAATGCCATGGAAGTGGCAGAAAATGTGAAGAAAGCCATGAACGAAATCAGCAAGAACTTTCCGGAAGGACTGAAATATGAAATTCCGTTCGACATGACCACTTACATTTCGGAATCCATTCACGAAGTGTACAAAACGCTCTTCGAGGCACTGGTACTGGTGATTTTCGTAGTCTTCCTCTCCCTGCAAAGCTGGCGCGCCACGCTGATACCCGTCGTAGCCGTACCGATCTCCCTTATCGGAACTTTCGGCTTCATGCTGATATTCGGTTTCTCGCTTAACATGCTGACTTTGTTGGGCCTGATTCTGGCCATCGGTATTGTGGTGGACGACGCTATCGTCGTGGTAGAGAACGTGGAACGTATCATGGAAGAAGAGCACCTCGGTGCGTACGAAGCCACGAAGAAAGCCATGACAGGACTGGCCGGTGCCTTGATAGCCACGTCATTAGTACTGGCAGCCGTATTCGTACCGGTCAGCTTCTTGCCGGGCATCACGGGACAACTCTACCGCCAGTTCACCGTAACGATTGTGGTATCGGTACTGATTTCTACGGTAGTAGCTCTGACGCTGAGTCCGGTCATGTGCTCGCTCATCCTGAAACCGACAGACCCGAACAAACCTAAAAACATCGTTTTCCGCAAAATCAACGAATGGTTGTCCGTCGGAAACCACAAATACATCCAAGGTATCCAGAAAGTCCTGATACATCCTAAACGAATCATTCTGAGCTTCTGCCTGGTCGTCGGACTGATTTTCATCCTTCACCGTATGGTGCCGACCAGTTTCCTTCCCGTAGAGGACCAAGGATATTTCAAGGTGGAACTGGAGCTTCCGGAAGGAGCCACACTCGAACGTACACGGAACGTGACCGAACGTGCCATCCGTTACCTGATGGAGAATCCGGCTGTGGAATACGTACAAAACGTGACCGGAAGCAGCCCCCGCGTAGGTACGAGCCAAGCACGGAGCGAACTGACCGTCATCCTGAAACCATGGGAGGAACGGGACAAGACCACGATTGACGAAGTCATGGCCGAGATCAAAGCGCATTTTAAGGAATATCCCGAATGCAAAGTTTACTTGTCTACCCCTCCGGTCATTCCCGGGCTGGGTTCATCGGGCGGTTTTGAGATGCAATTGGAAGCACGTGGCGATGCCACGTTCGAGAACCTCGTACAAGCTACCGACACCTTATTATATTATGCAGCACAACGCAAGGAACTTTCGGGGCTTTCGTCCTCCCTCCAGGCCGAGATTCCGCAGCTTTATTTCGATGTGGACCGCGACAAGGTAAAACTGTCCGGCGTACCGATGGCCGACGTTTTCTCCACGATGAAAGCCTATACCGGGTCGGTCTACGTCAACGACTTCAACATGTTCAACCGTATCTACCGCGTGTACATACAGGCTGAAGCCGATTACCGCGAACACCCTGAAAACATCAATTTGTTTTTCGTACGCGGAAGTAACAACGCCATGATACCGCTGACCTCCTTAGGTACGACTTCCTATACGACGGGACCAGGTAGCATCAAACGTTTCAACATGTTCAACAGTGCCATTATCCGGGGAGCCGCTGCCGACGGTTACAGTTCGGGGCAAGCCATGGAAGTCATCGAACAGGTGGCCCGCGAGCATCTGCCGGACAATATCGGCGTGGAATGGAGCGGACTGTCCTATCAGGAAAAACAGGCGGGTGGGCAGACCGGCCTCGTGCTGATGCTCGTGTTCATCTTCGTTTTCCTGTTCCTTGCAGCCTTGTATGAGAGTTGGATGGTACCCATCGCCGTACTGCTATCCCTTCCGGTAGCCGCCCTCGGCGCATATCTCGGCATCACGCTCTGCGGACTGGAAAATGACATTTATTTCCAAATCGGACTGGTGATGTTGGTCGGACTGGCCGCCAAAAACGCCATTCTGATTGTCGAATTCGCCAAAGACGAAGTAGACCGAGGCGGCGATTTGGTGACCTCGACCCTCCATGCGGCACGCCTGCGTTTCCGTCCCATCCTCATGACTTCACTGGCTTTCATTCTGGGCATGTTGCCCATGGTAGTGGCCAGTGGTCCCGGCTCGGCCAGCCGCCAAGCCATCGGCACGGGCGTATTCTTCGGTATGATAGTGGCCGTATCGGTCGGCATCCTGTTGGTACCATTCTTCTTCGTACTGATATACAAAGCCAAAGGCAAATTCAACCGCAAACGCCTTTCCGGCGCCGGACTCATCCTATTGGCAGCCGGCACGGGACTGTCGTCCTGCCAAATCGGTAAATCCTATACCCGTCCGGATATGCCCCTGCCCGCCCAGCTCGACACGCTTACGCAAGACACGGCATCCATAGGCGACCTCTCGTGGTGGGAGCTTTACAACGACACCACTCTTCAGCAACTGATTCACCGGGCACTCACGTACAATAAAGACCTGAAAATAGCCTCGGCACGAATGAATGAGCTGGCAGCCCTGAAACGCATCGATTTTGCGAACATGTTCCCGCAAGCAACCGCCCGCCTGAACGGCAACCGTGAAACGACAAACTACGGCGGTGACAATTTCGATGCCGACCCGGAACTCAGCCTTACTGCTTCCATTTCATGGGAGCTTGACTTATGGGGCAACCTCCGTTGGGCACGCGACCATAGCACGGCGGAATTTCTGGCTTCGGTGGAAAACTGCCGGGCCGTAAAAATGGGGTTGGTGGCACAGGTCGCACAGTCTTACTTCGAACTGATGGCGTTGGACAACGAACTGGCCATCGTGCGCCGTACGTTGGAAGCACGGCGCGAGGGCGTACGCTTGGCAGAAATCCGTTTCAAGGGCGGGCTGACCTCCGAAATCGTATTCCAGCAAGCCAAAGTGGAATTGGCCAAGACGGCCACCATGGTACCAGACCTGGAACGCAGGATTTCCCTGAAAGAAAGCGAAATCGCACTCTTGACCGGTGATTTCCCCTACGCCGTAAACCGCAACGTCCTGCCCGAAGAAATACAGTTGCCCGACGCTCTTCCCTTGGGGTTGCCCTCCACGCTTCTGGAACGACGCCCCGACATACGGAAAGCCGAACGGGAACTGATGGCAGCCCATGCCGAAGTGGGATTGGCCTATACCAACATGTTCCCCCGCCTGGCACTGACCGCCACATTAGGTGCGGAAAGCGAAACGCTTCGGGACCTCCTGAAATCGCCCTACTCCTATCTTGCAGGCAACTTGCTGAGCCCCCTCTTTGCGATGGGCAAAAACCGTGCGGCTCTGAAAGCCAAACGGGCCGCTTACGAAGGCGCCGTGGCCGAATATGAGAAAACGGTGCTCACAGCCTTCAAGGAGACGCATAATGCCATCATCAATTTCAACAAAATAAAAGACATCTACGAGTCGCGCCGCCAACTGGCCGAAGCTTCGCGTACGGCAGTGGAGCTGGCACAACTGCAATACATCAACGGGGTCATCGGTTACTTGGACCTTCTGGATGCCCAACGTAACTACTTCGATGCCCAAGTGTCGTTGAGCAACGCTGTGTGCGACAAACAGTTGATGATCATCAACCTCTATAAAGCCCTCGGCGGAGGCTGGAAGTAACTCCGCCCCTGCCGTCCCGTCCCCCGTTTCTCGGTGCCCCTTATCGGAAAAACGGGGGACGGGGCTATCAAAACAACGCACAAGGTCATCAAAAACAGCGCACAAGAAAGTCATCAAAAAATGTGCGCCAAACGATTTTTCAATCTCAGCCAAACGATTTTTCATTCTGCTGAGATTGATTTTTCGCTTTCAAGAGGATAAAAAGACGGGTAACGTAGAGGATGAAAATCCCTTTCCGGAAATCAGTTTTTGTGTTCTTCTTCCTCTTTCCGTTTCTTCTCTTGAATCAAACTCATGAAAGCCGAAGATATAAGACCGGTGGGGATGGCTATCATCGCAATGCCTACCATACATATCACGCCGCTCAGCAACCGTCCCAATGCCGTAACCGGATAGACATCCCCATAACCCACGGTGGTGAACGTCACTACAGCCCACCAAAAACCGTCGCCGATATTGGCAAAGGCTTCGGGTTGTGCCTCGTGTTCGATATAGTACATCAGGATGCCCGAGAATCCCAGCAGGATGCCGCAAGCCGTACAGGCCGTTATCAATTCATCCTTCACCATCTGCAACACACGTCCGATAAGCTGGAACGAGCGGGAATAGCGTATCAACTTAAATATCATTAAAATATAGGCCAATACCGCCAAATGTACAAAGATGGTCTCCCGATACAGATAGATGATGAGAAAAGGGATGACAGCCACAAAATCTATCAAGCCGTAAAACGAAAACAAATACCTGAAACGGGAACGCCAGGCACGATACTGACGATATTGGACAGGAGCTGCTATGATACGCAACACATATTCGACCGTAAAGACGAAGGAGGCCAAATAACAAAAGCTGTATAATTGCAGGCGATAAGGTGCTGAGGACTCGAAAGAACTGCAAATCACAGAGAAAATCGCCCCGACAATGAAAAACAAGACCGTATAGCGGAACCATTTTTTCATTAATTGTCGGTGAACAGTCAGATATAACTTTTCGTGACGGAGCAGGTGTGGCATTTTATTCATGACGGGAGGTAACGCATGTTTTAAACGTGGTTTCATACTTTTATGTTTTATATCTTCAAAGGTAGCATTTTCTTCCGTTTCATCCTTCCTTAATTCCTAAAAACAAAACATATCGGCCTGTAAAAACCGGCAAAAGGACGTCCCACGAAATATAAATAAAACCAAAACCGCCATATATAACCTTTTTTATGTAACTTTGCAAGTCCTAAAAAGAAATACATAAAAACGTTATATACAATGGAATTAGCAAGTAAATACAATCCGGCCGACGTAGAGGGCAAATGGTACCAATACTGGCTCGACCACAAGCTTTTCAGTTCTAAACCCGACGGACGCGAACCTTATACGGTAGTCATCCCGCCCCCCAACGTGACGGGTGTGCTCCACATGGGGCATGTGCTCAACGAAACCATTCAGGACATCCTCGTGCGCCGCGCCCGTATGGACGGCAAGAACGCTTGTTGGGTGCCGGGTACCGACCATGCTTCCATCGCCACCGAAGCCAAGGTGGTAAACCGCTTGGCGGAAAAGGGGATCAAGAAGACTGACCTCACCCGCGAAGAGTTCCTGAAATATGCCTGGGAATGGACGGACGAACACGGTGGCATCATCCTGAAACAGTTGCGTAAACTGGGGGCCAGTTGCGACTGGGACCGCACGGCTTTCACCATGGACGAGAAGCGGAGCGAAAGCGTCATCAAGGTGTTCTGCGACCTGTACAACAAAGGATTGATTTACCGTGGCGTGCGCATGGTGAACTGGGATCCGAAAGCCCTGACAGCCCTCTCGGACGAGGAAGTGATTTACAAAGAAGAACACAGCAAGCTGTACTATCTGAAATATATGGTGGCCGGTGAAGATGGCCAACCGGACGAAAGCGGACGCTACGCCGTGGTGGCTACCACGCGACCGGAAACCATCATGGGTGACACGGCGATGTGCATCAACCCGAACGACCCGAAGAACACGTGGCTGAAAGGACAAAAGGTGATCGTGCCTCTGGTAGGCCGCTGCATCCCCGTCATCGAGGACGACTATGTGGACATCGAGTTCGGAACGGGCTGCCTGAAGGTGACACCGGCACACGACGTGAACGACTACATGTTGGGCGAGAAGTACAACCTGCCCTCCATCGACATCTTCAACGACAACGGCACGATTAGCGAGGCAGCCGGGATGTACGTGGGCATGGACCGTTTCGACGTGCGCAAGCAAATCTGCATCGACTTGGAAAAAGCCGGATTGCTGGAAAAGGTGGAAGACTATACCAACAAGGTGGGCTTCTCCGAGCGTACCAACGTGCCCATCGAACCGAAGCTTTCCATGCAATGGTTCCTGAAGATGGAACACTTGGCGCAAATCGCTTTGGAACCGGTGATGAAAGACGAAATCAAGTTCTATCCGGCCAAATACAAAAATACTTACCGTCACTGGATGGAGAACATCAAGGACTGGTGCATCAGCCGACAGTTGTGGTGGGGCCACCGCATCCCGGCTTACTACCTGCCGCAAGGTGGATTCGTGGTGGCCGAGACCGCTGAAAAAGCACTCGAACTGGCCAAGGAAAAAACCGGCGATGCCAACCTGACCGCAGCCGACCTCCGTCAGGACAAGGACGCATTGGACACTTGGTTCTCCAGTTGGTTGTGGCCGATTTCCCTGTTCGACGGCATCAACCACCCGGGCAACGAGGAACTCAGTTACTACTACCCCACGTCCGACCTCGTAACAGCTCCGGACATCATCTTCTTCTGGGTAGCGCGCATGATCATGGCAGGCTACGAATACGAAGGGAAGATGCCGTTCAAGAATGTGTACTTCACCGGCATCGTGCGCGACAAACTGGGACGCAAGATGAGCAAGTCGCTGGGTAACAGCCCCGACCCGCTCGATTTGATAGAACGATACGGTGCCGACGGCGTGCGTATGGGAATGATGCTGTCCGCCCCGGCAGGCAACGACATCCTGTTCGACGACGCACTCTGCGAACAAGGCCGCAACTTCAACAACAAGATATGGAACGCATTCCGTCTCGTGAAAGGCTGGCAGACGGCCGACATCGCACAACCGGAAACGGCAGCCATCGCCACACGCTGGTTCGATGCCATGTTGAGAACCACGGCAAGGGAAGTGGCAGACTTGTTCAAGAAGTACCGTCTGAGCGAAGCCCTCATGGCCGTATACAAACTGTTCTGGGACGAGTTCTCCAGTTGGTACCTCGAAATGGTCAAGCCGGCCTACGGACAACCTATAGACAACAAGACGTACGAGCAAACCTTGTCGTTCTTCGATACGCTGCTGAAGCTCCTGCATCCGTTCATGCCCTTCATCACCGAAGAACTCTGGCAACACATCTACGACCGCCAACCGGGCGAGAGCATCATGGTTTCTCCGCTCCGGATGGATGAACCCACAAAGGAAGATGCCGACTCCATCACTCTGGATGGTAGTTACATCGCCCACATCGAAAACGTGAAGAGTATCGTGGCCGGTGTGCGTACCGTACGCAACCAAAAGAACATCGCCCCGAAAGAAGCGTTGACATTGGAAGTCGTAGGCGGAAATCCGGAGGCCGACTTTGAAAGTGTCATCAAGAAGATGGCCAATCTGAGCGCCATCAACACCGTAGCACAGAAAGGCGAAGGCACGGCGTCGTTCATGGTGGGAACGACGGAATATGCCGTACCGCTCGGCAACCTGATAGACGTGGAAGCGGAAATCGCCAAACAAGAAGCCGAACTGAAACACTTGGAAGGCTTCCTGACTGGTGTCCTGAAAAAGCTTTCCAACGAGCGTTTCGTAGCCAACGCCCCCGCTGCCGTGGTGGATATGGAACGCAAGAAACAGGCCGATGCCGAAAGCAAAATCGCAGCCTTGAAAGAAAGTTTAGCCAAGTTGAAGAAGTAAATCCTTCACCTTATAATAGTAAGGGCTGTCTCCTGCATATAATGGGAGGCAGCCCTTACCTTATTTTAAGTTGGCCAAAGAAAAACTCACAAAAAACTAATATTCATCATCATAAGTCCAAATCACAATGGTCTCCATATCTTCATCTTCATCAGGCTGAAGCGAAATCTTGACCTCGGGATTATTGCCCAACCGGCAAAACCACTCATGCAAAACATCCAGATTATCCTTTACCCTCTCGCCATCATCAAGATTTAATGTGAGGCCAAAAGAATACGAAGCATTGGCTTGTATCTGGAAAGATTTCATCCAATCAGAAAGTTCTCCTTTAAAACAAACAGATTGAACCCAACAACCTTGTTTCAGTATATATTGTAAATCTGTGAAATCATAACTTATCATGCCTGTTTTGAGAATATGGGCATAAATATTATGAAGAAGCTGAATCACAGTCTCAACTTTGTTCCCTCCTATTATATTATAAGACATCCATTTGTTACGAAAGCGTTGACGGTCAAGCGAGTCATTCATATCCAATACCATGTAATAAAGCCTGCCGTTAACCACACTTTTCAAAAAGGCATCTATACGTTCTTCGTATTCGACAGCACTGTCCGTAATAATCACTATGAAATCCTCAAATCCGGGAACCGGATATTGAAGCCAATCCACAACCTCTTTACACGAAACAATATCACGACCCACCTCTCCAAAAACAATGGTGGGAACCTTACCGTTACATCTGGACTGAGACATATTCTGCTTCCGTTTTTATTGTTACATCTCTACAATCATTTCATTCACCTATATCACCACTCCTTTAACCAAAACTCATCAAATATATCACTGTCAGGCTTCTCCTTTTCCGGAATATTATTGGGTTGAAGATCAAGAATAGGAATACAATCCCACCCGTTGGCCTCGCATTCTTTCTTTATCTTATCAAACTTGTCTTTCCGACACTCTTCATTAAAGCCCGTAATTACCCTGAAATGGATATGCTTTTCGTAGGCACCTCCTTTGTAGGTATTAAGGATTATCTCTTTATACCGCCCGAGTTGGTTATCACGCAATGGAGTATAAATCTTATTTTCAACCACAATGACATGATATTCCGGCTCACCTCCGTCAATTCTCAATGTCACATTGGCGTGCAAGTCGATATTATTCCATTGTTTCCACACTTGCACAGAACAAACTTGGCATTGCTTCCTTTCTATTTCCTCATATCTCTTTAAACCGAATATCAACTTAAAAAGAATTCTTCGGCAAGCCTTATGCAATGTTTGTTTTACTTCTTTATATGGATAAGCATCAGACGCTACGCGCAAGGTCCACGACAACACGAAGTCCAACATGGCTTCCTTTCCTTTATCACCCTCTGAAGAGTCTTTCATTAATAAGAAATCATTCATGTCTTTTCTTTTTATAAACTTATCTTTTTCTTAAACCTATTCAATCCCATTTATTAACCAAAGTACAAATATACCATAACGAAATAACAATACCGATATTTTTCATTCGGATTTCTTCGCGCATTATCCTTTTTTTCATTACCTTAGTACCCGATAAAAACATATCGTTAACTCAAAAACACATTTTACTATGGAGCATCTTCTATTTTGGATGATTCCCGTATCGTCCTTATTGGCATTGCTGCTGGCTTGGTACTTCTACCGCCAGATGATGAAAGAAAGTGAAGGCACACCGGTCATGCAGAAAATCGCCTCGCATGTGCGCCAAGGTGCCATGTCGTACCTGAAACAACAGTACAAAATCGTGGGACTGGTTTTTCTGGCACTCGTCGTGCTGTTTTCGGTCATGGCCTACGGCTTCAACCTGCAAAACTCGTGGGTACCGATAGCATTCCTCACCGGCGGATTCTTCTCCGGACTTTCCGGTTTTTTGGGCATGAAAACGGCTACCTACGCATCGGCACGTACAGCCAACGCTGCCCGTAACTCCCTGAATAAAGGACTGCGCGTGGCTTTCCGCAGCGGTGCGGTCATGGGGCTGGTCGTTGTCGGCCTCGGCCTGTTTGACATCTCTTTCTGGTATCTCCTTCTGGACGCCTTTATCCCGGCCGACATCTACGCCCCGACAGCCAAACTCTGCATGATTACCACCACCATGCTGACTTTCGGTATGGGTGCCAGCACGCAGGCCCTGTTTGCCCGCGTAGGAGGCGGCATCTATACGAAAGCGGCCGACGTGGGCGCGGACCTGGTAGGCAAAGTGGAAGCCGGCATCCCAGAGGACGACCCGCGTAATCCGGCTACGATAGCCGACAACGTGGGCGACAACGTAGGCGACGTAGCCGGTATGGGAGCCGACCTGTACGAGTCTTATTGCGGTTCCATCCTGGCCACCTCTGCATTGGGTGCCGCGGCATTCATGGCCGGAGGCGATGTGGACATGCAGTTCAAAGCCGTCATCGCCCCGATGCTGATAGCCGCAGTGGGCATCCTGCTCTCCATTTTAGGTATCTTCTCCGTACGCACCAAGGAAGATGCCGGTATGAAAGACCTGCTCAACTCCTTGTCCGTAGGCACGAACCTGAGTTCCGCGCTGATTGTCGTGGCGACATTCCTTATCCTTTGGGCGTTGCAGATAGACAACTGGCTGAACATCTCGTTCGCCGTGGTCATCGGGCTTCTGGTGGGTATCGTCATCGGACGCTCCACGGAATATTACACGTCACAATCCTACCGCCCCACCCAACTATTGGCTGAGAGCGGAAAAACGGGCCCGGCCACGGTCATCATCTCCGGTATCGGTCTGGGTATGGTGTCCACCACCATCCCAGTGATAGCCGTCGTCATCGGTATCATCCTTTCCTATTGGCTGGCCGCAGGATTCGATTTTGCCAACGTGAGCATGGGCCTTTACGGCATCGGTATCGCCGCCGTGGGCATGCTCTCCACCTTGGGCATCACCTTGGCCACGGACGCCTACGGCCCCATAGCCGACAATGCAGGCGGAAACGCTGAAATGAGCGGACTGGGCGAGGCTGTGCGCAAACGCACGGATGCCTTGGATTCGTTGGGTAACACCACGGCAGCTACCGGCAAAGGCTTTGCCATCGGCTCGGCAGCCCTGACCGGTCTGGCACTTTTAGCTTCTTATATTGAAGAAATCCGCATCGGGCTGACACGCTTGGGCGAAACTATACTGACCATGCCGAACGGCGACACGTTGGCCATACATGACGCCTCGTTCACCGACTTCATGACCTACTATGACGTGACGCTGATGAACCCGAAGGTCCTCTCGGGCATGTTCATCGGCAGCATGATGGCTTTCCTGTTCTGTGGGTTGACCATGAACGCCGTAGGGCGTGCAGCGGCTCACATGGTAGAGGAAGTGCGGCGGCAGTTCCGTGAAATCAAGGGCATCCTGAGTGGAGAAGCCGAACCGGATTATGCCCGTTGCGTGCAGATTTCCACCAAAGGTGCACAACGTGAAATGGTCTTCCCGTCGCTGTTGGCCATCGTGGCTCCCATCGCTACCGGACTGGTGTTCGGCGTACCGGGTGTCATCGGTCTTTTGGTCGGCGGCTTGTCGGCCGGTTTCGTACTGGCCATCTTCATGGCCAACTCCGGCGGTGCGTGGGACAATGCCAAAAAGTATATCGAAGAAGGTAACTTCGGTGGCAAGGGCGGCGAGGTACACCGCGCCACCGTGGTGGGCGACACTGTGGGCGACCCGTTCAAGGACACTTCCGGCCCGAGCCTGAACATCCTCATCAAGCTCATGTCGATGGTGGCCATCGTCATGGCCGGCCTCACCGTATCGTGGAGCCTGTTCTGACCTTAACTTTATACTATATAAAACCATCCCCTCCACCTGTACGATGACAAGCGGAGGGGATTTCTACTTTTCGGGATGTCCCTATTTCATCCGATATAAGACCAACGCGCTTCCCCCTTGTTCCAAACGTTCCTCTGTCAGGCTGTCCGCCTTGTGTAGCCCGAATTTCACCAATTCTTCGTAATAGGCCTTATCCGGCACATAGCCGATGAAATGGGTGCCATCGCTCCCTACAATGAATGCCATCCTGTCCGTCGCCTGCCCGTCGTTTCCGTAAAGCTTACCTGCGTGCCTGTCATACACATAACATTCGCTTTTCTTGTCCTTCGTCACCTCCACAAACCAATATTGCCTGCACACCACCGGGGTCTGGGCCACAAACTCGTAAGGCAACGAACCGTCATAACTTTCCGTCTTCGCCCGCAGCCCTTCCGGAATAGGGTGCTTCAAATCCATCAGGACTGAATGGGCAGCCTGCTTCCCGGACTTCATGATTTCCGTCAAACCGTCGAATCGGAATGAACCGAAGATAACACTGCTATCCGTTGCCGAAAAATAGGAATAACGGCTCAAAGGTTCGCAGTAATCCTCTTCGTAAGGGAAATAAGCGTCTTTCACCTTAAAGTCCCCGTCGGTCTGGAATACCAGATTCTTAGGCTGTTCCACAGCCCAAGCCTGCCCGTTCGGTATGGCCGCCAACAGAAAACCGTCCTTTCCGAACGCCACGATATCGGAAGCTATGACATCCGCTGGTTTGGACTCCACATACGTTCCCGTATTCTTCTCATAGATATGAATTTGATGTTGAAAGTTGTCTATGGTATAAAGCCTATCGCCATCTACCGTAAAATTCCTGATTTCCAAATACTCTCCTTGACCGTGTCCTCGTTTGTCCAACACATACTTCAGTTTTCCGTCGTGTGCATATACCGCAATCTTCGAATAGTTGAAGTCTGCCAAAAAATACAAACTATCATCAGCCCACAGCTTATGTACTCTTGACAAAGCTGCACTTTCCGACAACTCTAATGGCAAATATACCACCGTATCCAACACTTCGCCTATACTGCCACCGACCACATCCATTTGAACGACTTCATCGGGAACGAAATCTTTCTTTTTCTCCGTACAAGCCACCATCAGGCATGATACCACGAAACACCATCCCCACCCACATTTTATTCTCATAGTTCTTTCATTATTTATACACGCAACAGATTGAAACAAACGCAGCGAAAGTTACAAAAAAAATCCTGAACTACCCTCTTAAATATATCTGTTTTTTTATTAGAAGCGCCATATCTGCAAATTACAATTTAATCTCATTTCCCTCTATATCCTGGCAAAAAGATATTATTTTAATCCTTTACGCTTGTTTTAAATTGAGAAAACAGCGTCAGATAAAGCCCCAAAAGAGAATAATTATGCAAAAAAGCGGTGTATTTTCGCATAAAGCCTGCATATATGCAAATCAATCTCAAGAGATTGAAAAATCGTTTGGCTGAAAGCGATTTTCCGATGTGCGCAAAACGAACGGAATACATATATCACACGACTTAAAACCAAGCTCCAAACGCTCCCCAAACAAGATTTTAAGCATACGAAAAACACTATTTGAACTCATTTTGTTTCCCAAAACAAGAAACAAACGGATAGGGATTGCGACGTTTCGCTTACACCTTATCCGCATCTGTCCGTACGATTCGACATAAAGGCGAAACAAAAAACAGGAAAAACACCCGACGGCTTACACTCTGCCTTTTCCCCGACACACGAGAATGCCCTTGCGCGGCCCTCAACGTCTTCTGCCCGAAAATACGCGATTCTCGCCCCATCGGATTTGACATTCTGACATTCTGAACAAATCGCGCCCCGCAAAGCTCAAACGGACTTGGCTTTACCCTCGCTCAATCGCGATTTTGTCCGTTCAAGGGACACCTTATTCCTCCAAAAGCTTTTTCAGGAAATCATCCAAATCTTCGTCCAACCCCTTCAGCAGTTCGCCGTCCACTATCACCGTCTCATCGTCCACAAGATACAAGTCGCAAAGCGTTTCCTTGTCCTCATCTACCAAGACGAAAGAATAAGGCTTCAACAGGGAAAGATGCTCCAACGTATCTTTCATACCCTGGATACACTGGCGCAACACGGGAGTAATCTCTTCATAAAAATTCTCATCTCCGTTGTCCATCCACTGCTCTACCACGCAACGCGTCAACTCTTCATCGTCATCGTTGAACGCCAACAATTCGCCGGAATCGGCTTTTACCTGAAGATGGATATCCGTCAAAGCCAAATCCTCCCGGCCTTGCGGGTATTTGGCTGCAATTTTCCTGAGTGCACGTTCAATCTGCTGAATGGTTTGTGAAGTGGCTTTCATAATCTGTCGTTTTACTTATACTTGTATCAAAGGTACAAAAAAAACAATACCGGAAATCATTTCCATACCAAAATTTAAGGAAGAGAAGCGAAAAAAACATCATGACATCCGAAGAGAGTACCCATACAACAAACTTCCCCCGGACGCAGCCGGAAAACCCGACCCCATCCGGGGGACAATACAACTTATCGTCAGTCCGCCAATTTACAATCCGCGTCCGTGACAGTTCTTAAATTTCTTTCCGCTACCGCAAGGACAAGGGTCGTTACGTCCCGGAAGCTTCTCAGCCACTACCGGTTGCTGCTTCTGCGGTTCACGCGTATCCTGACGGGCAGCGGCCTCCTGATTGGGGTCGGTCAAGTCCTCGCGGGATTCCACGTACTTCTCCTGACGGGGAGCCGGTTCCGGTTCGGCCTCACGCACCTGTTCGGGCTGCTGCACCGGAATTTGTCCACGCATCAGTACGCTGACGGTCTGATTGTTGATCTTGTCCACCATGGCATCGAAGAGCTTCACGCTTTCGAGCTTGAAAATCAACAAGGGATCTTTCTGTTCGTAGCTGGCGTTCTGCACGGAATGTTTCAACTCGTCCAGTTCGCGCAGGTTTTCTTTCCAAGCCTCGTCGATGGTATGCAGCATGATGGCCTTCTCGAAAGCCTTCACGATGGAACGGCTTTCCGTTTCGTAAGCCTCCTTGAGCGGAGTGGAAATCTGGTAGATGCGGCGTCCGTCCGTCACGGGCACCATGATGTTCTCATACATGTGTCCTTGTGCCTCATACACCTGTTTGATGACAGGCTGGGCCACAGCGGCCAACATATCCGTCTTTTGCTTGAAACGTTCCATGGCAGCCTGGAAAGCCTTTTCGCACAAATCTTCACGCTTCATGCTGTTCATCTCGTCCTCCGTAAACGGTACTTCCATGGCCATGACCTCGATAAAGCCTTCCTTGCAACCCTGATAGTCGTTATTCTCGATGATATTCACGCAACGGTCCCAAATCATATTGGAGATGTCCATCCCGATACGCTCACCCATCAGGGCGTGGCGACGTTTCTCATAGACCACCGTACGCTGTTTGTTCATCACGTCGTCGTATTCCAACAAACGCTTACGCACACCGAAGTGGTTCTCTTCCACCTTCTTCTGGGCACGCTCGATGGCATTGCTGATCATCTTGTGTTCAATCATCTCGCCATCTTCAAAGCCCAGCTTGTCCATAACCCTGGAAATCCGTTCGCTGGCAAACAGACGCATCAACTTGTCCTCCAAGGACACGAAGAAAACGGATGAGCCCGGGTCGCCCTGACGTCCGGCACGACCGCGCAACTGACGGTCTACACGGCGGCTCTCATGACGTTCCGTACCGATAATGGCCAAACCACCGGCTTTCTTCACCTCGTCGCTCAGCTTGATGTCGGTACCACGACCGGCCATGTTGGTGGCAATGGTAACCGTGCTACTCTGTCCCGCCTGCGCCACGATATCGGCCTCTTGCTGGTGCAATTTGGCGTTCAGCACGTTGTGCGGAATCTTACGCATCTGCAACATCTTGCTCAACATCTCCGAGATTTCCACCGAAGTCGTACCGACCAAGACGGGGCGTCCGGCCTTGATGAGCATCTCGATTTCCTCAATGACGGCCTTATATTTCTCACGCTGTGTCTTATACACGCGGTCGTTCATGTCCTTACGTGCAATCGGACGGTTGGTCGGAATCTCCACCACGTCGAGTTTGTAGATGTCCCAAAACTCGCCGGCCTCGGTTACGGCCGTACCGGTCATACCCGCCAACTTATGATACATGCGGAAATAGTTCTGCAAGGTAATCGTGGCAAAAGTCTGGGTTGCAGCCTGCACCTTAACGTGCTCTTTGGCTTCCACCGCCTGATGCAAGCCGTCGCTCCAGCGGCGCCCGTCCATGATACGTCCCGTCTGCTCGTCCACAATCTTCACTTCGCCGTCGATGATGACATATTCATCGTCGCGGTTGAACATGGTATAAGCTTTCAGCAACTGCTGCAAGGTGTGCATACGTTCGCTCTTCACGGCATAGTCGGAATAGAGCTGGTCTTTTTTCATGACGCGTTCCTCGTCGGTCAAAGAGCTATCTGTCTCCAACGCCGACATGGCCGACGTAATGTCCGGCATAACAAACAATTCCGGGTCTGAGGTAGCTTTGGACAGCCAGGCAAAACCTTTGTCCGTCAGGTCCACGCTGTTCAACTTCTCATCTACAACGAAATACAACGGTTCCACAGCCTCGGGCATGCGCTTGTTGTTGTTTTCCATATAGATTTCCTCGGTCTTCAGCATACCGGACTTGATACCCTGCTCGGATAAATACTTGATCAAAGGCTTGTTCTTGGGCAACGCCTTATGACTGCGGTACAGTTGCAGGAATCCCTGCTCCACCTTTTCCTTGTCGCCCGAAGCTATCATCTGCTTGGCCTCGGCCAAGTATTGAGTAGCCAACTGACGCTGTACACCGACTAACTTCTCTACCAGAGGCTGGTATTGTTCGAACAACTGGTCGTCGCCCTTAGGCACGGGGCCGGATATAATCAACGGCGTACGGGCATCGTCAATCAATACGGAGTCGACCTCGTCCACGATGGCGTAGTTGTGTGCACGTTGCACCAAATCCTTGGGATTCGTTGCCATATTGTCGCGCAAGTAGTCGAAACCGAACTCATTGTTCGTTCCGAACGTGATGTCGGCCAGATAGGCACGACGGCGGGCGTCGCTGTTGGGCTGATGCTTGTCGATACAGTCCACACTCAAACCGTGGAACATGTAGAGCGGCCCCATCCACTCGGAGTCACGCTTGGCCAAATAGTCATTGACCGTCACCACGTGCACGCCGTTGCCGGTCAGGGCATTCAAGAACACAGGCAGGGTAGCCACCAATGTCTTACCTTCACCGGTCGCCATCTCGGCAATCTTGCCTTGGTGCAGTACGACACCACCGAAAAGCTGTACGTCGTAGTGTATCATATTCCACACCGTATCGTTTCCTCCGGCCGTCCAGTGGTTGTGGTAATGCGCCGTATCACCCTCAATATCCACGAAATCGAACTTTGCCGCCAACTCGCGGTCGAAATCGTTGGCCGTCACGTCCACGATTTCCTGAGTGGCAAAACGTTCGGCCGTGGACTTCACGATGGAGAACACCACCGGCATGACTTCGTTCAAAGCCTGTTCGTAACGTTCCAAAACATCTTTCTCCAACTTGTCGATCTGCGAAAAAAGAGAAGAACGGTCTTCAATCGGCATTTCTTCCACCTTTGCCTTCAACTCTGCAATTTTAGCCTTGAGGTCGTCGGCCGAAGACTGCACGTACTTTTTCACTTCCTGCGTCTTGGCACGCAGGGCATCATTACTGAGCGCCTGAATTTCAGGGTAAGCTTTTTTCACGGTCTCTACCAACGGCTGAATCAACTTCATGTCCCGGGTAGACTTATTCCCGAAAAGCTTGCTCAAAAACTTGTTTATATCCATATATTTTGTTTTGTTTTTTATTCACGCGATGCGCTTTGCACTTCTTTGCGCAAAGTTAATCAAAAAAAGTAAAAGAATAGAAAATTATTTAAATATCTTCATCAGCGGATTGCCGATAAAGGGGCTGCGGAACATGCGTTTGGAGCACGGATACGCATGAAGCGGGCTACAGTGGGAGCGATACAATCCACCGTTACCGGCGTCTTTATCGTTTCCGGCCGCACGTTGCACCCGAAAAAGAAAATGGGAAAACCTACGTATGAAGCCCTTTCCAAGGTTTGTTCATGCGTCTCTTCGTTGACGACCTTCCAACCCGGAGACACTTCAATGAAGATATCTCCCGAACGCATCTGGTTGAAACTGTTCCGCAAACGGCGTATTTCGGTTTCTCCCGCAGACAAAGCCAACCGCTGGGAAGTGTACACGTCTTTTACGCCGGCCATCTGAATCAGGAAAGCCTGCGCACGTGTCAGCACGTCACTTAAATTCAGTTGCTTGTCTTCTATAAGTTTCTGGTTTAAGAACAGTTGCGAGCCGAACTCCGTCTCCACATACTGCCCCTGGCCATATACAGCCATCAGGTACATGTTCAACAACGCAGAAGCACGCGTCACACTGAACGTACCAGTAGGAATACGGTATTTCGAGAAATCGGTGATTTCGTCATCGGTATATCCCGTAGAAGTAACGACCAACAAAAAACGTCCGGCCCCTACTTTCTTTTCCAACATCGTAATCAACTCCGCCAATTCAAGGTCAAGACGCACGTACGTGTCCTGCAACTCTACCGGAACTTCGGCTACCGGTTTGTGATCGAACGTCCCTGCATAATATGTCAGGGACAGGAAATCCGTCACAAGGTCTTCGCCCAACTCGGTATGATCCAGACAATGTTTGGCGAAACGGTTGACCTCGTCATTGACATACGCACTGGTCTTGAACTCATAAATCTTACGGTCTCCCGTAAACTTATGTGTAAACCCTTTGCTCTCTTGAGGCGAAATAAAGAAATTGAAATTCTCTACAATCGGACTGATTGGAGTCCAGGACAAATCGGAAATACGGCCGGACAAACGGTCGGAAACGTCGTAACGCAAGGCCCAATCCGGATACTGGCCGTAATAAGACGTGCTGCTCCACTGCCCGGAAGCATTGTCTATCCAAAAAGCACCGTCGGCGGCATGCCCGGCTGCCAGAATTGCAGCGTCGGCATCCGGGGCAATGCTGTACACCAAAGCCCGTCCTCCGGTAGCCATCTTCAGTTCATCGGTGACGGTCGAAACATTCAACGCCACCGGAGAGTACTTCTCGGAAGTCAGCCATCCCTCGCACGTCGCATCGTCTACGCAATACATCGGACGTAAAGTCTTACGGTCCATCCAATGCTCGCCCACGACTCCATTATCGTAAGGCACCGTACCCGTCATGATACACGCCACTGCCGAAGCACGGTCTATGTGGGAAAAAGGATAGGCGGCATCCATATAGCTACGCCCGTCGCGCATCACCTTATTGAAACCTCCGGCTCCGAAAAGCGAAGAAAAGGCTTCCATATAGTCCGTACGCAACTGGTCTATCGTCACGTTGACCACCAACCGGGGGACAGGATGCGATGTCTGGGCTTCCATATTGGCCCAGGTCAGCACCATAATCAACGGAGTCAGAAAACGATAGCTTTTAGAATGCATGGCTTGCTTATTTTTCTTTTTTTCGATAGCTTATCCAATAGCTACACGAACGTAGCAACAAAGCTAAGGCCAAAGGTACAACTACCACACAAAAATCTTGTGGTATCAGGGCAGAAAAAAACATAAATAATATTAAAACCGACGCATTTAACGGATGATAGTAAGTTTTTCTCCTTTTAACAGCACACCAAACCACCCACGGCATGGCCACCAACGGAATGGGATTGAAGACCCAAATCTGCCAATTCGAGCCAACTGTGGGATGAACGGAGAAGAAAAAAAGAAACGTGACCACCAATCCGATTCCTCCGACCAATGACATCAAAAAAATGTCTATCCCCCAAAAACATGCATGACGCCACCGTTCCACCACGGTCAACCCCGCCACACAAAAGAAAAGTATCCATACGGACAGTGCCGGAGACCAAGGGAATTCTTTCTGTATTTCCACATCACGCCCTTCAACCACTTTCGATTGAGACAACACCAACGGCCGCATACTGCCGTCGGAGCCCTGAATCACCGCGCCATTGGCGTAACGCAACAAATAAAAAGGAGCGAACATCTCGTCACGTACAGAAATAGGACGGTCAGCCTCCGCCCCCAAACAAATGTCATTACCCAATTCCGCCCAGGGATGCTGAGCCGTATACTGATGAATAATCTCACGATACGTACGGACAGTGTCTTGCTCCGGATAAATAATCTTTCCCTCCACAGCTTCCTCTATACGGTCGCGTGCCCGAGTCGTACAATTATCATAAAGAAAGTTATAACGGTATTCCCGGTTTTCCGGACGCATATTCTCTACCAACAGCGTCCAAAGCCGTTCCTTCTCCGATGCCCTCAGGTTCAGCACTTGCTGATAGACGGCCGACCCACGCTCTTCATATTCTTCGGCAAAGTAAGCAAAAGGCAAGGCTCCAATCTGATAATCGCACTCGCCGCGCGTAAAACGCCATATAAAATTCGGACGGTTGAAGCTGAACACACCGTAATTAAAGACCCAGTCCTCCCCCGTGGTATATGATTTCACACGAATGGCCGTATGACCATACAAAGAATACACTTCGGTTCCGGGAGAACAAGTCAAAAGACTAACCTCGACAGAGTCGGCCGGAAAGGCATGAGCCATCCCTCCTATATATAATAAGGTGTATAAAAACACAAATCTCAAATATCTCATTCCATGCCATATTTAGCTTTGCAAAGTTAGTGCATTTTCCCTTTTGCCCCATGCCATTCACGGAAAAAAGCGAGACGAGCATCTTTTTGACAAAGAAATCATCTGCCATGTTATTTTTTGATTAACTTTGCAACCGCAAAGCATGAACACGTGAATTTAATCATAGACATAGGAAATACGCTGGCCAAACTGGTAGCCTTTGACGGTGATACTCCGGTGGAAGAAATCAAGACCTCAAATGAAACACTGGAACGCCTGCCGGAATTCGTGAATAAATATGCGTTTAAACAAGGTATCGTCGGAAGTGTATTCGGTATCACCGCAGAAGCCGAACGACAACTGAAAAGGCTCGACTTCCCTTTGCTGTATTTAAATGCACAGACTCCCGTCCCGATCACAAACGCTTACCGGACTCCAGATACGTTGGGAGCGGACCGGTTGGCTGCGGCTGTAGGTGCCTACATGCAATACCCCGGGCATGACATCCTTATAGTCGATGCCGGAACATGCCTGACTTACGAATTCATCGACAAAAACGGACATTACAAAGGAGGGTGCATTTCCCCGGGACTTCAAATGCGCCTAAAAAGCCTCCGTGCTTTCACAGCCAAACTTCCGTTGATAGACAGCGAGGGGCCGCTCTTAGACATCGGATATGATACGGAAACGTCTATCCGCTCCGGAGTCATTCAGGGCATGAAGTTTGAAATAGAAGGACGCATCAAATATTTCCAAGAAAAATACCCGTCCCTTTTGGTTTTTTTAACTGGTGGCGATATTTTTAACTTTGATAGCAAAATAAAAAATCTCATCTTTGCAGATAAATATATAGTGCCCAGAGGGCTAAACCGAATATTAGCATTTAATAATGAGCAGTCATAAACTTATACTCTGCGTGTTGCTGGCCATGGCAACACTATATGCTCCCGCACAGACCAATGGTTCAAACTCCCCGTATTCCCGTTTCGGACTCGGCAGCTTGAAAGACCAGTCGCAAGGTTTCAACAAGGCTATGAGCGGAGTGGCATTGGGATTCCGCGACGGAAACCGCATCAATATGCAAAATCCGGCTTCCTATTCCGCCATAGATTCTTTATCATTCATCTTCGACGTAGGTCTCACGTTGCAAAACGTAAATTTCAAAAGCGGAGGCAACAGTATCAATGCGCACAACACCACGTTGGACTATATCAACGCGGGCTTTCGTTTGTGCCCGGGATTGGGATTTTCATTCGGTTTTATCCCGTTTTCCAGTATAGGATATGACTTCTCGGAAAGCAAATATCTGGGCGATCATTTCAACAGCGGTTCGACCATGACTTATACCAACAGCTATACCGGTGACGGAGGACTGCACGAGGTGTATGTGGGTTTGGGATGGAATCCGTTCGCAGACTTTTCTGTCGGAGCCAATTTCGGATATGTATGGGGAAACTATGCCCAAAATATCACGCAGACTTTTTATGAAGACGGAACAGCCACCAGCGCAAGCAACGGGCTACGTCGACAAATAGAAGCTGACCTTTCTTCCTATAAAATAGATATCGGAGTACAATATCCCATTAAAATCGGCAAAAACGACGTTTTGACTCCCGGTATTACATACGGTATCGGACATGCAATCAACTCTCCTGCCCATTATTACAGTTATGTGGCCAACGGAGATACCACGAAATCCGTCATAGAAAAGGCTTTCGAATTACCCACATCTTTCGGAGCCGGATTGGCATGGGCACACAAAGAGCAATGGAAAGTTGGTTTGGACGTAACCCATCAAAGATGGGGAGAATGCCGTGTGCCTCAAATTATAAACGACAAGTTTGTCAGCACTACGGAAAACTATATGAACCGCACCAAAATTGTGATCGGAGGGGAGTTCCAACCAGACCGTTACAGCAGCAAATACTTAAGACGGGTACAATATCGTATGGGGGCGTCTTTTTCCACACCTTATTATAAGGTAAACGGACATAACGGCCCACGGGAATTCGGTGTAACGGCAGGATTCGCTCTTCCCGTATCCAACAATATCAATAACCGTTCCGTGGTCAATATCGCATTTCAGTGGGGCAGGTCCGTTCCTAGCGTATCATCTTTAATTACTGAAAACTACTTGCGTCTCAACGTCGGTATTACGTTCAACGAAAGATGGTTCATGAAATGGAAGATTCAGTAATGAGAAAAAGTAAGGTAAAGTCTACAACGGGATTGTCCCGTTTGACCCACATAACAGTCTCCGTTTGGGCGACTGTTATGCTTATTTTAATACTCTCGTGCTCTACGGAAAAATCAAACCACGCTCCGGCCGTAAACGAAAACGACTCCTTGCCTTTCATGCAATCATGGGGCATCTCGACTCTCATTTCAGACTCCGGAGTCATCCGCTATAAAATCACGGCAGAAGAATGGAATATCTACAATACGACCAATCCGCCGCGATGGACTTTCGTAAAAGGCATACTTTTGGAAAAGTTCGACTCCACGTTCCACATCGATTGGTTCGTGCAATCGGATACGGCATATTGCCACAATCAACAACTATGGGAGTTGCGCGGACGTGTGGTCATACGCAACCAAGAGGGTACTGTCTTTACTAGCGAAGAACTTTTTTGGGACATGGACCGTCATGAAATGTATTCCAACATGTTCATGACCATCCGGAAACCGGATGAATTCCTCCAAGGTTATAATTTCCGTTCCAACGAACAAATGACACGCTACTCTGTCAGCAACGCCAATGCCGAAACGCCTTTCAGCGACAGTGGCAGTTCATCCTCCAATGACTCGGTCATGCGTGCCGCTCCCACCAAACCCAATCAGCCATGACACTGACCATTATAGAAATCATCATCATACTGTTGCTCTCCGCCTTCTTCTCGGGGATGGAAATCGCATTTGTTTCTTCCAACAAACTTCGAGTTGAGTTAGACCGTAGCGATGCCAGTCTAACTTCCAAAATTCTGACCATATTTTATACACGTCCGAATGATTTCATCTCGACCCTTTTGGTCGGAAACAACATCGCGTTGGTCGTCTATGGTATTTTAATGGCAGGAGTGATCAACGAATTCGTCCTTTCTCCGATCCATTTAAACCAACACGAAGGACTGAACGTGGCTTTGCAAACCATCATTTCAACCCTAATCGTATTAGTAACCGGAGAGTTCCTTCCGAAAACGCTATTCAAGATAAACCCTAACCGCATGCTGAAGATATTCGCCGTTCCGGCGTTTATCATCTATATACTTCTTTATCCCGTATCCAAATTCACCAGTGCGCTATCTCGCGGCATACTACGCCTGATGGGACTTAAAGTAAACAAGAAAGCGTCGGAACAAGCTTTTACCAAAATAGACTTAGACAACCTGATACAATCCAGTATCGAATCGGCTCAAAATGAAAACGACATTACGGATGAAATCAAGATATTCCAAAATGCCTTGTACTTCTCGGAAATCAAGGTTCGGGACTGTATGGTGCCACGGACAGAAATAGAAGCGGTGGAAATCAGTTCATCCATAGAAAACCTTAAAAACAGGTTTATTGAAAGCGGAAATTCCAAAATCATCGTTTACAAAGAAGACATAGACCATATCGTAGGCTTTATCCATTCATCCGAAATGTTCCGGAACCCGGCAGACTGGACTTTACGAATTAAAGAAACTCCCGTGGTCCCGGAAACGATGTCTGCCCAAAAGCTATTAAAGAAGTTCATGCAGCAGAAAAAATCTCTGGCTATCGTAGTAGACGAATTCGGCGGAACTTCGGGAATCGTAACGATGGAAGACTTAGTAGAAGAAATCTTCGGCGATATTGAAGACGAGCACGACAATACAAACTACATTGCCCAAAAGGTCGATGAGAATGAATACGTCCTGTCCGGACGGCTGGAAATAGAAAAAGCCAATGAATTGTTGGGATTGGATTTGCCGGAATCCGAAGAATATGTCACGGTCAGCGGACTGATTCTACACCAGTATCAAAGCTTTCCGAAACTGAACGAAATCATCAGATTCGGCCATTTCGAGTTCAAAATCATCAAGAATACAACGACAAAAATAGAACTTGTACGTCTGAAAATCGTCGAATAACTAAATTTTAGCCCAACAGACATGAATATGTGCGAAGATTTTTGTATCTTCGTGCGCTTAAATCGTTTAAAGAAAATAATAAAAATAATAATCATTTAAATCAATGGCAACATTACAGAAAATCAGAGCTAAGGGGCCTTTGCTGGTCATCGTGATCGGTCTGGCTCTTTTTGCATTCATTGCCGAGGAAGCCATGCGCTCCATCCAGTCTGCTTCTAACGAAAGCAAGCAGCAAGTCGGCGAAATTTACGGAGAGCGGATTTCAGTACATGAATTCCAAAACTTAGTGGACGAATATGCGGAAGTTGTGAAGTTCACCAGTGGCAACAGCGCACTCAACGACCAACAACTCACTCAATTACGCGACCAAGTTTGGAACACATACGTCAACAACAAACTCATCGAGCACGAAGCTGAAGAATTGGGACTGACTGTCACTGACGCAGAAATCCAATCCATTATTTCGGAAGGCAACAGTCCCATACTGATGCAAACACCTTTCCGCAACGAACAAACCGGCCGTTTCGATGCCAATGTACTGAAGAAGTTCCTGACCGATTATGAAGGCATGAAAACCAAAAGCGAACAGATGCCGGCCGAATACATGGACTACTATAACAGTCTCTACAAATTCTGGATGTTCATTGAAAAGACACTCCGTCAGGAAAGTCTTGCGCAAAAATATCAAGTACTGCTGAGCAAAGCGATGTTAGGCAACAAAATCATAGACAAGGCCGCATTCGAGGCACGTACCAATGAAAGCGACATTATCATGGCAGCCGTGCCCTACTCTACCATCAATGACAAAGATATCAAAGTGGAAGAAAGCGACTTAAAAGCCAAATACAATGAGTTGAAAGAAAGATTCAAGCAAACAGCCGAAAGCCGTGACATTAAATTTATCGATGTTCAGGTCAAAGCCAGCGCAGCCGACAAAGCAGCCTTAGACAAAGATATGGCAGAAACAGCCACAGCTTTGGCTGCTGGAGGCGACATTGCTAAAATTGTCCGTGAGAGTGGCTCTACGATTAATTACAGTCCGCTTCCGGTCAGCAAGAACATATTCCCCAACGACATAGCTTCACAGTTGGATTCCATGGCTGTAGGACAGATGAAAGCTCCTTATTATTATGCCGGAGACAACACGATGAACATCATCAAGGTAATCAACAAGATTTCCGCACCGGATTCCATCCAACTTCGTCAAATACAAGTAGCAGGCGCCGATATGAATGCCATCCAAAAGACAGCCGACAGCATCATGACGGCATTGCGGGGCGGTGTGGCTTTCGATTCCATCGCCAAGAAATACAACCAGACCGGCGAGAAGACATGGATTACTTCACGTAATTATGAAGGTGCTCCTTTGGACGGCGACAACTTGAAGTTTATCAAAACCATCACCAATATGCCGGTAAATGCCACCGAAAAGATTGACTTTACCCAAGGATGCATCATCGCACAAGTGACAGACCGCCGTGCCATGATCAACAAATATGATGTGGCCGTAATCAAATGCCCGATTGAGTTCAGTAAAGACACTTATGCAAAGGCTTATAACGACTTCAGCCACTTCATCGCTTCCAATCCTACCCAAAAGGATATCGAAGCTAAAGCACTGAAAAACGGCTATAACTTACAAGAGCGCAAAGACTTGTTCAACAATGAACATTATGTAGGAGGAGTAAGCAACACGCGTGAGGCCATGCGATGGATATTCAATGAAGACACCGAAATAGGCAATGTATCTCCTCTTTACGAATGTGGTGAGAACGACCACATGCTTGTGGCCATCCTTACCGGTATACACAAGGAAGGTTACCGCACGATGGAGGATATGAAAGAATATCTCACGCAAGAAGTCATCAAGGACAAAAAAGCCGAGATGCTGAAAGAGAAACTGGCTCAGACGAAGAGCATAGCAGACGCCATGAAAGTACAAGGTGCTGTAAGCGACACCATCAAGCACGTGACGTTCAGTGCCTCCGCTTTCGTAATGAAGACCGGCTCCAGCGAACCGATGTTAAGTGCCGTAGCCAGCAAAACAGCGGCCAATCAATTCGCAGGCCCGTTCAAAGGTAATGCCGGAGTCTACACGTTGCAGGTTATCAATAAGAACAAATCGGCCGAGAAGTTCGACGCTAAAAAAGAAGAAGCTCAACAAGAGTCTCTCAACATGCGCGCCATCAGCCGTTTTGCCAATGAACTGTATGAAAAGGCCGAAGTAAAAGACAATCGTTACCTCTTCTTCTAAGAAAAAGCAGAGACTTTACGACAAAAACAATAGAAACCTACAAGATGATATGGTCTTGTAGGTTTTTTTCGTTATATTTGTAGAGTAGACCTTTCTACCCATTAAAAAGAATATTATGGAAGATTTCAACTTACTGGCCCCTCTACTGCTGGCCATTGTCGGCTTGTTAGTCGGCGCTATATTAAAGTCCATACTGAAACGAACCGGTTTTCCCTATACCGTAGGACTGTTTGTATTCGGTTTACTGATAGGCCTCCTCAACCGTTTTCATTATTTCGACTTCATGCCACGCGTAGAAAATGCAGTGGCAACCGTAGCCGATACGAATCCGGATTTCATTCTATATGTTTTCCTCCCCATTTTGATATTCGATGCGGCATACGAGATGAACATGCACATCTTCAAGAAAACATTGGCCAATTCCACCCTGTTGGCTGTTCCCGGATTAGTAGTCTGCATGCTGCTTACAGCCGCCCTCATGATTGGCATCAGCCTGTTTGCTCCAGAGTACACCTCGTGGACATGGCCGTTGGCTCTCATGTTCGGCGCCCTCATCAGTGCAACCGACCCGGTAGCCGTCGTAGCTTTATTGCACGAACTGGGTACCAGCAAACGCTTCTCCACTTTAGTAGACGGAGAGTCTTTGCTCAACGATGGAACCGGCATCGTATGTTTCATGCTGTTTTTCGGAGCCTATACGCTTAGTGGAGCAAGCACAGCTTCTCCCGTAGTGCAATTTCTGGAAGTCGTTATTGGCGGAATACTTTTAGGATTCTGCCTGGCCCGACTGACAATCTGGTTCATTACACGTATCAACTCGGAAGAGATGATACAAAACAGCGTCATCATCCTTTCTGCCTACGTCACGTTTATTCTGTCCCAATACTATATGGGCATATCCGGTGTCATCGCTTTAGTGGCTTTCGGACTGACTATCTCTTATACCGGCCGCCCCAGACTGAAACCGCAAGTCAACGTATTCATGGAAAAGTTCTGGGGACTTCTTACCCATATAGCCAATACATTAGTTTTTATCATGGTCGGTGTGGTCATCGCAGAGAAAGTAGACCTGAATTGGTCCGACCTCATCATTTTGCTGCTTGTTTACGTAGGACTGAACCTCATCCGGTTTGCCATGATCATGCTTTTCTACCCCGTTATGAAAAGATTGGGATACGGACTTTCCAAACGCGAGTCCGTCATTCTGACATGGGGTGGCCTGCGCGGAGCATTAGGTATGACACTGGCCCTGATGGTTTCTTACACACCGGGAATTCCGGAAGACATCAGACGACAGGTCTTGTTTCTCACAGCCGGTATCGTCACGCTCACTCTTTCCATCAATGCCACCACCATGCGTTGGCTACTGAGACGATTGGGCTTAATACAAGTTTCCAGTGCCAGAGTACTGATAGACTCCAAAATCCAAGGATACTTACACGACAGTGCAGAAAAGTATATGGAAAAACTGTCTGCAAAGGCGGCATTGCACGACGCAAACTGGAACAAAGTGAAAAAATACCTTCCACCGTCTCTGTCTTTGTCTCCGTCCGGACCTCTTCCCACAATGGAATTCCTTTCCGAAATACGTCTCCGTATATTGGACCGCGAAAAGGCCGTATGCCATCAACTTTATGATGAAGGTGTCGTTTCGAAAACCACATTCCTTCATTTGATGAACTCTCTCGACGAGATGTATGACCATGACGGACAGTATACGTTGGACTTCCGTCCCTCCATATTCAATTATTGCAACCGCACCTCCGTCCTGCCTCGTATCCAAAAGAAACTTCACTTGGGGGACAGCATCAGTTTCTACTTCCGTGAACGCATCGTAAACGTATATGACCTGGCCAGAGGGTTCATCATTTTACAAAACGAGGATCTGAACCTATTGAACGAACTCAATGCTTCCGAACTCCTCACACCCGATCAGAAAAAACGATTGGACATTCTTCGTACGGAAATCAACCATAACATAGACCGCATGAATCATGTCACCTTGCAACTGGAACAAAATTACCCGAAGGCTTACCGCCATGCACTTACCGTCAAGTCTATCCGTATGATGCTCACTTACGAGCGTCGCACCATCCGTAAACTCCAAGACGATGGCGTGATTTCAGAAAAAGACGCAGAACGCTTCATCGAAAAAGTAGACGAACGGACAGACCAAGGCAATTCTTTCCGTTATTCAATGCCGGGTACTCTATTACGGGGAATACTCCACGCAATAAGCCCGAAAAAGAGATGACCCACAATGGGACGGAACGTCAGGTTTCGTCCCACTTTATTTCACCCATTTTTCCAATTTCTTTTTCAGCACTCCCGTCCCATAACCACTCCATACATGTATAATCCGCCCTTCAGGCGATACAATCACGTAATGAGGAATACCTTTGATACCATAATGAGCGTATATTCCCACTGTACCCTGCATATCATTCAGGTTGACTCATGTACAAAACAATATCAGCTTTTCCTTCATGGTACTACTAAATATAAAACCCAAAGGTGTCGGTTTATCCGACACCTTTGGGTTTTATTAAATTTTCAATTCATTAATTGTTCTCCGGACGCAATTTACGCACCGTCTCTGCCGTACGCCACATCTCGCTGTCGTGCAAAGCCTTCAATTCAGCTTCCAACTTCACACGATAGTCCGGTTTCGAGTTGGAATCAATCGAGATTTGCGCTTCATTACCGGTCACTACGCTCTGGTACAACTTTTGCACCACCGGCTTGATGGCATCGTGGAACGGTCCCATCCAATCCAATGCGCCACGCTGCGCTGTCGTAGAACAGTTGGCATACATCCAGTCCATACCGTTCTTGGCAAACAACGGCATCAAGGATTGAGTCAATTCTTCCACCGTTTCATTGAAAGCCTCGGAAGGAGTATGTCCGTTCTCGCGCAACACTTCGTATTGTGCCAACAACAAGCCCTGGATAGCACCCATCAAAGAACCGCGCTCGCCGGTCAAATCGGATGTAGCCTCACGCTTGAATGTGGTCTCGAACAAATAACCTGAACCGATACCGATACCGAAAGCCAATACTTTATCCAATGCCTTACCACTGGCATCCTGATAGATAGCATAAGAAGAGTTCAAGCCACGGCCTTCGAGGAACATCGTGCGCAATGAAGTACCCGAGCCCTTGGGAGCCACCATGATGACGTCAATATCTTTAGGAGGCACCACGCCCGTACGGTCACTCCAGTTAATAGCGAAACCATGAGAGAAATACAAGGTCTTGCCCGGAGTCAGATAAGGCTTGATGGTCGGCCACAACTGCATCTGAGCCGCATCGGAAAGCAACATGCAAACTATCGTACCCTTTTCGGCAGCTTCCTCAAGAGAAAACAAAGTCTCTCCCGGCACCCAGCCGTCAGCCACAGCCTTGTCGTATGTCTTGCCCTGACGCTGGCCTACAATTACATTAAAACCGTTATCACGCAGGTTACAAGCCTGACCGGGTCCTTGAACACCATACCCTAAAACTGCAATCGTCTCGTTCTTCAATATTTCACGAGCCTTTTCCAATGGAAATTCCTCACGGGTCATCACGGTCTCGATAACACCGCCAAAATTCAATTCTGCCATTTTCTATTTCTGTTTTGTGCGACAAATAGCCGCGTTCTTTATTAAAATTCTTTTTTGTACGAAACTCGACGACAAAGTTACAAAATTATTCTAATACACCTACAATAAATTGCTATTTGTTATCAAATTTAAGTTTACTTCGACACACGACTTCCCCTTCGGGATTCTCTCCGCCGACGTTTTTACGCACTTCGATATCGTAAGTCCCGTCTTCGTTTTCCTCACGGAAGAAGCTGAGCGTGTCACCGGAATAGCTTTCGGCCACGTACGCCATTTCAAAACGGCGGATGACATGTCCGGCATACCAATCTTTGGAAAACAAGTCCAACACGTGTTCAATATATTTAATACTGTTCACATGCCCGTTGATGTCAATATCACTATAATACACATCCATAGAACGTACCGGCATACAACTGCTCACTTTGATACGGCCGGGCTTCTCTATCGGACAAGCCTTTTCCGTCTCTATATAGTCCACGATGTCACCGCCGTGCAGCGACAACAAGTCGGCCGGTTTGCGGGTATCCATATTGATCATGGCCCACACGGAACGCGCATAACCGTAAACTTTCCCGTCCTTCCCGTAAATGGCAAAGTTACGGTCGGTAAACAAACGGTACACATTCTCCACCCACGTATCGACCGAGAACTCCTCATATTGAGCCGGCATATCTTCCAATTCGATGGCCAGGCGTGACAGTACCCACGTATAGTTACTCTCATTCAGTTCCGCCATACCGAAACCGCGCTCCGTGGCATGGAATCCGGCACAGTTGAGCAAATGGTTGCCCAACACCCCCATGAAAAGCCTTCCCGTGAAATCCACGTGAAAAGGTTCGGCCACAAACGAGTAAGTCCCGACTTTATTCTCTTTCATTCGAATCCTTACCTTATTTATTCCTTATTCTGAAGCTCCTCGTACGCACGCCTCCGTTCTTCCAAAAACTCGTCCAGATATTCCGTGCAACTCTTCGTAATGGCAATACGCCCCGAACGCACGTATTGCAACACGCACTTATACTCATTCAAGGCGAAATAAAGCGACATGATATCGTCCGTCATTCCCTTTTTGCTGACCACGGTATAAGTCGGATTCACCTCCACAATCTGCGCTCCGTGTTGACGTACGGCCTTCGAGATGTCCGGATTCTCCAATACCTTGGGAGTTGCCAGCTTATAAAGCGCCACTTCCTGGATGAAGATTTCGTCGTCCGTGAAATAATGAGCCTGGAGCACGTCTATACGTTTCTCTATCTGTTTGGTGATAACCTGTATCTGTTCCTCCGTGCTCCAGCAGGTAATGGTGTATTTATGCACCCCCTTTATACTGGAAGCCGACACATTCAGACTTTCGATATTCACCTGCCTGCGGGTAAAAACCGCCGTCACCTGATTCAAAAGCCCCGCAAAGTTCTCGGAGAAAACAATCAAGGTATAGAATTTCTTCTCTTGTTCCATCTAAAAATCCTCCCGTTAATAATCCAAAACCATGTCGTCCACATCATTGCCCGGACAACACATCGGCAACACACGACCTTCTTCTATCACGGCCACCTGCAACAAGTAAGGCCCGTCCGTATCGACCATCTCCTGTATGGCCGCAGCCAAATCCCCACGCTCCACGACCGTACGGTTCGGTATGCCGTAAGCCGAAGCAATCATATTGTAGTCCGGATTCATCATCGGCGTGAAAGAATACCGTTTCCCGAAGAACATCTCCTGCCACTGGCGCACATTACCCAGATAGTTGTTATTGAGCAATATGATTTTCACAGGACTGCGTTGTTCCATAATCGTGCCCAACTCCTGAAGTGTCATCTGGATGCCTCCATCGCCTAAAAAGAGACATACCATACGTCCCGGAGCGCCGAATGTGGCTCCGATGGCAGCCGGTAATCCGAATCCCATCGTCCCCATACCGCCGGAGGTTACGATGCTGCGTTGTTCCGAGAATTTGAAATAACGGGCAGCCATCATTTGGTTCTGTCCCACGTCGGTCACCAAGACAGCCTTATTACCGGTCATCTCCGTTACCTTACGTACGACCTCCCCCATCTTTATCGGTCCGTCTGCCGGATGGATTTCAGGTTCTATCACTGCCTCCTTTTCTCTCTCGTGATGTTCTCCGAAGCTGTCAATCCATTCCGTATGCCGATTGGGTTTCACCTGTTCGAGCACCTGAGCCAACGTCTGTTTGCAATTTCCTAACACGGCTACATCTACCGGTACATTCTTGTTGACTTCACTGGGATCTATTTCAAAATGTATCTTTTTGGCCTGACGGGCGTATGTACTTAACTTACCGGTGATGCGGTCGTCAAAACGCATGCCTACGGCTATCAACACGTCACACTCCTGCGTCTTGATGCTGTTGGCCAGACTTCCGTGCATACCCAGCATACCCATATTCAACGGATGGTCGGACGGCAAAGCGGACAAGCCCAACAAAGTGCAACCGGCAGGAATATCGGCCCGTTCTATCAACTGACGGACTTCTTCTTGCGCGCCGCCAAGCTCAACCCCTTGTCCGACAAGGATAAACGGACGTTTCGCGTTGTTTATCAACGCAGCCGCCTGACGTATCGCCCACGGGTCGGTCTTGGGTACAGGCACATAACTGCGAATGAAATCCGTACCCTGCGGTTCATAGTCCACCAAGCCGACCTGCGCGTTCTTGGCAAAATCCAGCACGACCGGCCCCGGCCTGCCGCTCTTGGCAATATAAAAGGCACGGCTTACCGCCCAAGCCACATCTTCCGGACGACGGATCTGATAGGCCCATTTGCTGATGGGTTGCGTCACACCTACCAGGTCGCATTCCTGAAAAGCATCAGACCCCAACAAAGAAGCACCGACCTGACCGGCAATCACCACGATGGGCGTACTGTCCATCATGGCATCCGCAATGCCGGTAATGGTATTCGTCGCCCCCGGCCCGCTGGTCACCAAAGCCACCCCGACCTTGCCCGACACACGGGCATACCCTTGTGCCGCATGGGTAGCCCCCTGCTCATGCCGTACCAATACATGGTTCAACTTATCTTTATATCCGTACAAGGCGTCATATACCGGCATGATAGCTCCGCCCGGATAGCCGAAGAGCGTCGTAACCCCCTCGTGCTCCAACGAACGCATCAAAGCCTCTGCGCCTGTTATCTTTTCTTTTGCCATATTGAAAACTGTTTTTAATCTATCATACGAACTCCACCCTTGTCGGCCGAACTCACCATCGAGGCGTATGCTTTCAGCGATTTTGGTACGACACGCTTACGCGTCATCGGACGTTGCGGACGGGCTGCCAATTCAGCTTCGCTCAACTTGACATTGATGCTCCGGTTCGGGATGTCTATTTCGATAATGTCTCCGTCCACAATCTTGCCGACATTCCCACCGGCTGCCGCTTCGGGCGAAATATGGCCGATACTCAAACCGGAAGTTCCTCCGGAAAAACGCCCGTCGGTAATCAGGGCGCACTCTTTTCCCAAATGGCGGCTTTTCAGATAGGATGTCGGATAAAGCATCTCCTGCATACCCGGCCCGCCCTTCGGTCCTTCGTGAGTGATGACCACCACATCGCCACTTACCACACTGCCGTTCAGGATACCTTCACAAGCATCTTCCTGAGAATCGAACACCTTGGCCGGACCGCTGAAATGCCAGATGCTTTCGTCCACTCCGGCCGTCTTCACCACGCAACCGTCTTGGGCAATATTCCCGAACAACACGGCCAGACCGCCGTCCTTGCTGTAAGCATGTTCCACATCACGGATGCACCCCGTAGCACGGTCGGTGTCCAACGTATCGTACACCTTGCTCTGCGAACCCATCTTGTTACTGAAGACTCCGCCCGGCGCACTGCTGTAAATACGCTGCGCCTCATCGTCCACCTGTCCGGAGGTAATACTATATTTCGCAATATCTTCGCCTAAAGTACGGCCGTTCACCCTACGGCACGACGTATCCAACAAACCGGCCTTTGCCAATTCACCTAATATATTAAGGATGCCGCCTGCACGGTTACATTCCTGGATGGAATACTTCTGCGTGTTGGGCGCCAACTTGCATAGACAGGGCACTTTACGGCTCAGCGCGTCGATGTCCGCCATCTTGAAGTCCACCCCGGCCTCATTGGCCACGGCCAACAGATGCAGCACGGTGTTGGATGACCCACCCATGGCAATATCCAACGTCATGGCGTTCAGGAAAGCCTGGCGCGTGGCGATGCTCTTCGGCAATACGCTCTCATCCCCTTCCTCATAATATTTGAACGCATTCTCTACCACTAATCTGGCCGCATCCTGAAACAAACGGATACGATTGGCATGCGTCGCCAAGATAGTCCCGTTCCCCGGGAGGGAAAGTCCGATAGCCTCCGTCAGGCTGTTCATGGAGTTGGCTGTAAACATCCCCGAACAACTACCGCAACCGGGACAAGCACAAGCCTCAATCTTCGCCATCTCCTCATCGCTCACCGACGTATCGGCTCCTTTGATCATAGCCGTAATCAAATCGGCATTCTCCCCGTTGATTTTGTGTGCCTCCATCGGCCCTCCGGAAACAAACACCGTAGGGATATTCAAGCGCATACTGGCCATCAACATACCCGGCGTGATCTTGTCGCAATTCGAAATGCAAATCATGGCATCCGCCTTATGCGCGTTGACCATATACTCCACGCTGTCGGCGATGATGTCGCGCGAGGGCAGAGAATACAGCATCCCGTCGTGCCCCATGGCGATACCGTCGTCGATGGCTATCGTATTGAACTCCGCAGCATAACATCCCATCTTTTCGATTTCGGCTTTCACCATCTGCCCGATTTCATGCAAATGAGTATGCCCCGGCACGAACTGGGTGAAAGAATTGACGATGGCCACGATCGGCTTCCCGAACTGTTCACGTTTCATCCCATTGGCCACCCACAATGCACGGGCTCCCGCCATACGGCGTCCTTCAGTGCTCTGCGCACTGCGCAACTTATGTTTCATCTTTATAGCGTTTTTATACTTTTTCTTTATAGTGCTGCAAATTTAGCCCCTTTTTTCATATTAGACAAAAGTTTAGGGTATAAAAGTGAGATACACATAAACAATAGTTATCAAATCGAGCAGTATTAAACAAAATCAACATAAACACCACAGTATTTAATTTCAAACTATCACTTAAGCCTTGCAAATATATCATAGAGTCATCAAAACCATACCCTCACAAGCTTCTGCTGTTTCGGCAAAGCTTGATTTTTTCTTATCTCTCCGGCATATAAATCAAATATTATATCTAATTTTGTAAATTCAATATATATAGCACGATTGATTAATATTCAAAATGGCAAAACCTTTTATAAAATGGGCTGGTGGCAAAACACAGCTACTGACACAATTTGAAAATATTCTCCCTCACAACCTTGAGGAAGCTGAACATTTCACATATATAGAACCTTTCGTCGGAGGAGGAGCCATGTTATTCCACATGCTGCAAAAGTATACCAATATAGGTCGTGTTATAATCAATGATATCAATCCGAATCTTATTACCGCCTATAGAGTAATACGAGATACCCCAGAACGTCTTATCACAGACTTGAAAATGCTTCAAAGGGAATTTAGACAAAACAGCAATGAAGAAGCAAGAAAAGAATATTTTCTTAGGATTAGGAAATCATACAATGAAGATACTCACAATGATGTAACAAACACAGCAATGTTCATCTTTTTAAATAGAACATGTTTCAACGGCTTGTATCGTGTAAATTCCAAAGGATATTTCAATGTACCGTTTGGTAAATATACCAATCCCACTATTTGTGATGAAGAATTACTCTTAGAAGATAGCAAAATATTACAAAACGTAGAAATCCTTTGCGGTGATTACACTCTAATCGAACGTTATGTAGACAATAATACTTTTATATATTTCGATCCTCCATATCGCCCGCTTAGTACAACTTCAAGCTTCACTTCTTACTCTAAAGAAAACTTCGATGATACAGAACAAACCCGGTTAGCTCATTTTTTTGCCCGACTCTCAAGATACGGCTGCAAAATGATGCTTAGCAATTCTGACTGTTGTGCACAAAATCCTAACGACACTTTTTTTGAGAACCTTTATGGAAACTTTATCATCGACAAAGTCCATGCTTCCCGTTTTGTCAATGCCATTCCGTCAAAAAGGGGGAAGTTAACTGAAATTCTCGTAAGGAACTATTAATTTCACAGCAAGTTCTCCTATTCAATAATCTTTTAATCACAAATCATAAATACAAATCTTATGGAATTCTTAAATCTGCAAATTGAGGAACGAACAAAAATATTCATCAACAATGCCCTCCTGACCAATAGAGGATTCAATTATTATGTTGATTGGACAAATGTTAACGGTTATAATGAGTTCATGGTAGAGATCCATGCGATGGACATTCTGATAGGTTGCAAGGACGACAACGATTTTAAGGACAAATTCATCACTCTTATTTCTAAACTCCCCCATGTTGTATTGCTGTTTCCATTTTTATTCGGACTGGCAAAAGATGAAAGAGAAAAACTTTATAGGAATAAAACACAACTCACAATAATTCAAGATGAATTGAACTGTGCAGACCATTTAATATATAGCTTTTCAAAAAACACAAAATATTTAGATGACAATGAAATAGAGATTTTCTATAATTTTTTCGTCCGAATGGGACTAAAGAATTTATATCCTGTCTCTTATACACATCTGACGCTGCCGACGACTTAATAGGTGTAG
>OWJK01000009.1_pt1 | contig 154756 bp, 105 predicted proteins | sample 1732911 | NCBI WGS metagenome assembly OWJK01 (sample SAMN05065767, study PRJEB22554) | human gut metagenome | biome: ENVO:2100002; feature: ENVO:00000062; material: ENVO:00002003 | host: Homo sapiens | place: USA
AATGATACGGCGACCACCGAGATCTACACCTATTAAGTCGTCGCAGCGTCAGATGTGTATAAGAGACAGAAATCGATATATACAATAGTAAAAAATGAGAAATTCATAATATTTAATATATTTCCTCATAAACATCAAATGGATGCCAAGGATTGTGGACCAGTCTATCAGCCCCCCCAAAAGCTATGGAAAACTAAAAATGCCGCAAACTGTCCAAAACTATTCGGAGGACAGTTTGCGGCATTTTTGTGTATGATTGTTTATATGTGGATAATTCCTGCTTTGTCAGGTGCCTAATTCAACGACTTTCTCTTTTCCCGGGAAGACGGTCAGCCTTGCTGTTCCGTCACCATTTATCACCACCTTTGAGTAGCCGGCCTCCACCACGACTTTTCCATCCAGCATGATGATGCCCCACCGGCACGGACTGACCTCAACGGCGCAATAGTAGCCGACGGGGGGCTGGATGTTCCTGTAAACAGGAGGGACTACCACCTTACCACCCTGCCTCAATCCCCATCTCATGCCGGACTTGAATGGCACGGCAGTTTTCATCATTTCCAAACGTGCCATGCGCTTCCGTTCGTTTGTCCGCCGCTCCTCGGCCACCATCATATTCGTCCGTCTTTCCGCTTCGGCTTTCAAGCGGGGTATCACCACGTCAAAATTCTCGTCCGCCGTCTTGGGATTTTCACAAGCGATGTATTTCTTGCCCCTGCCTTCCTCCACAATGTAATACTTGCCGACATTGTCCACGATGACAATGCTTCCGCCAGACAGCATGCCGCAATAACGGTAATAGGTGTCATAGTCATTTGCAAGCAGGCACACGCAGTCATGCCCCCAACGGGCATCGTCTTCGTTGACTTGACGACATACGGGAGCGGCATAATAATCATAGACAAGAAGACAGGAACTTGTGGCATGAAAAATATGACATCCGGAGACTTTCCTGATTTTATACTGTTCCTTTGTCCGGCTGTAATACATACCGTCCTCTTCAAGCATTTGTACAGGTCCGAACTGCCGTATCCTCGGCTGTTTATTGTATATTTGGCCGCTGAGTAAATCCATGTATGTTTTCCGGCCGTTATTACCCATAAGTGCAAGGATATTGCCTTTCATGAATTTTGCGCTTCGGCAACGTCCCAACCGCATCCTGACGTTGCCGGATTCATCCACGATGCCCGTTTGCCCGTTGTCAAAACACACGGTGGCAAGCCCCTCATCCGTGTCAAGGACGTTATGGTATCGTGCCGTGGACGTTACCTTGTTGCCGCGCTTCAAGCCGTACAGGCCGCTTGCCCTGTCCTTGAACGGTCTCAGCTTTTCGGGTTGTAGCGAATCGTTCTCCGGCAAAAGCTTGCCGCTTTGTAGGTAATCCAACAACTGTCCGTGCGACACGATGGTTTCCAGTTGTCCGTCTGTTTCTGCTGTTTTATCCTTATCTGTTCCTTGCGATACAGCCATATATGCCACCGGCCTCGTATTTGTGCCAAGATAACCTTTTCCGGCAAGCCGCCCCTCGAACATCGCCTGCCAGTCCCGGTGGGCCGTCGGCAGACCGAACAAGCGATAAAGCCCCACGTTGTCGATTATCATGCAGCTCTCCTTGCCTTCCGTCTTGCGCAGTCCGCGCCCCACCTGTTGCAAGTACTTGGGCAACGACAGTGTCGGCCGTGCCAACTGGATAAACTCTACGTCAGGGCAGTCAAAGCCCTCGCTGAATATGTCCACATTGACAAGAACCTGTATCTTGCCCTGCCTGAAGTTTTCGACAAGCCGTTTCCGTTCGTTTGCAGGTGTCTTGCTGTCAATGGCGACGGTGTTCATCCCGTATTGATTGTAATATCCAGCGATATTTCGTGCGTGACTGATGCTGATGGCGTACACGATGCCTTTCTTGCCATCGGCATATTGCCTTACGCTCTCATACAGCCTTTCGATACTTGGTCGCCTGTTCAGCACGGTGTCCATCTCCTTCACCTGAAAATCTCCGTCCGCTCCCCGTCTTTCCAGCCCGTTTATTAACCGTTGCTCTTCGCTGTCCGGACGTATGGATACATAATCAAAGGTGGAAAGCCATCCTTGCCGGATAAAGTCCGCTATGCTATCCGATGTTATAAGCGTGTCAAATAAGTCAGTGAACCCTTTGCGATTCAGCCGGCAGGGCGTAGCGGTCGTACCTAACTTCTTCGCATTCGGATAGCGCAGCCACAGTTCCCTGTAAGTCCCGGCAAGCGCATGGTGCGCTTCATCTATCACTATCAAACCCGGCCTTTCGTCCTTCACGTCCTCCCAATGCTTTGACAGCCACTGGATGGACATCACCTTCACCCTTCCGTCATCTTTGGATATACCGTATCGTGCGACCGTCTCCTCTATCTGCTCCACCAACTCGCGGCGGTGCGCAACAATCCAAACGCTTGCTGTATCATCAGCCATCATCCGGTCGGATATGACCGAAGCGAGCAAGTGTGTCTTGCCCGTTCCTGTGGGCATCTGCACCATCACGGACGGGTATTGCCGCCAAGCTTCGAACAAATTGTGTTTGATGTTTTGTTGGTAAGGACGGAGCATATAGGGTATAAACAACTGACGGAATCGGCCTGTCATTCTTCAATAGAATGCATTCGTGCAGAATAATGCAAGAACCGTTTGTTTATTCGTGCGTAAAAATGTAATTTTACATCGATTATTCGTGCAAATAAATGTAACATGGAACGTAATGTAGTTAGTATTGATTCCGATTGTCATAAGCAAAAAATTCTCGTAATCCCTTCGTTCCTTGACAATTTCGCGGATGAACCTTGTTTTTCATACCCTCATTGGTAAACAGCTTTTGCTTTACGATAAATATCGCCCACTTGATCGGCTATTTTTCCCCAATCATATTTTTGCATATCATACGTTATGCGTTCTAATGGCTGTTCTATGACTTTTGCCAGTTTATCGGCTAATGCATCAACATCACCGACGGGAAAATAATCTTCTTTTGGCAGACAAATTTCAAGGTTGGCCGGAATATCGCTAACGATAACTTTCACACCGTAACTCATAGCTTCGAGTAGGGCTATGGGCAACCCCTCGTGACTCGACGGCAGGCAATAGCATAGGCAGTTCGTCAACAAAGAATGCAGCCTACGTCCCTTGATAAACCCAGTCAATACAACACCGTTTTTCTTTGCCATCTCTTTCAGCCCCCGTGAATAGTCGTCCTCAAAGTCCGTATCACCTGCTAAAACTAATTTTATCTCAGAACAAGAATTCTTCCCTTTTAATTTTTCACTCTTCAATTTAACGAATGCCTCTATCAGGTGGTGCAAATTCTTCTCTGGGACAAAGCGGCACATACCCAAAATGAACTTTCCTTTTTCTATACCCAATTCTTGGAAATATTCAGGATAATCACAGATTTCCGGTTGCGACACACCATTATATATAAGGTGTACGTGCTGCGTTCTTCCATATTTCCGCTTTATGAGATTGCGTATCACGTCGGAAATCACAATCACGTCGTCAGCGAACATACACCCCATGCGTTCACCGAGCTTTAGCATCGTCTTTGCAGCAAAGCCCCACTTGTCACGGTCGTAGTCTGTCCCATGATGGGTGAAAACGACCTTCATTCCAAGTATCTTTGCATACGGGACAAGTAGCGCCGGACCAATGGCATGAATATGCAGAATATCAGCTTTAAGCCGTTTGGCCTCGTTTATCGCCCTGAAAGTATGGATAATCGCTTCAAATGATTTCTTTTTAGGAGTAACAATATCTACCAACTTGACATCCTTATATTCTTTCATAGCATCACGCACATAGCTTTTCCTGCGTATCACCGTCACGTCAAAGCCCATCTCGGCTATGCGCGGGAACAGTTCCTCGCAGTGTGTCTCCACTCCACCCATGATATTCGGGATACCACGGGTTCCGGTCACTACTATTTTCATTATTGCAAGTTTAAAAAAACAGAAAATTCAGATGCGGCAACGTTTCACAAGAAAGGAGCCTACGTGATGGAGAATCGCAGAGAGCATGATAGTTCCCAAAACGGTAATCAAGATGAAACATCCCGATGGCAACAATGGGAACAACGATGACAGGACGGTCATAACGACGTGGTGCGAGAGATAGACTTCGTAGGATATGTCACCAAGGAAGTTGATGGCTTTGTTCCCAAATTTTCGTTGGGATGACAAGGTGAACAGCAATAGGATGATGGTCATGCCCAACACTATTTTCAGCAGGTACTCTCCATAAAAGAACACTGGTTTAAACTTCAAGTAAGCCGCACCAAGCATAAATCCCAACAAGCCAAAGGCCACTATCTTCTGGACGTTGGGTTTAACCAACCGCTTCACTTTGGGCATGTACAAGAATAGCAGTACGCCCCACACCAACCCCCAACGTTCATAGCACCAATCATTGGCATCGAAGCAGAAATACATGACCAAACTAGACACTGCCACGCCAATAATCAGCATCAGTTGTGCCGTTCGCTCGCCATAAAAGTACCGGCCCAACGTAACCAAGTAGAACCACAAGCAGTATTGCAGCAGCACTAGCACATAGCCGTTTATATGGACTAAGGTAAGGAAGCTTGGCTTACCCCCCCCCGTTTATAACATTTATTAACACAAAACCAACAACAACTGACAGATTGACCAAAAGCTGTGGTATCAACAATGCCGACAGCCTGTTGCGCCAGAAATGGCGCAGGTATGCAGGGCTTCTGCTAGCCGAAATGTTCATCCCATAAGCAGACATGATAAAGAAGAGGGTCACACAAACATATGCAAAGCTTCCTATGCCATCTTGCAACTTATTGGCGTATGCCAACGGGATGTGCACAAGGATTACGATGATGCAACATGCACCCTTCAACGCCCTCGTGAACTCCTTGTTCATGAAAGCGTCTTGATTGCCAAGATTCTTGTTTCCATACAGCACACAGATGGCCAAAGCAACAGGCACAATCAGCGTCAAAAGATAGTCCATGACCATAATCACACCTCCTCTCTCAAATCCCCCTGTTTCGGATCTTGACCTACATCACACCATTTTAGGTCGATGCAAGCAGGCTTGCCTCGCAGGGAGCGCAGTTTGTTCTGCAAGGCCCACTTCAAGGGGTACTTTATGTACTTATGCATGACGGGACTTGCCGTGCCAACCATCCAACAGTTCTTTGGGCACTTGCGCACCATCTGGCGAACCTTCTGCGCCTGTTCGCTCTCCCAGATGTCCATGAACGGTGCATCGTGGATGTTGCCCATGCTTTCCTTCCAATAACGTTCTTCCAACCCGTTGCAGGGCATCACCTCGCCCCACGGGTCAATGAAGAAATTCATCATCCCCGCTTCACAAGGCAGCATACGACGGTTGCCATTGATATAATTGATAAGCCCCATGTTGAACCATGCGCGGAACCAACTCTTCGGGTGCTTCTCCTTCAGCTGCCACTCAATGAGTTGACGGAAGTTACCGCACACCTCGTCCTTGTTGGTTATGGCGTTGTCACTCTTATGGAAATAATAAGAGTTGTGGAAAGCCGCCGTGGCGAACTCCATACCCAACGAAAGCGATAGCTGGTAAAGTGAGAGCATATCCCTAGAGTTATGTTTCAAAGTAAGCAACGTGCGTAATCCTTTGTCAAATCCACCTACATGACCGCGCAGTTCATCGTTCTTTTGGCTAAGCCCTTCAATAGAAATACGTATGCCTATATTAGGAAACTTCTTCGCCAACGCAACAACACGGTCTTCAAACCAACCTGATGTAGAGATGACAATACGTGGCGTGTGTTTATAGCACTCTTCTACTATCTCATCCAAGTCCTCACGGATAAAAGGTTCTCCGCCCGTAAGGTTTATGAACTTCAACTGTGGCAGCGTCTTGAGGTCTTCTGCCTTTATCTCTTCTTGTCTGTTTGTGGGATTCTTCCAGATATTACACATCTGACAACGCATCGGGCATCTGTACGTCAGGATGATGCTTGCGTCCGTAGGACGCGGAATGTTTGTATTATTCATCTTTATAAAGGTTTATCTTCTACTAATGCTTTAATTCCTTCGTATTCTTTGTGGATGAGAGCTATAAGTTTTTTAATAGCTTGTAAAACGTGACTAAAAATGTGTTTTATCAACATACACAATATCTATAATGAAGCAATGTTTTTATCAAGCACATATGCGACATGCTCAAAAGAACATTCTGACGTACCGATATAGTCTTTTATAAATTCATCATTTTTTTGCATAGATTCCTCTGACACTTTAATTGGCAAACTACAACTAAGTGAGTAAAAGGTGCTATCTATAGCTTTTACCTTATCTCCATAATCTATAATCAATAGAGGAATATGTAAAAATACTGGATATAATAGTGCTGTACTATAATACCCTATGGCCAAAGAATATTCCTTATACTCCTTTTTGTTTATATTTTGTTTTATAATTATATTGGATGCCTCATACATTTTGCAATACTTTTTTACATTTTCCCGTGGATGTATAAGCAATGTCAATTTATAGCCATACTTCTCGATTTCTGTTGCTACTTTAACAAAATACCCTCTCTCTGCCTCATACCCCCAATTTACCAGTCTGTCCAAAATAAACGGCTGATGAATCAAAATGGCATTCTTGTTTTCTGTCAATGGCATATGTGCAAGGGTATCAAGTTCCTTGAAACTCTCGTTGTCGTAAGTCAGAGGATAACAGATAAAATCGACATGACGCTCATCATATTGAAAAAGCTTGTTAATCTGTCTATATCCATAATCAGAAAAGAACAATGCTTTGGAGAATTTGCTCTCGCTATAGTCCTTTTTTATTATACACTGTTTGAATAGTCGCTTTTCTTGTTTAGGGTTAGAAGAAAGCTGAATAAAATTCCTATATAGCCGTAGAAAAAACAGGTTTTTTGACATGGTATCCCAAAACTTATTGACAATCTTATTTAATGGCAAAGAAGATGTTTCTTTCGAATAAATTCCATGCTCTAAATAAATCGTTTTTAGCCCCAAATCTGTGGCGATTCTGAGCATTAACAGCTCATATATGGAGATGAATCCTAAAAATATGACGGCTTTAGGAGCCAAATTCTTGAGTGTTTGTTGAATCTTATCAATCGAGTAATCGCTCAAGTCAATGGTTTTGTAATCACCATTTCCATGGGATGAATATCCATTTCTCTTATCCAAATGTAACACGGTAATGTCATATTTGTCTTTCAAGAAAGAACATATGGGATTAACGAAATAACCTAAAAGTCCTGTACGATGTACATAAAAAACAATGTTTTTCATTTCAAAATCTCCTCAATAAATTCTCGAACACATCCTTTGCCGCCTTTATTTTTCATCACACGAATACAAGACATGTCTTTAACACTTTCACAAGCATCAGCTGGACAAGCCTTTATTCCCACAGCTTCCAAAAGTTCGATACAATTTATGTCATCACCGATGTAGGCCACTTCATCTAATGTGATGCTAAGCTGAGTGCATACCTCTTTGGCTACGGCCAGTTTTCCGCCATTCCGCTTGCCTTGATACAAGAAATCCACTTTCAGCTTTTTCGCACGGTTTTCCACTATCTTAGTGTCCTCCGATGTAATGATACCAGTCTTTATTCCGGCTTCACGAAGCAATTGGAAGCCCATGCCGTCACGGGTGTTGAATTTCTTCGATTCATCCCCGTTTTCGGAATAATACATGCCTCCGTCTGTCAACGTTCCGTCTACATCGCACAGGAAAAGTTTGATGGACTTTCTTGCTTCCTTGCGCTTGGACAAAACGTGCTTGCGCATCAGATTCTCTAATACAATCCAGTCGTCCGGTTCGTCTATTTCCGTAGCCGTATATTCCGGCATTTCATAAATGCCGATATGTCCGCTAAGGCGGTTGCCCGATTCCAAGATATTCCCTACCTTATTTATATAGAATGCACCGTTCTCCATCAGCATACCCGAGAAGTTCTGCCTGCGGGGGCGGTTCTCGTAATCGTAGTTCATGCTTGTGCCGTCCTCATTCCAAAAGAAACGATAATTGCGTACACAAGTAAGAATGGAATCGTATTCTCCTTTACTATACATATCCAATGCTTCCGTGAAATGAAGCGTTTCTGTCAATGGGGATGTAGCCTGCACCAACATAAAAATATCATCCTCATTAAGTTGGGTGTAACGGATGTATTCCAACATCACACTTTCCGTACTTGCAGTGTCACAAGCATTCTCTGCTGAACGGTGGTACACTTTCGTTTTCTTATATGCTTGTGAAACTACCGTCTCTTCTATCTTATCCGAATCAGTGGCTACTATGATTTCGTCCACTTCCTTACATTGTTCCAATGCCTCAATATTCCAACAAACCAAAGGCTTGCCGCAGAACGGTTTGATATTTTTAAGGGGGATAGACTTGCTACCGCCCCTTACCGGTATAAATGCGATTACCATTTCACTTGGTTCTTTTTTAGCTTGTTTCTCTGTACTTTCTCAATATCAAGGATATCCTCTTTCTTGTAAGTCAACGCTTTCGCCACGGCACGGCAGTCGCGAGCCAGCTTGCGCACTCCGTCAGGTTCAAGCGAAGCCGCATGGTCTGTGCCTTTCCATGTTCGGTCAAGCGTATAATGGCGTTCTATCCATTCCGCACCAAGGGCTACAGCGGCACTGTCTACGGCTATCCCCAAGTGGTGACCTGAAAAACCGATGGATTTCACTCTGTCTGCATATAACTCACGCAGACGGGTGATTTCAAGCAGGCAAATGTCTTCAAACGGCACGGGATAGCCCGATGTGCAATCGTAAATCACCAAATCCTTGTTGCGCCCTTTAGATTCGAAGAACTGGATAATCCGTTCTTCCTCGTCACGGGTGGTCATACCGAAAGACAGATGGATTTCACCTCCAAAATTATCGCACAGGTACTCCAACAGACCTTTGTTCAAATTGCAAGCGGAAGGCACTTTAATCAGATTGGGATGCAACGTGCAGATTTCTCTTGCCGAGGTAATGTCCCATACCGAAGTGGAATACTCTATGCCAAACTCGTTGCACCATTCCTGCAACTGGCGGTGTTGGTCAAGGTTGAACTCCAGAAACTCCCGATGTTCGCCGTATGTTTTCCCATATGAATTTTCCGGATGAGGATGCGGAGCATTGTACTCTTCAGGTGTCAACAGTTCTTTGTTGTAACGTTTCTGAAACTTAACCACGTCCACTTTGCAATAAGTGACGGCGGTCATAATCATCTCTTTCGCGATTGCCATGTCACCCTTGTGATTGCAACCAATTTCCGCAATGATTTTTGGTGATTTCATATTTGTTTTTTATGAATGATTGTGTATGATGTAATACAAAACAAGGCTGATAGCAGTGCTATTCCAACGTAATACAACACTGATGAATAATCAAATAGATTTTTCAAAATTGCAATCGGGAACACATGCCACAGATATATTTGCAATGAATTTCTTCCCCAATATGCCAGCACTGGTGATTTTGGAAGTTTATCCTCCTTCAAATTGGGATACAGCCAGAACAGAATTAATGACAGCGTGACAGGTATAGTCCAATAAGGATACAATACATTTTGCCGTAAGGGAAGAGCATAGACTAAGGCTATGAATATTGTATAAAGAATCCAACATCCCCCCCAAATTTTAACAATATTAAACGATATATTGCCGCAAATGACCCCAAGCGTGAAATATATCATGTGTCCCAAATTGGACACGGATGGCCAATTGACAAACTTGCATAACACACTGATTGTGATCAGGGACAGCCAGAACAAGCGACTGTTTTTTACAAACATTTTTTGGAGCATATACGCAATGCATATCATGCAAAACAACGTCGGAACATACCATAAATGATAGTAAGGTTCAAGTAAGAAGCGCCCTATCTTATTCAAGTCAAAATCCTTGATCAGGCTCAAGCCTGTATAGAAACACCATGCTACAGCCCACCAGTCCAACATCCGTTTGGCATAGTGGGTAATGAATGCTTTATAAGAACGAGAACGTATTTTTTCCCTCTTTATCAAGAAGCCACTGATAAAAATGAACATCGGCATGTGAAAGGAATAAATATAGTACCGCACAAAATTCCCTTCAAGCGTCCCTAACAAGAAGTGACCTATCACGACAAGAGAGATTAATCCGCCTTTTACCACATCTATTGAATTGTTACATTGCACATTTTTCATGAATCAGCGAGTGTTTAATCAGGTATGTTTTATGAACTATATTATTTCAGCGTATGGCTTTTTGAATATGTCGTTGTCCAAATTTATCAATAGCAAAAGAAACTAATAAAACCAGAATAATTTCAATAACACCAAATTCCGCGACATAATCAAATAGCCCCATCACACATATTTTGTAACAAAAGTACATGGCAACTACCTTCATGACACCACGAACCCTTCTTCGCAAATAAACATAAATACAAGCTGTTAATCCTAAAACAAGAAATGGGATGAAATGTCCAAACTCAACATATAAATCACCGTATAGCGTTTTAAAATTTTGTATGGGTACTTTTGTTCGATAACTCCAATAGTCTTGCCGAATGCCTAATCCTTTATCTATTCTAAGATCGTCGTTGAAATATTTACATATCCCATAGAATTGCCTTAATCCATAAGGATGGTTTATCTCTGAAGCATTCCAATATGAAATTGATAGGTTTGGATAAGGTTCTCCGAAATATCGAGCTATACCATGAATTGTAGATTGATTGGAGTTTTCAAAACGAGAAGAACTAATAAGATAGCTATAAAAACAAGCTATTACTATAAACATCATTCCAATTCTCTTGATGTTTCTTTTAAATTTTATATTAAATAGCGGATAGAATAAAACTATGAAAAAAACAATCTGAGTGAATAGGAAAAACATCCTTCCACGCGCAGCCATAACAACACAAGACAAGAACTGTGGGAGGAAAATCAAGAGGATAATAATTGTGGATTTCTTAACATTTTCTCGCCTTGAAAGTCTTATGAAATTATATGCAAATGCAAAAGGAATCAATAATAAGAGAATTTGATAAAAACGATTAAGAATAAAATCTAAGATTGGATTCCCAAAAGTTGTCATTTCACCAACACGAGCCATATTATATTGATCGGCATAAGATAGTCCTCCTATCAAATTTGAATATAAATATAGTACAATTGAATAGACTACAGTAATTATACAAACGAAAGTAGAAATTAAAGAATAAACTTTTTCTTGTTCTTTGTTTGGTTGGAGTTGTTCCGCTTCAAAGTCCTTAAGAGGATGTGATATTATAAGAAAGCAAACAAAATTTAATAGATAGGGAGCAAGCGAAAGTTCGGCCTCCGTATGTCGTCCAAATGTTTTTTGATATATTCCAGTTTCAAATGTATAAAGGCCCATAAAAGAGATGAATGTCTGATATAGGAAAATTATGGAATATACCGTCAACCTTTTCTCTTTTCTGTAAATATATAAGAAATAAAACAAATACAGAATAAAATTCCAAAATAAGGGGTTCCCCATATTTACATAAAATTAATAACGTCCTAAATTCCAAAAGTACTCATACTCATATTGATCTGACATCATATATGCTCCAATTGTTCCAGCTGTACAACCTCCTATGAAAGCATTACATTTTGATAAAATATATAGTGAGGATAAATAATTCAAAATGTCCTTTTCTGACTTTAATCCATCTTTATCGTTTAGTTGAGAGATATACTTTGTATTGCTCATGCTACTTAAAAGCTTCTGATTATTGAATAAAAGCCTTTCGCCAAAATGCTTATTAAACACATCATGGATTCTTTTATCTTCAGTTGCAAGGAATAGATAGTGATAATCAAATTTTCTCATCACTTCTTCTGCCTTCTTTAATAACACCAATGGCTCTGGCTGTACAGGATGCCCTTTGGGATGGCAATCCAAGTAATCTGTACCGCGTGCCAAAACACCTAAACAGCGTTTTCCCCCTATGATTTTATCAAATGCATTTTCCATAAAGCACTGTGTTTCAGTGTTAAAATGAATATTTGATTTAAATTCCTGCTTGTACTTAGCCAAAAGAAATTTATCTCCATACAAAGCATCTACATTGATGCCATATTTTTTATATGGAACTTGAATATTTTTGCTGATTATCAAGTTTTTACTATGCTGGACATCACATAAATCATATTTACATGGTTGGGTAAAAAACTTGGTCCATACATTAAAAGGATTTTCTTTATCTATATACTGGCATTTGCAATTCAGTAAATCCACTACAGGTATGTATCCTCGTTCTTTTGCGTAAACTATATGAGAAAGAGTTGATTTGACAATAGCCATTATACCAGCCATTTCATAATCAACGCGAATGACATAAAAAAATTTATCTCCATTTTCTTCTCCTAAAGAAAGTATTCTCTCTTGAAGGAATAACCTCTTAATTCTGTTAGCTATTTTTTTTAATATTACCATATATCTTATTCTTAATTGATTTGATTATGAATTTCATCTCATTTCTAGTTAAACCAAATAACATTATAAGTATGACTGATAAAAAGGAGGTATAAAAGAATGTATAAATAAGCCTTATTGGTGATGTGTCCAAAACAGATATAAACCAATATGTACATGGAAAAACGACGAATGCGATACAAATGGGCCTAAATAGTGCCTGAACAAAGTATTTCTTAATATTTAAATCAATTTCAATATGGGCTATCATCAATGTTACTATAGTAAACAGGAACGAACATACCAACCAAACAATATAAGGAATCAGAGGATTGTTGTCTGCCTTTAATAAGAAATAAGATGCCGGAACAATTAAAAGAATAATTGATGAAGAAAAAATCTGAACGGTTCTCAATTTATTTGAAGCTTGGAACACGGCAAAAATTTGAGAACAGGATATTTCTACTGATATAGATAAAAGTAGCAATTTCACTATTCCTATTGTAATTGGTGGCACATTACCCAACCATAAATTTAAAACCATGGGGATTTCATAATAAAGTGGTATAATGACTATAATAAATAAGAGTAGCGCATATCTTGTACTAGAAAATACCAAGTTCCACATTTTTCGCATTTCATTACATGCATATAATTTTGTTATCGAAGGGCGAGTTGCGAGAAACACATTATTTGTGAACATGGTAAGAGCTGATGCAATCTGCATGGATATAGCATGTGCAGTATTAACAACAGGACCGAAAAATATATTTTGTACAAGATTTACGCCCTGTTGCTTTAGTATAGTTGCTAATGAGCCTATAATGTTCCATCCAGAATATGATAGGATGGCTTTACCTGTTGCTTTCCCTACACGTAAACATACAGACTTACACTCAATTAAATGTAAACGACAATATGTTTTATATGATATCCGAACAAAAATAGCTATGAGAAAAATTAATACAGAGTACAATATTAAATTATCACCCGATATGTGATTCAATAATAATGCAGCGATAAGTTTTAGTGTAAATTCAGCAATGCTTACATAGGCATAAACATCCATTTTTTCATGTGCTATAACTGCAGAATTATAAGGGACAGATATGATATTTATAAAAAAAGTCAATACCGAAAATTGGAAAACCCAATTGGCAGCAAGCATTCTATCTTCCGGAATATTCAACCTGAAATTAAGCATATAAAGACCGAACAATTCGATTAAAATGAGTAAGAGAAGCCCTATAATAGTAAAAATAGTAATTGAGCTGTCAAACACCTCCTTTAACCGTTCGAAATCCTTTTTACCTATTTCAAATGAAATAAATCGCTGAACTGCAGAAGATAAAGACCCACTGATAAAAGAAAAAATGACAACTATTCCACCTACAACATTGTATATCCCATAATCTTGGACGCCCAAGGAACTGATTAGAATGCGACTCGTATATAGAGATACTAAAGTTAGAAACAACATTCTAACATATAGCAAGAAAGAATTTCTTGCTATTCGTCTATTGTCCATAATAGAAGTTTTTTCCATTGTTATCGATCATGACTGCTATTTTGATTACGACAACCATAATTAGTGGTGTCGAAATGTTCTGAGGCGCTTTGTCCTTCGATTTAAGGGTTCGGTTGTAAGCGTCCAATTCTGACGTACCCCGTTTTTCAGGAGGCATGTCTGAAAGAAGATTAAAATTCGGTTGGCATTTATAATTTATTTGCACTTATGCCGATGGTTGAGGGCATAAGTTTTCCGTAGTCACGGTTGCCCGCGACCATTTTTGCAAAGAATTTCTTGAGGTATTCCAGAATTGAATATCCTTGAAGCTTGCATGTAGACACGATGGAGTGGTAGGCCGCACTAACGCGGGCCATTTTGTTGCTGCCGAAGAACAGCGGGTTCTTCCTCTCATTCGCCAAAGGCCGGACGCACCGTTCCGTCAGGCTATTGTCTATCGTATACTCCCCGTCCTTTCTGTATAGGAATGCCTGGTTCCCAAAATGGTCGAGATAATTGACCGCCTTCCCCATCAGGCTTCCCTGCCTCGGAACATTGCCGGATTTCATCAGGTCAAGTAGGCTCCTCATTCCTATTATTATTTCAGTCATTTCGGTGGAGTTCCTCATCCGTCTTATGTCTTCCGCGCAGAGCTTCAGTCCGATGTGCCTTTTCTCCAGTGGTAAGCTTCCATCATGTCTTGGTGAATGTTCCTCACCGCCTGCCAACTACAAAAGCTGTATGTATTCGGGCTGTACCTCCACGGCAGCGGCAAGGAGACTGGGAAGTTCTACGAACAGACGTTTGACATGTGCCCCTTGGATTTTCTGCAAATTCCCTTCATATCCGTCCAGAGGGCCGCCTACGATACGCACTTTCCTACCTATCATATCGGAGGATATTTCTTCGGGCGTGTAATAACACGGATTTTCAGAGGACTGAACAGCATGGATGAAACGTTGCATGTCGCTTTCCCTGACCGTCATCGGGATTTTGTATCCGCCGCGCAGGTAACGATATTGCACGGTATTGTATTTCTCGACTATTGGGTCAACTGCCAGCCGCGTGCCATTCACAAAAAGCAGATCCTGAATGAAGGGCACTTCCTCCCGGCAACGCTTCCCGTGCTTCACAGAAAGTTTCCACACCATGGGTGTGAATACCTCCATCCCCAAGTCCTTGAACAGCTTGTATGCCGGTTGTTTAGCGTTGCACCGCTTAAGATCGCGCATGACGAACCATAGCGGACGGTCTTGTACAGGAGTATGGAAGTCGTTCATTTTTCAGGTACGGGCATCTTTTCTAATCCTGCAAACTGCCGTAATCCACACGGCAACAAGCAGTTACAAAAACCAAGTTATTGACTTCTATTAAGTCCATAAGATTGTTCCATCGCCGTCACTACTCATAATAGCGTTTGTGTTGGTATTGAGTTTCATGACGTTTTTTGTCCGTCTCCTAATATGAGATGGATATTTTTTGTGAAACAGCTAAATACCAATATTTTACAAAGTTTTCATAAAAAGATTCCGTCAACAAATTGCTTAATCCGTTGCCGCTTCATGAAAAATAAGCGCAAATAAATTTGTCAAAACACTTGATGTTTAATTATTTTTACTACCTTTGCAGCAGAATATCCATCTCATATTAGGAGACGGACATTTTTTTTGAAACGGTCGTTTGCGTCAAATCCCCTCCAAAATCATACGGTTTACCTTGTCCACTTCGCTTGACTTTATCGAGTCGAGGTAGATTTGTGTGGTCGTTTCCGAATCGTGCCCGAGGCCTTCGCTTATGACTGCCAACGGTACGTCCCTGCCACGTGCGATGGTGGCCCAACTGTGACGCGTATAATACATTGACAATGACAGCGGCAGTCCTGCCTGATTTGCTATGTCTTTCAGAAGCCTGTTGATTTTCCTCATCTGATTCTGGTACTGCCTGCGTTCGTTTCCGTCCTCACGGGTAATGATTGGCAGGAGATAACTCGTGCCGTTGGACTTGTACTTGTCTATGATGTCCTGCATCTGCTTGGTCCATTCTATCGTCATGAGCTGTCCCGTCTTCTTGCGGCGGTATGTCAGGCAGCCATTGTTCAAGTCGGTCTTCTTCAGGTAAGCCATATCTATGAAGGACATTCCGCGCGTGCAGAAGCTGAACATGAACATGTCCCTCGCGAAATCCATACTTGGCTTTCGCGACAGGTCCAGGCCGTTGATTCTCTTGATTTCACTGAACGGTAAGCTCCTTTTCACAGTCTTATCTATACCGCAGTAGACGTTCCTGAACGGATGGCGGTCGGGTGTCACCCCCTTTTCTACTGCCAACTTGTAGTTGGTACGCAGGATACGCATATAGAAGGAGGTACTGTTGCGTGCCAGTCCGCATTTCCGCATCCATGCCTCGTAGAGTTCCATAAGCACGCCGTCCATCATGTCGAACGTCAGGTCAACCCCCTTACGAAAGTGTGTGAAGCTGTTAAGCATCGAACGGTAAGTCTCGGAAGAACGCACCTTTCCTATCTGTTTCTTATGGCTTATCTGCCCTCGGATGAAGTTAAACACGCTGTCCGTCGTGTCTATACCAGACGAGAATCGGGCGGCGAGTTCGTCAAGGTTTAGTGTGACGGTTGCCTTTTCGTTTTCCTGCACCATCCGCTGTAGCCTGTTCAGTTCCCACTGTAGGGCCGATTCTACCGAAACAAGGTGGGCGTAGCGTGACGAGGACGGCGTGGGCAGAGCTATCCTCCCAGCCTCGTCATCCCATTCCTCGGCGAAGATTTTATACTCGCTTGTTATCCTGCGCACCGCGCGTCCGTATATCAGTTGAAACACTATTGAGCCTTCCTTGCCCGGCATTGTTGACGGCCTGAATTTTAGTTTTATAGATGTCATGGTCCAATGTTTTCTTGTTCTTTATATAAATGTCGGCGACAAATGCCACATTATTATATATTGGGGCAGAGCTATATCCCAAACCACCCATAAATTCTGCGCCAAACGATTTTCCGTTCTAAGCCAAACGATTTTTCAACCTGCTGAGATCGATTTTCGGATGTACTGATTCCGTCTTACGCACTCTTTCATACTGATCCCCCTACTCTACCTCCCACAAACTGTTTTTCGCCCAAAAAGGTTCGCTTCCTTCAGACCTCCTCTGTACCAACGTTTTAAGGTGAACTTTCTACCGTACAATCCTTCACCGGGATTTCACCGGAAAACGGACTGTCCGCATGAAACTGTTTTTAACGAATTTGCAGTTACATTGGTTTTCAATATGTTACGGTGAAGGGCTTGACAAAGGCTTTTTCATGTCGTATATTTGCAGGTGGAAAACATAACAGAAAACACAAAGCCTATGGACTTCAAGAAGATTGCATGCACCGCCATAAGACGGTGGAATGAAAAACGACATACGGACAAAACAGCGGATACCCGTCGTACTACCTTACCGGAAACCCAAAAACCTCAACCTGCGCAAGGTGTACCGACGGCACAGCCGGTCCCTGCCGCACATCACCTCCTTCATCGGCACGTCCTCGTGCAAAGTGCTCTCCGACCCTCCGGGAAGCCGCAGGTTCATCTGCGTGCTCGTGGAATATCCCATCAATACATATACATTATGGAAACCGGTACAGAGTGTTGGAATCATAATACCGAAAAAACATTATTCCAACACCACGCGTTCGGCTTCCACATGCTGACGAAGGAAAATGGAAGCCGACTCCATAAATTTGTCAGGACTTTCCGTGGTCAGGAAGCGGCACGTGCCGCTTTGCGTACACAACGTTTCTATTTCCGTATGACGTTGCAGGTAATCTTTCAGGCTGTAGGCCACGTATTCTCCCTGGGGGACGATACGCACATTACGAGGAGTGTATTTCAGAATCTTGTTCAGCAACAAGGGATAATGCGTACACCCCAAAACAATGGTATCTATCGCAGGGTCTTTCCGGAGCAGGTTGCCGATGCGCTTTTCCACAAAATAATCGGCTCCGGGTGAATCGTATTCGTAATTTTCCACTAATGGCACCCACATGGGACAGGCTTCCCCACTCACGACAATGTCGGGATAAAGTTTCCGGATTTCCAACGGATAGGAACCGGAACTGATGGTACCCGATGTGGCTAAAATTCCTACGTGACGGCTATGGGTTATCTGCCCGATACATTCCGCAGTAGGACGGATGACGCCCAACACACGACGCGTCTCCCCCTCCATTTGCGGAAGGTCGTTCTGCTGAATGGTTTTCAAAGCTTTGGCCGAAGCCGTATTGCAAGCCAATATCACCAGATGGCAACCCAAGTCGAAGAGTTTCTGCACGGCTTCACGCGTAAACTCATACACGACCTCGAACGAACGTGTCCCGTAGGGTGTGCGGGCATTATCTCCCAAATAAAGATAATCATACTGCGGCATCAACTGACGAATCTCATGCAAGATGGTCAGTCCGCCGTAACCGGAGTCGAACACTCCGATAGGCCCCGGCTTTTCAGTTAAAGCAACTTTCATGGCTCGACACTAATGGGCAACTGAAGCTTTTCTTTCACATAGTTCGTCACATCGTCGGCCACCGCAGGATTGATAAAAGGACAGGTATTGCCGTCCGTATTGATAATATAGGCATACCCTCTTTCTACCCCTACGGCACGTATGGCTTCGTTCAACAAGTAAAGCATGTCGGCCTGCAGATCCTTTTCCGCCTGCACGAGCAACTTCTGCGACTCTTCCTTGAAACGGATACTCTTGGTCAACAGGTCTTGCAGTTCATGCTGACGTTTCAACAAGATATTCTCCGGAAATTCTTTCTGTCCTTGCAGGAACTCTGCAAACTTCCGCTGGAATTCTTCCTCACTCCGCTGGGCTTCCTTATCATATTTAGACTTCAAGTCTGCCAGCTTTTGCTGGGAAACCTCATATTCGGGCATAGCCTGAAATATGGCATTGTAACTCAGATAACCGAATTTGCCCTGCGTAGTCTGCGCCTTTACGGCGAAAGGCAACAACAAAAAAGACAGACACAAGACTAACTTATTCATTTTGCGCATCATGAACCGTATATTATTAACCGTAACAAAGTTATTCATTTTTATGTTCATACCGATAAAAAACAGTCTTTTTTTCTCGGAAAACAGAAAAACACGATAGAAAATAAAAAGGCTCCTCCGGCTCGCATTTCGTACTGCCGGAGAAGCCTTTGTATGAAAACAGGGAATATTCCGCTTATTTCAAGCCCAACTTTTGCTTGATGTCTGCCGTCACATCCGTACTCAACGTCGTGCTGATATAAGGAATACCGGCTGAAACGTCCATGATATAAACATAACCGCCCTCTGTTCCTATCTGCTTGATAACGCCGAGCATCTTGTCGGAAATAGCCTGCATCTTCTGCTGTGAAGTTTCCTGCAAGGACTTTTGATTGTCCTGATAGCTCTGTTGGATACGGTTATACAAATCTTGCAATTCCGTTTCGCGACGCTGTCTTACGTTATCCAACAGGTTAGCCTTCTCTTTTTCGTACTCTTCCGACTTCTTTTTCAGCTCGTCCTGCATGCGTTTCAGGTCGTTCTCATACTGAGCCTGAAGCTGCTGGATTTCGGTCTGAGCTGTGGTGTACTCCGGCATGAGTTGGATAATGGCACTTGAATCGAAATGGCCAAACTTCTGTGCAAAGATGCTCATCGGTACGAGCAACAATGCCATTAAAATCACTTTTTTCATCTTATATCTCTATTTTTTATATTATTATTTTTTTAATTGCTTGCAAATGTACGAATGTTAGTTGGAATATCCTAATTTCGTCAGGACTTCATTGCTTATATCTATCTTCGGAGATGCAAAAATGATACCGGTATCGGACGCACGGTCCAAAATCAAAGAATATCCTTTACTGTCCGAGATGTCTTTCACTGCATTGTATATCTCATCCTGGATGGGAGCCATCAGGCTTTCACGTTTCTTGAACAGCTCACCTTCCGGACCGAAATATTTCTTCTTCAATTCGGCCGCCTCTTTTTCCTTAGCCACGATCTCTTCTTCTTTCTTGGTCTTCTGCTCCGTGCTCAGGAAAACGGCCTCGCTCTGATAGTTCTTATATAAGGTTTGCGCCTCTTCCGTCAATGCGTCCACCTCGGCCTGCCATTTTTTGGAAACCTGGTTCAACTGCTCGCTGGCACGCTCGTATGCCGGAATATTCTTCAAAATATACTCCATGTCGACCAGCGCAAACTTCTGCGCCATTGATTGTGCGCCCATTATCATGAGCAAACACAATAAAGTGAATAACTTTTTCATCTTTCTTCTGTTTTTAAATTAGAACTCTTGTCCCAAAATGAAATGGAACTGACTTCCGCCATATTGTTTAGAACCGAAGACATCATCGAAACCGTATGCCCAGTCGATTCCCAGCAAACCTACCATCGGCAAGAATATACGTACACCGACCCCGGCTGAACGTTTCATGTCGAACGGATTGAAGTCTTTCACGCTCGACCACGCATTACCGCCTTCGATGAAAGTCAGCGCATAGATGTTCGTTGAACCTTGTAGCATGAGCGGATAGCGCAACTCCAACGTGAAACGGTCGTAGGCATACCCCGTATATCCGCTTGGAGTCAAAGAACCGTTGTCGTAACCGCGCAAACCGATAGTTTCGGTGGCGTACGTCGTAGAGTAACCGGACATTCCGTCTCCCCCGACATAATAGGTCTCAAATGGTGACTTCTTATACTTATTGTAAGCTCCCAACAGTCCGAACTCTATGCGTGTCATCAACACCGGACACTTCACCATACTGCTCAAGGCCGTATAAGTACGGAGTTTGAACTTCCACTTGTGATATTCAATCCATTTGTACTTCTCCTGCATCTCACGCTGATAACTTGCACTTTGGTAATTGTTCGCCAAGTTCTTGTAGTCCTTGTTGTCAAACAAAGAATATGGGGGCGTCAATCCTACGGACAGTGTAAACTCCGAACCGCGACGGGGATAAATCGGATTGTCCGTGGAATTACGGGACAAAGCCAGATTCAAAGCTATATTGTTGCAAGAACCATTCGAAATAAGGAAATAGTTCCAGTCCCTCAGGATGTAACGCTGATAGGAGAGGTCTGCCGACAGTTGGAAATAGTCGTCCGGCCAACGCAAACGCTTACCCCATCCCAATGACACACCGAACAGTTTCACGTAAGAATCCGGATCGAGGAAATTCTCGTAATAATTGGAACCGCTCGTACCATAACCATACAGATAATTATAGTAGCTGTTGTAGTAAGAGGAGTTGTAATAGTTATCGCTCACGTCAGTCTGCTTAGAGAAGAAAGCCGAGAACGACAAGGCGTTAGGACGCTTGCCTCCGAACCACGGGTTCATGTAGTTGACACTGTACGACTGGTAGTACTGTCCGTTTGTCTGTCCGCTGATACTAAACGTCTCTCCGTTACCCTGCGGCAGGACTCCCCGACGAAGACCGCCCTTCGTAAATAAGTTGGCCAGACAGAAATTCGAGAACTTCAAGCCGATTTTTCCAATCACACCCGTCTGTCCGTAACCTAATGAGAACTCTATTTGGTCGTTCGACTTCGACACCAATCCCCAATCAATGTCCACCGTACCGTCCGACTGAGAAGGAACGACCTTCGGGTCAATCTGTTCCGGATCGAAGTGTCCCATCGAAGCGATTTCACGGAAAGAACGTTCCAAAGCTTCTTTGCTGAACAAGTCTCCGGGTTTGGTACGCAATTCCCGACGCACCACGCTCTCGTACACACGGTCGTTACCGTTGATGGCAATATGACGTATCGTAGCCTGCGGTCCCTCGGTAATACGGAGTTCCAAATCAATCGAGTCGCCGTCGATATTCACTTCCACCGGATCCAGCCGGTAGAACACATATCCGTTATTATAATAAAGATTACCCACAGCATCTTCATCGGTCGACGTACGCTCCTCCAGTTTCGTCTGGTTATACACATCGCCTTTCTTCATGCGGAGCAGGTTATTCAGGGCTGTCGTGGAATAAATCGTATTGCCCACCCATTCTATATTGCGGAGATAATACCTTTGACCTTCTTCCACCTTCACGTACACATCCACCGTCTTCTCATTATGAGGCGTCACACTGTCTTCCAGAATCACGGCATCACGATATCCCAGCTCGTTATACTTCTTTATCAGGTTTTCCTTGTCTTCCTTGTACTTCTCTTCTATAAATTTCTTCGTACGGAACCAACTGCCGGGACGTCCTTTTTCATTGGTCTTCTTGAAAACGCCCGGAACGAACATCGTTCCTTTTATCTTCTTCGTACTCAAAGCATGGTTTCCCTCAATCGTAATGGAGTGTATCTTCACCTTTTCTTTCTTGTCGATACGAATATCCACAATGGTCTTGTCCGGTGCGGTCACATCGTCTCTCTGCAAAATCTCGATTTCGGCATTCTTGTATCCCTTTTCATCGAAATACTTTTTAATCAAGAACTTCGCACGGTCTATCATGTTCGGAGTGAGCTGGTTGTCTTTCAACAAACCGATGCGGTTTTCCAAATCTTCACGCTCTCCCTTTTTCACACCGCTGTAATTGATCTGCGATACACGCGGACGCTGTGTCAGCTTGATGCAAAGGTAGACCTTATCGCCCACCACGCTATCCGCTTCTATCGAAACATTCGAGAACAAACCGTTACGCCAGAAACGCTTGACGGCATCGGTGATTTCCTCCCCGGGAATGTTTACTTTCTGGCCGACCGTAAGTCCGGATAACCCGATAAGCATATAATCGTCATAGTTCTTTGCTCCCTCCACGGAAATTCCTCCGATAGTATAGGAACGGGGAATACGGGAATATTCTACGGTTGGCTTTACTTGTTTTTCTTCCGTTTGAGCCTGCACGGATGGAAAACCCGTACCCAATATTAATAATGTAAGACAGATGCTCTTTACTGTTTTCATACGTCGGTGTTGCTTATTTTATAGCGACTTGTTCACTGGTCTTGCCAAATCGGCGTTCCCGCGATTGATAGTCCGCAATAGCCTTGCGGAACTCGTTCTCATCAAAATCCGGCCAATAGGTATCACAGAAATAAAATTCCGTATAGGCACATTGCCATAACAGGTAATTGCTGATACGGTATTCGCCGCCTGTACGGATCAGCAAATCCGGATCCGGCATAAAACGAGTAACCAGATGGGCTTCTATGGTCTCTTCCGTAATCTGGGACGGCAACAAGGCACCTGTCTGCACCTCTTCGGCTATTTGCCGCATAGCCTGCGCCAATTCCCATCGAGAAGAATAGCTCAATGCGATGACCATCGTCATCTTCTCGTTCGCGGCCGTATGCTGCATACATCCTTCCAAACGCACCCGCACGGCTTCCGGAATGCGGGACATATCGCCAATCACACGGAAGCGGACGTTGTTTTTCATGAAAATCTCATCTTCAAGATGGTCGAGAATCAACCCCATGAGTGCCGCAATCTCGGGTACCGGACGATTCCAGTTTTCTGTGGAGAACGTATATAAAGTCAAGTATTTGACACCTAATCTGACGGCTTCCTCCGTAATCTTTTTCACGGTTTCCACCCCCTCTTGGTGTCCGGCCGTACGCGGCAACCCTTTGGCTTTCGCCCAACGCCCGTTACCATCCATAATAATGGCCACGTGGCGAGGAATACGCGCAGCGTCTATTTCGTTGTTAAAAGACATATTTTATATTATTACAATTTACACACTTAGGGAACAAATCGTAAGTGACCGACAACATCGTAAACGAATAGCAGTCCTTGTTCTTAAAACCGCCGCTCTTCACACCGTACGGATCGTGAAGTATCACCCCATCCATATTGGATACATCCAAACGATCTGTTGTCGTAAAACGCATGCTCCATTCGAACCCGATATTCAACCGGGGCCTTACCTTAAACTTGACTCCGACTCCCACCGGGATATTGAATCCCGCATCGGTCTGTACCGGCTTGGGCGCCAGTGTCAGTCCGGCTCCGATTAACATATAAGGAGTGATACGACTGTATCCTTCGTAACCGCGCCCGATGCCGTATCCCCAGAAGTTAAATTCGAACTGGGCACCGAAATCTATCACATTGCGCTTAAAATGCGCCACGCCGGGCCTGCCCCCGTCTGCATCACCGCTTCCGGCATTCTCGGGAAAGAAGTCTTTCCCCGTCTCACCCGATATATGCCCCAAAGCCAAATTCCCTTTTATCGCCATACGAGGATTGAAGATGTAGCGCGCCACAACACTTCCCATGGCTCCCAAATGAGCAAACGGCTTGCTGTTGGCATCGCCCAAATAAAAGCATCCGCCTACGCCGCCGCCCAATTCCATCCGGTAAACGTCATCCTGTGCCTTGCCCTCCCAAGGGAAACCCAACCACAATAGAAACAGTATTACCAGAACTTTCTTCATCCCCGTTGTATCTATATTTGAGTCTGCCTGTTTGAATCAACGGTCTTCAAATCCCAACTGATTCAACCGTCCGCGCCAAACCTCGCCGCCTGCGACAAGCCACACACGGTATTCGGCATCCACCGCGACAGACATCAACACATCTTTTCCTTCCAAATCGCCAGGCAGGACGTAAACCCCGTCGGTTTTCCAAGTCACCCCGTTATCCCGGCTCACATACATATTGTCGAAAGCCTTATGGGCCGTCCCGTCCAGTGACTTACCGCCCAAAGCCAACAACACCTCACCGTAACATATGAGATTCAGGGATTGCAAACGGGGACAAGCGTAATGATTGTCCGGCGCGGCATTGAAATAAGCCCAAACAGCCGTTTCCTGCCCTGCGGCCAGACTATGGCTCCACACCATAGCCGCCTCGTCTGAAGGATAATCATCCATACTGCGGTTGCCAATCCACAACGTCCGCTCCAAGCCATTCTCTTGCGTATAAGACACAGTGGCAAAATCCTGTACCGGCAAGAAAGCCGGAGTTTCGTCCAAAGCTTCCTCAAGCCATAACGCACCATCGGCCGAACGATAAATACGCCCGTCCGAAAGCGCATAAAGATGCGTCCTGTCGGCCACCAACAAACGTACGCTGCGGTCTGCCGTACAAGCAGTCCAGTTCAGTCCGTCTTCCGAACGCATCAACGTACCGTCCACCCCGCTCATATACAATGCGTCTCCAAACTCCGTCAAAGTAACCACATCGGCCGTTGCACATCCCACAACAGACTGCTCGGTCCAATCTTTCCCGTCCGACAAAGCTGTCGTAAACACGCGTACGCTTCCGTTTTCCTTACTGTAAAGCCACACGCGTCCTTTCCACACCACCGTTTTTACTGCTTCCGCAACCGACCATACGGCCGGTTCTGCTACCTTTTCCCAGGAAAACACTTCTCCGTCTTGTTGGTGTACATTTACCTGCAAAGTATAATCGCGGCTTGCCGAATAGTCGGGCGAATATACCCGGAAAGTCAAAGGCGACGTAAAATCAATCGAGTCCGAAGTAGAATAAGCCTTCCATGCGTCATCTCCCTCGGATACCTTCTTGTACACCACGGTTCCTGAAGATTCCACAGTGGCCAATACGGCTTTCACATCGCTGTTGACAGGAAGAGAATCTTTATTGGCTATCGTCCCGTCTAACTGATTGACCGTCATAGGAAAGTACAAAGCACTATAAGAAATGGTATAAGTGGTATCCCGCCCGGCAGAGTTTACCGTAGTAATCTGTCTCTTTACATTCCCCAACGTGAAACTGCTGATATAACAATCGGTACTCAACACAACCTCGTCGTCGTCCTTACACGAGCATATCAATAACACGGAAAGCACGGCTAAAGACAATGACAATATGGATTTTTTCATAAATCTATCAATACAATATTATTTATCAAGGTACAAAAGTACGCACATTTTTTACTTTTACGAAACATAGAGCGTTGAATTATGCAAAATTTCGATAAATCGAAGTATTTTTGCGTTCATCCACACGATTATACAGCCGAACTGCCTCGCGACGAGAGTATATGAACCAGCAAATGGCCTTCCACCTCTGTGGTTCGTATCCGTCCGTGAGGCCATGACGGAGACGGGACGCCCTCTTTTAGAAATACCGGGGACTGTTCCACCCTGATTTCATCCCAAAGTCCGGCCGAAATGAAACTTTCCAGCAGCCTATGCCCTCCTTCCACCAAAAGAGACTGGACAGACAAACGGTATAAATCATCCAGAATTTGCGGCAAAATATCCCGACTGAAATCCAAGCGTACGCAAGTCACTCCCGTCTGTTTTCCATACGGAGGAAGAACGGACAAAACATCCAGATATACACGCGTTTCCGCCCCATCGTTAAAAAGAGCAAGATGCCCGGGAAGGTCGCCTCTACGGTCTATCACCAAGCGTAAAGGAGATTTACCCGGCCACATTCGTAAATTCAGCGAAGGGTTGTCGGCCAAAGCTGTCTGCCGCCCAACCAAAATAGCCTGATGCTCTGCCCGGCAACGATGTACCAACATCCGGGTGTACGGCGTGGAAAATGCGTAAGGTTTTTCTTTCTCGTAGTCCGTGCGCTGGCTATCCATAAAGCCATCGGCCGATTCAGCCCACTTCAACGTAATATAAGGACGACGATGCGTATGGAAAGTAATGAACCTACGATTCAGTGCCAGACACTCGGCCTCCAACACACCGACCGTGACCTCAATACCGGCCTCCTGCAATTTCCGTATGCCCCGGCCCGCCACTTTGGCAAACGGGTCCATACACCCGACTACGACACGGGGAATTCCCTTTTCCACAATCAAATCGGCACAAGGAGGCGTCTTTCCATAATGCGAGCAAGGCTCCAGACTTACGTATATCGTACTCTCTTTCAACAGTTCGGGATTACGCACAGAACGGACCGCGTTCACCTCGGCATGCGGTCCGCCGCAACGCACATGGTATCCCTCGCCGATAATCTTCCCGTCGTGTACAATGACAGCCCCCACCATAGGATTCGGTGCTGCGCCATAAAACCCGTTGCGTGCCAGTTGTATGCAACGGAACATGTATTTTTCGTCTGTTGTCATATACCAATCCGATAAAAATGCCTATTTTTGTCCGACAAACCCATCACAGAGATGAACGCTTCTTTCAATTATATCTTCGACCGCCTCTGCATGTCCTACCCTGCCAGTGAGGCACGCGCCATAGCCCGCCTTGTATTGGAGACCCGTTTCGGCCTCACGCCAATCGACATCTGCATGGGACGGGACTGGACTTTCTCCTTAGAAGAACGCCGGGACCTTGAAAATATTGTGAAACGCCTGTCGCAAAAAGAACCTGTACAATATGTTTTAGGACAAACGGATTTCTGCGGCCGTACTTTCTCCGTTGCCCCGGGTGTCCTTGTGCCGCGTCCCGAGACGGAAGAATTGACGGAGTGGATCATACGGGACGAAAAAGCATCCGGATTTTCATCGCCCGACATATTGGACATCGGGACGGGCAGCGGCTGCATAGCCATCACGCTGTCCCAAGAACTGCCGCAGGCACAAGTGTCCGCCATCGACATCAGCCCGCAAGCCCTTGCCATCGCCCAGGAGAATGCAGAGCGTTTAGGGGCCGCCGTGGATTTCCGGTGTCAGGACATTCTGGACTCTCCGTCCAAAGACCAGGACTCCCCGCTTTGGGACATCATCGTCAGCAATCCCCCCTATATCTGCGAACATGAACGGGAGGACATGGAAGAGAATGTGCTGCGCTACGAACCTTCGCAAGCACTCTTTGTCCCGGATCATGACCCATTGCTTTTCTATCGGGCAATAGGAGAATATGCCGTAAAGACGTTGAAAGAGGGCGGACGGCTTTACGTGGAAATCAACAGGGCATACGGACGGGAAACCACCCGGCTGTTCCAAAGCCTCGGCTTACGAGACATTACTTTGAAGAAAGATTTCTACGACAATGAACGAATGATACGATGCAGAAAATGAAAGAACTGACCACACAAGAAGCCTTCAACAAAGCTGCGGTCTGCTGTTCCGGCGCGGAATACTGTCTTTCCGACATCCAAAAGAAGCTGGACAAATGGGGACTCGAGGCAGCGCAACAGAAAGAAGTGCTCACACGCCTCCAAGCGGAAAAATTCATCGACGAAGCCCGGTTTAGCCGGTGTTTCGTACGGGACAAATTCAGATATAACCAATGGGGGCGCATTAAAATCATGCAAGCCCTCCGACTTAAAAACATTCCCGACACGTGTTGCCGGGAGGCAATGGCCGAAATCGAAGAAGAGGAATACCTGTGTGTCCTCCGTAAGCTTCTGCAAAGCAAATCCCGGAGCGTGAAGGCTGCTTCCGACTATGAGCGCAACGGGAAACTCATTCGCTTCGGCCTCAGCCGCGGATTTGAAATGAATGCCATTACGCGTTGCCTGCATGTGGAAGAAGAGGATTTTACATAGTCTCTCGCTGTACCTCCAAGCCCTTTTGGACTTTTTCTTCCCCCGGTATTGCCTTTGTTGCCGCAGGCGCATGTCGCCGGGTGAAGAGGTGCTTTGTGTACGATGCCAGGCCGACCTCCCACGTGTCCGGACCGTCTCGTTTGAAGAAAACGACATCGCCCGCATATTTTGGGGACTGGTTCCCATCGAGAAAGGAATTTCTTTTTTCCATTACACCCCACACTCTCCTTACAGCCGCATTTTGTTCGAGCTGAAATACCATAACCATCCCGAAGTAGGGAAAATCATGGGGCGTATGATGGCCGAGGAACTGAAAGCCACAAGCTTTTTCGACGGGATAGACCTCATAGTGCCCATTCCCTTGTCCCGGAAAAAGGAACGGCAACGGGGCTATAATCAAAGCGATTGGATAGCATGGGGCATATCCGAAGCCACCGGCATCCCTACCGATACGACAAGCGTGGTGCGCACCAAATCCAATCCGAGCCAAACCACCTTGGACCACCGGCAACGGCGCGAGAACGTCCGGGACATCTTTGCCGTCCGGCATCCCGAGAGTTTGGAAGGCCGCCATATCTTGTTAGTGGACGACGTCATCACCACCGGAGCCACCATGCTGTCCTGTGCCGAGGCCATTGCCCGTGCCTGCCGCGTCCGCTTCAGTGTGCTCAGCCTCGCATGGGCCGGGCATTCGTAAAAAGCAAGAAAGCCGCTCATTCCCTTAAAGAAAAACACCAAACCGTTTTCCTTATTCAGAGATAAATTGTAAATTTGCCACATCCTCACCTTGAAGCAATCTGACAAGCAGAAGCGGAGGGGTGGGATGACATATAGGAAAAGGCGTTTATCAAACGCTTTGTTCTTTCGACTCTTCAAAGTCTCGCAAACTTGGAATTCCGTTGAATGACAAAGCAACGATAGATGCCCATTGGGATATGTATTCATACAGTCTTCATTGTATCCGTTCGTAAGCACGGATACAAAGGGATGGATTGTACACATATTCTGCGTGGGCTTCTGCGTTGCTCGTCCTTGACGGAATGGGCAATGCGAGACGCCTTGAAGAGTGGGACGAGCGACAGGTACAGCGACCCACGCTTTTTTGTATATGGCCGATACCTTTTTTAATTAAAATGTCCTGCTTCGGGTCGCACGGGACACATTTGTTTTTATCATGAGTAATACAGAATTAGCAAAAGCTATCGGGGATTTCTTCAGGAAATACCATAGTCAAAAAGAATTGGTCAGCATGCCTGACTTCGGATTCACCATCAAAGAAGTTTCTGATGCCAAAGTTTCGGAATCTTCATTAGAAGAAACAAAAAAGAAAAACCTTTGGACATTCGAAGCATCCGTAGAATTTTTAGAAACGGACGAGCGTGCAACAGTTAACAACTTACGCAGGCACACGATTGTGGGCAATGCCGAAGTACAACCTTATGTATCCCACGGGATAATAACGGAAACCGTATTGGAAATTAAGCATCTAACAATCACGAAAATCAAATAACAAGAACCATTCAAAAGAAAAAATCATGAAGACATTCAAAATTGGGCTACTGGCCATTGCCATGCTTTGGGGTAGCATAGCGTCATGGGGATATACCTTTGAAGTAGACGGTATATACTATAATGTAAATGCCGGAGCAGAACCTACCGTATCGGTGACATCAGGGGATGCGGCCTACCAAGGCCACGTCTCCATCCCCGAAAGCGTGACGTATGAAGGAATTACCTATACGGTAACAAAGATAGGTGATAATGCATTTTCTTACGATGATATTACATCCGTGGACTTGCCGTCCACCCTTGTCAATATTGGGAAGAATGCTTTTGCGAGTACTAAAATCACGAGCATCATCTTTCCAGAAAAACTTAACTACATAGGGGCTTCTGCTTTTGATAATTGCGAACAACTAAAAGAAGTTTTTCTTTTGGGTGATGAATATCCTGCTCTTTATAACTACTGCTTTGAGAGAAATTATTTCTCCCGGAAATTCTACGTCAAAGACAAGGACAAATGCAGCAAAACTTCTCGTTGGTATTGGTATGAAGATGCTATCGTGCAATATGTCACCTTCGATAACAGCAACGAGTTCACTTATACCGGACAAGTCCCGGAAGTAAATTATACGAATAACCTCACGTTCTACGAACTGAACATGCAAACGGAGAACATGCAGAAAAACGCAGGAACGCACACGGTAAATTTCCGGGCACGGTATTCCAACGGGTTAGAAGTGGACATCCCTTACACCTATACCATAGACCAAGCTCCGTTGGCCGTAGAAATACATGAAGCCGAAAAGATATATGGAGACCCGAACCCATCCCTCACTTATACCCTCTCGGGATTTGTCAACAACGAAGACGAAAGCGTCTTTCGTAAACCCTTGCAACTAAGTGTCTATTGTTTTCGAGGCAGTGATGTGGGGGAATATCCCATTAACTTAAATACAGAGGACTACGCGGAGAACTATAAAGTATATTTATATAGGCAAGGCTACTTAAGGGTCAAGAAAGCCCCCATCACCGTCAAGGTGAACGACCAGACAAGGTTGTACGGGGACAGCAATCCACAATTCACTTTCTCGTTTGAGGGACTGAAGAATGATGACACCACGCCAAACCTGACCGTAGATTTCAAGGTTTCCACCACGGCCAAAGCCACGAGCGAGGTAGGCATATACGACGTGACAGCATCGGGAGGCGTAGCAAAAAACTATGAATTCACGGAGTTCCAAGGCGGCAAGCTTTTTGTCACACAGGCACCGTTGATTATCGAAGCGCAAAGCTCCACCCGTACGTACGGCAGCGAGAATGCCCCGTTCAAATTCATATACTCCGGATTCAAGAACAACGACACGGCCACAAGCCTGACCCGCCTGCCCGAAGCCACTACCGACGCTACCGCCGCGAGCGATGCCGGTTCATACAGCATCGTGCCTTACGGGGCAGAAGCCAAGAATTACAACATCAGCTATAAAAACGGAACGTTGACCGTGCAAAAGGCGACTTTGTTGGCCACGGTCGGCAATGTTTCACGCACGTATGGCGAAAAGAATCCTGAATTTACAGTGACTTACAGCGGATTCGTCAACCAAGAAGACGAGTCAGAAATCCTCATCCGTCCGCAATTCAACTGCAAAGCCGGCCAATGGACCGACGTGGGCTCTTATCCCATCGTGGCCTCGGGCGCAGAAGCCACAAACTACACATTCAATTACCAAAACGGCGTGTTGACGATAGGTAAAGCCACCCAGGAAATCTTGTGGGAACAAGACCTGACGGACATACGTACCGGAACACAAGTGGAACTTACGGCCACGGCCACATCGGGACTGCCCATTGAATATGAACTGGGAGCCAATGACGTGGCTACGGTCTACGAAGCGAACGGCACATATTATCTGGATTGTTATGGTGTGGGCGAAGTGTATATAAAAGCCAAGCAACAAGGAAACCAGAACTATTATTCTGCGGTTCGCCTCAGCAAAAAACTGGTAGTGAACGACGGCAGCAGCATCGGTGCCGTAACCGGCGATGCCCCTTTGATTACTGTAGACAAACGTACCATCAAAGTGAACGGGGCAAAAGCACAAATTCAAGTTTATGACACGACAGGCAGATTAGTCAAGAATGTATCTCCTGTCGGAAAGCTTACCCTGATAGAAATGGCAAAACCCGGCATATTTATCGTCCGTACGCAATCCATGTCGTCTAAAGTCGTATTACGATAAGGAGGCATGGCTACAAGCCACAATAGAAAAACGACGGAAAGAAAAAATCTTTCCGTCGTTTCATCTATGAAAAAGCCCTACGGAAGATACGAATGCTCCACCAAGCTCCATGCGCCTCGGAAAGCACCCGAATTTTCTGCGCCAAACGAAAAATCGTTCGGCTGAGAATGATTTTTCATTCTGCTGAGAACGATTTTGCGTGCTGCTGCAAGCGATTTTATGCCGTGTGCCAACTCCACCACCCATACAATGAGATTGAACAAAAAAAGGGTTCACATCCTTCATACTATCTATGGTTCAATCCATTACGGTGAACTTTCTTCCTTACAGCCTTCACCAGTCCTTCACGAACACCAAAGTTCCAAGCGTACGTCCTGAAACGAGGGATTCACCCTAACCGGATAAAAATAAAACAACCACATACCATCGAATTCGGCTCGTTTTGCCTATAAAGCCGGAAAAGAAAAAAGAAATTCTTTCCTATTCGCTTATTTATTGTTACATTTGCCATGAATCACCCACGAATGAGAGATATGTCCAAGTACAAACAGCTTGCAGTTAACCCCATTGAATTGAAAAAACGAAAGGACTATGACGGAAATAAGGAATATTCAAGATTTCAGCGATTTCGTAGACAATCTGCTTTCACATAGCGAAAGCGATGACTTAGAGTACAAGAGTGCCGCAGGAGGTTTCCCCGGAAGTTTCTGGGACACTTATTCCGCCTTTGCCAACAGCGATGGAGGCATTATCATGTTAGGAGTTTCGGAGAAAAAGGACGGGCTCTATCTCGATAACTTATCCGATGCTCAAATTGAAAAATACAGGGTAGACTTCTGGAATAACGTAAACAACCCTTCCACGGTCAACTGTAACCTCATGAAAACTGAAGACCTTAAAATTGTGGATTACAAGGGACACAAACTTATGTTGTTCTACATTCCGAGAGCCAATAGGGAACAACGTCCTGTCTATCGCTCTACACAACCTTACAAGGGAACATTCAAACGTAACCACGAAGGTGATTACAAATGTACGGAACGTGAAGTACAACGCATGTTTTCCGATGCCAACGTTTCTTGTCCTGCCGACTGCCGCATCCTTCACAATTATAGCATGGACGACATCGACCTGGTGTCTCTAAAGCAATACCGTCAACTTTTCAGTCTTTCCAAACCAGACCACCCTTGGTTGGCATTAGACGACCTATCGTTACTTAAAAAATTAGGAGGCTATCGTATAGACCGCCAAACCGGAGAGGAAGGATTTACCTTGGCCGGCCTTCTTATGTTCGGAAAAGGAGAATCCATCACAGATGTCGAATGTTGTCCGGATTTCTTTCCTGACTTTCAAGAAAAATTAAACCCTGACTTACGATGGACAAACAGGATTATGCCTGACGGGACTTGGGAAGCGAACCTTTTCCAGTTTTACCGGCTTGTCTTACCACGCCTGCAAACTGTATTACCTAAACCATTTGTATTGGAAAACAATATCCGCCGTGACGAAACGCCGACGCACGTAGCTGTCCGCGAAGCCCTGATTAACCTTTGCATACATGCAGATTATTCGGAAAACGCTTCGTTATTGGTGCAACTTTACAAAGACAAAATGGTATTCTCAAATCCTGGCACTTTGCTCGTAAGTAAAGCACAATATTACCAAGGAGGCGAAAGCGTGTGTAGAAACAAGTCTTTACAAACTATGTTTATGATGATTGGAACGGCTGAAAAAGCGGGCAGCGGAGTTGATAAAATCTTAGCCGGATGGAAAGATGCCAATTGGCGTAAACCGATACTTACAACCAAATCGCAACCGGACAAATGTACGTTGACCATGATGTTGGAATCTGTATTGGACGAACAAGTTGAGAAAACCTTAACTGAGAAATTCGGCTCCAATATCCTTCACATAGGACATAACCCATTACTCATTCTTAATATGGCATGTGTTGACGGTTCAGTGACAAACGAAAGTTTAAGATACAGCCTTGACGTACACAAGGCTGAAATCGGCAACATCCTTAAAGAAATGTGCAAGAAAGGATTGCTCCAGAGCGAGGGGCATGGAAGAGGGACAACTTATCGCATTCCCGGCCTAAAAAACATCACAGCGGCTAATATAGCAACTTCGGATATTAATGTAGTAACCTCAGGCATTAATATAGCAACCTCGGACATTAATATAGCAACCCCGGACATTAATGTAGCAACTTCGGATACCAAACGAAGAATGAAATACGAAACCATGCGCGACCTTATCACCCGTATTGTCAATAATTGGACATCGTTAGCGGATATTTCTGTTCTTGTCTGTCGTAATCCGACCTACCTCAGGAACCATATTTTGCCTCGGATGATAGCTGAAGGCTCATTGGAAATGATGTTTCCCAACCTCCCAAATCATCCCCAACAAAAATACAAATCGAAAAGTATATCTCAAGCTTCTATCCATCAAAAAGCATAAACCATCATCCGATAGAAGTTCCGGTAGTAAATCTCATAAAAACATGCAGTAAAAAAGTTCTCTTTTCCCCGAATAGTCATCCCTTTTCACTATCTTTGCTATCGCGAAAATAGGATGCGGCTCGGCATAGCCAAACTTGAAAAACTTCGCTTTTCATTTGTCTCTGCGCTCACCTTTCACTATCTTTGCAGCACGAATTATAAACTTAGGACAGTTATGGAAACATTAGAGAAGATTTTCGCAGCTAAGTTGCTCAAGGTCAAAGCCATCAAACTTCAGCCGACCAATCCTTTCACATGGGCTTCCGGATGGAAATCCCCATTTTATTGCGACAATCGCAAAACATTGTCTTACCCGGAATTGCGCAATTTCGTAAAAATCGAGATAGGACGCCTCATTGCCGAGCGTTTCCCCGAAGCCGACGCTATCGCCGGCGTGGCCACAGGAGCCATCCCGCAAGGCGCATTGGTAGCCGATTTGCTGAACCTTCCGTTCGTTTACGTACGCTCCAAACCCAAAGACCATGGTCTGGAAAACCTGATTGAAGGCGAACTTCGTCCGGGCATGAAGGTCGTCGTCGTAGAAGACCTGATTTCTACCGGCGGAAGCAGCCTGAAAGCCGTAGAAGCCATCCGCAACAACGGTTGCGAAGTGAGCGGCATGGTGGCAGCCTACACTTACGGGTTCGACGTGGCCGCCCAAGCTTTCAAAGCGGCTAACGTAAAACTGATCACCCTGACAAATTATGAAGCCGTAGTCGCAGAGGCCGTACGCATCGGCTATATCGACCCCAGCGACGTGGAAGTACTCAACGAATGGAGAAAAGACCCGGCCCATTGGAACGGTTAATCGTCTCATCAACAGGAAAACGGAAAAATGTCAAAACAACAATTTGAAAGCAACATCAAGCCTATTCCCTACGCGCAGTCGTGCGTCTATGCCAAACTGGCCGACTTGAACAATCTGGCCGTCATCAAGGAACGGTTCAACGACCCGTCGGTACGTGCCATGATGTCGGGCCAGGTGCCGGAAGACAAGTTGAACCAACTGAACGAACGTATCCAGGAAATGACATTCGACACGGACTCCGTGAGTTGCAACATTTCCCCGTTGGGAGAGGTTTCGTTGCGCATCATCGAGCGTGAGGAACCGAAATGTATCAAATTTGAAACGGTCAATTCCCCCATCCATCTCAACCTGTGGATTCAACTGTTGCCCACTTCCGAAACGGCATGCAAGATGAAACTGACGGTAGGAGCCGACCTCAACCCGTTCATCAAAGGTATGGTGGCCAAACCGCTGAAAGAGGGTGTAGAGAAACTGGCGGACATGTTGGCCATGATTCCATACGGAGCTTAATCACACAAAGACAATATGGCAAGCAAACTTTGGGAAAAAAACACGGAAGTCAATCAAGAAATAGAAAAGTTCACGGTCGGCCGCGACCGTGAACTTGATTTGTATCTGGCCCGGTACGACGTACTGGGTTCCATGGCGCACATCACCATGCTGGAATCCATCGGACTGCTCGGCAAGGACGAGCTGCCGGTGCTGCTGGAAGAACTGCGCCGTATCCATGCCGACATCGAAGCCGGACGCTTCATCATCGAAGAGGGCGTGGAAGACGTGCACTCGCAAGTGGAACTGCTCCTCACCCGTAAACTGGGCGACATGGGGAAAAAGATTCATAGCGGCCGGTCGCGCAACGACCAGGTATTGGTGGACCTGAAACTGTTCACCCGCGCGCAACTTCAGGACATCGCAGAAGAAGTCAGAGTGCTGTTCGAAGAACTGCAAGCCCAAAGCGAACGCTACAAAGGGGTGCTCATGCCGGGATACACCCACCTTCAGGTGGCCATGCCTTCCAGTTTCGGATTATGGTTCGGAGCCTACGCGGAAAGTCTGGTGGACGACCTGCTTTTCCTTCAGGCCGCCTACAAGATGACCAACCGCAACCCGCTCGGTTCTGCCGCCGGTTACGGTTCATCGTTCCCCCTCAACCGTACGCTGACCACCGAACTCCTCGGATTCGATTCGATGAACTACAACGTGGTCTACGCCCAGATGGGACGCGGAAAGATGGAACGCAACGTGGCCTTCGCCCTTGCAGGCATCGCCGGGACGCTGAGCAAACTGGCTTTCGATGCCTGCCTGTTCAACTCGCAAAACTTCGGTTTCGTCAAGTTGCCGGACAACTGCACCACGGGGTCAAGCATCATGCCGCACAAGAAAAACCCGGATGTGTTCGAACTGACGCGTGCCAAATGCAACAAAATCCAGGCACTGCCCCAACAGATTATACTCATTATGAACAATCTGCCGTGCGGCTACTTCCGCGACCTGCAAATCATCAAGGAAGTCTTCCTGCCCGCTTTCGAAGAATTGAAGGACTGCCTGCGCATGGCGGCCTACATTATCAATAAGATACAAGTGAACGAGCATATCCTTGACGACCCGAAATACGACAACATGTTCAGCGTGGAAGAAGTGAACCGGCTGGCGACGGACGGCATGCCGTTCCGCGATGCTTACAAGAAAGTGGGACTGGACATCGAAGCCGGAAACTTTACCCCCGACAAACGCGTGCACCATACCCACGAAGGAAGTATCGGCAACTTATGCAACGACAAGATACATGAGCTGATGGAACAAGTGTGGAGCGGTTTTAACTTCGCCCGTACCCGTGAAGCGGAAAACCGTCTGCTCGGAAGATAAGAAGCAGCACAATAAAAGGCAAAAAACTCCGTTTCTTTGATATGAAAAGAATACGGAGTTTTTTTATATTCACGGCATTGCTATGCCTCACGGCCTGCAAGGAGGACGTACAAAACACCTACTCCAACTATCCGGCCTATTTCGTGTACAAAAACGTCAATACTGTACCGCAACTCAACGCGGCTCTGAACAGTTTGGGAGTCTATACGACCATCCGCCGCGACCGCGACCGTTTCCTGTTCACAGACGAAAGCGGACACACCACTCCGGTCAATGCCACTGCCATTGCCGGTAACTCTTCCATTCAAATGGGTATCGCCGGTTTCATTGCCGGCCTGCCCAACATCCCCGAACTGGGCAGCACGACTTCCCTGCCCGTCTGCTACGATTTGGCCTGCCCCAACTGTTATTCTGCCTACAATATATCCCGCGCCCTGCAACTGAAAGAAGGCGGTTATGCCGCATGCGTATCCTGCGGCCGGACTTACAACCTGAACAATCAGGGACAAATCAGTATCGGTGAGGAAGGGGTAAGCCTGTTCCGTTATCGCATCACGTATTCCGGTAACACGATGGTCATCAACAACCGATAAAAAATAAAAGAAAAATTTGGTGTAAACCCCGAAATACGCTATCTTTGCAGCCGTAATACACAAGTCCCCTGCGGAAATAGCTCAGTTGGTAGAGCACGACCTTGCCAAGGTCGGGGTCGCGAGTTCGAGTCTCGTTTTCCGCTCCAAGGTTGCTCGAATGGTGGAATCGGTAGACACGAGGGACTTAAAATCCCTTGGCCATTACGGCTGTGCGGGTTCAAGTCCCGCTTCGAGTACGAAAAAAATCGCAATCATCCGGCAAAGGAATGGTTGCGATTTTTATTTTATACGATAAATAGTAACAAGTCGTTCAAAACAAAAAATGAGAACTATACTTCTGATATGCTTTAGTCTGTTAGGTACTTTACCTACTGTTTACGGCCAAAACTCCATAGAAAAAGACCGTGATGCGTTCCGTCGCGAAGCCGACCGGTTCTTGTCGGCCATGCCCGACGGGTTACAGGAACAACAGACCCAAGCCATACTGCAAGCCATACAAGGCGACACCGTACCCCTCACTCGTATCCGGGCATCACGTAATATTCCTACTCCTTTACCAACCGACGTGAATGCCATCTATATCACTCCGGCTCTGCGTCTGTACACTCCCGTAAAAAAGAATCAAAGCCCTCTGCCTCTCCTCATTTACCTGCATGGAGGAGGATGGACATTCGGAAGTATTAACAGTTGCGCCCGGTTTTGCCAGACATTAGCCGCCACGGGCAATGTCATCGTGTTGGCAGTAGACTATCGTCTGGCTCCCGAACATCCGTTTCCGGACGGACTGGAGGACTGTATACGTGCCGTAAAATTGGCTCGCAAAAAAGCTTTGGAATGGGGCAGCTCACCGGAACTCATTTCCGTCGGAGGAGACAGTTCGGGAGGCAACTTAGCCTTGTCCGTCTGTCTGCATAACCTGCAAAACGGGATGCCGCCCCTCCGCTCTCTCCTGCTTTTCTACCCGGTGGTATCTGCTTGGAACGACGCATCGCCTTCTTGGAAAACTTATCAAAAGGGAGTAGCATTAGACGGTTCGTTGATGGAGGCCTTCAATCAAGCCTACACACGCGGTCAGGCCAAACATCCTTTCATATCTCCCTCCCTTTGCCCGGACAGCCTGCTCTCACGTCTGCCCCGACTGCTTCTCGTGGCTGCCGAACGCGACATCTTATGCGACCAAGGGAAAGAATTCACCGACCACGTGAAACGCCTCGGCGTGACAGCGCACCGTGAAGTATTGCCAGGCACCGTCCATCTGTTCATCACCGTAGCGGGGCAGGATACAGCTTTCCGACATGCCGTGTCTTTGGCTGAAGATTTCCTTCGGCCTTAACGGATTCCCGTTTAAAGATATTTAGTAAATATACTTATTATAAGTTATTCCTGCGTAACGGAATGACTTATATCCGAACAATACCCCCGATACACAACAAAATATACCGATATTTAAGTATTGACGAACATTCTCGAATGGGATAATTTTGTAACCTCAAAAATTAAACGTCATGTTACAAGGAAAAAATCCCATTCTCGGCATCATCCTACTCTTTTTCTTCTCTCTCCCGTCTTTTGCTCAAAATGCTTCAAATATATTGGAAGGAACCGTGCGCGACATAAAGGGAAAACCTATAGAGTTAGCTACGGTAAGCCTGAACAACGTCATAGGTTCCCATACCGACCGGAACGGACACTATAAGCTGACCCGACTGAAAGAAGGTACCTACCAGTACCGTGTTTCCTTTGTAGGTTATGAAACGGTGACGGGCACGGTGCATATCCAATCCTCAAAAACAAGACTGGATGTCACACTCAAAGAGCTGAGCCTCAACCTTAAGAATGTAACAGTGACGGCACGGCAAGAACAAATGGGCTCTAAATCGCTTATCGGAGAGGACGCCATACGCCACGTACAACCCAAAAGCCTGAACGATTTGTTGCAGCTCGTACCGGGCAACCTGATTGAAAATCCGAATTTGAACAATCTGGGGCAGGCACACATACGCGAAATAGAAGATGACGACAACAATGCCTTAGGCACCTTGGTGGTAGTAGATGGCACCCCTTTAAGCAACGAATCGAACCTGCAAGTGGTATCGCCCAGCAAATTCGGCGCCAATTCCGGCATGCAAAGCGACGGAATGAGCGAACAGACGACAGCCGGAAGAGGCGTGGACCTACGCACCGTCAGTGCCGGAAATATAGAATCAATGGAGGTGATACGCGGTATCCCCTCTGTGGAATACGGTAATCTGACGTCGGGCGTAGTGATAGTCAAAACCAAGGCGGGACACACGCCTTGGGAAGCCAAGTTCCAAACGGACCCAAACTCCAAACAAGTCTTCGCCGGCAAGGGATTCAACCTCAAAAGGGGCGGAGCTGCAAACTTCAGCGTAGACTGGTCGCAGTCGTGGGCCGATACGCGCAAGCACTACATGGGATACGACCGCATCACGGCCTCAGCCGGATACTCCGCCCAATTCGGGCCACTTTCCCTTAACGTAAAAGGAGCCTTTTACTCTAACGTGAACAACCGTAAAGACGATCCCCAGTTCGAGGAACAACAAATACATTACAAAAACACCAACGTGGGCGGACGGCTTTCCGTGAGCGGGCGTTACAAGCCTGCCGGAGGCTTTCTCTCTTCGTTGGACTATAATCTCTCAGCTCAAATGTCACGCACGGTAGACAGCCACGACAATTGGGTGAACAATCCCGACGGACTGGTCACGACAGCCCGCGAACCGGGTGTACACGTAGCTCAGATACGTAATGTGGGCTACACATCGGCTTACCGCATCGAGGGCATCCCCGTCAACCTGTATGCCCAAGCTGTGGCAAACAAATACTTGCAAATCTCGGAAAACGACTATGCCAACCTGAAACTCGGCGCAGAATACACTTACGATGCCAACCGGGGTGAAGGATTCACTTACGACGAAAATAACCCGCCGCAAGCTCAAGGGGCACAGACTCTCCGTCCACGGAGCTACAAGGACATACCTGCCCAAAGCACCTTGTCGGGTTTTGCCAGCAGCCGTCTACGTAAGGGGTTGGGCTCCATGGGGCTTATGCTGGAAGCCGGAGTACGCGTCAGCAACATGTTTGTAGACCGGAAACAAAGCGGAGGTATCAGCCACTTCCTCGTAGCCGAGCCTCGTGTCAACGCCACGCTAAACCTGTTGGACAGCCGGAACAATCCTGTTTTCGACTTGCTGGCCCTGACCGGAGGTTTCGGCATCTCCAACAAGATGCCCACACTGATGTACCTCTATCCCGACTATGCCTATTTCGACAATGCCAGCCTGTCTAAATACGGGACGGAAACAAAGGACCGTTTGGGATTGATCACGACGGACGTAGTAAAGAATACGGCTAATCCCGACCTGCGCCCGGCACGCTCCACGAAATGGGAAGCGGGTCTGTCTTTCCGCATCAATAGGATAAAGGGTTTTGCCACCTTCTTCCATGAATCCCACCGGCACGAACTGGGCTTTACGTCGCAACTCATCTGGCAAAACTATGACAAGTACACCGTGCCGGCCACGGCAACCGACCCCGTATTCGATGCCGCAAGCGGCGACGTGACTTACCGCGTGGATGGGACGGAGCATACAGCCCTGCGGACGAAAACTACCGAGATGTACACCTGGAGCCGGGCAGCCAACAGCACGACGACGCACAAGCATGGTATTGAGTACGGACTGGACTTCGGTGAAATCAAGCCCTTGCACACCTCGCTGAACATCAGCGGGGCATGGTTCCATATCAAGCGCAAAAATGAGAACATGCCCCTGAACTATATCAATTCTTCGTTCGACTACGTAGGCGTGCTCCCTTCGGGCGGAGGGAACCTGCGAGACCGGTTCAATTCCACGTTCCGGCTCATCACCCACATCCCGGCCATCAAAATGGTATTCACCACATCGGTACAGGTCGTATGGTACGAAAGCACCCAAACCATCTACGAAGACGAGAACGGAAACAGCCGCTACTATCTCAAGTCTTACGAAGACAAGGATTACCTGGTAGTCGACCCCATGGGATACTACGACAAGCAGGGCCACTACACGGCATGGAGCCCGGCCGATGCCGACGATGCGGACAAATCGCGCATCATGTACCGCACACAACCTTACTTGTACGAAAAGGATGTCATCAAGCCATGGGCGTTGCTGAGTTTCCGTTTTACCAAAGAAATAGGCCGTGTGGCCGAACTGTCCGTCATCGCCAACAACTTCACCAATACCAAGAAGTGGCACACCAACCCGCACAGCCTGGCCAAAACGCAACTATACCCGGACATGTACTTCGGAGCGGAACTGAAGCTGAAACTTTGAGAACACACCTATATATAAACATTTAACAAACAGAAAACATGAGAAAGAAGTTTCTTAAAAATGGCGTCATAGCCATGATGGCCGTATGCGGCCTTGCCTTCGTGTCTTGTAGCGAAGATAACGACGAGGGTATGAAGAGTTACAAACTGACGGTCAGCTATTCCCTTCCGTCGGACGTGGAAGCGTCTAACGTGGAAGAGCTTAAGCTCATTTTGGGTTCGACTGCCAAAAACGACACGTTGTCCTTGGACGCTAACCCGAAAGAGATAGAACTTCCGCAGGGACAGTACAAAGTGACGGTCACCGGCAAGGTGGCCGATGAAGCCAAGGCCTACCTCAGCGGCAGCACGTCGGTGGACCTTTATGCCAATACCCCGGTGACGGTCAATCTACAGAAAGTCATGCAGTCTTCCTTGATTTTCAAAACGATTCATAACTCTGGCAGTAAACAATATTACATGCACGAGAGTTATTTCGAAATCGTCAACAACTCAGACGAAGTACAGTATCTGGACAATCTCATTCTGACCGCACCTACCGGCAACCAACAAACAGCGAATGCATGGCAGGCTAACGGCTACGAAGACCTCTACGCCTGCGGACAAGGTTCCGTAGTGGCATTCCCCGGAAACGGGCACGACTATCCCCTCCAGCCGGGTAAGAGCGTCCTGATTGCCAACGATGCCACGAACCACAAACTGGCATATGGCGAGGATGCGTCGCAAGCGGCAGACTACGCAAGCTGCCCGGACTTGAGCAATGCCGATTGGGAAATTTATCTGAATTATAATGCTAACGATGTGGATTACGCTGCTCCCAACTTGAAAACAATCTTCTACAACAACCAATATATGTTTGCCTTCGGTCTGGGCGTATCGGGACGGTCTTACGTACTGGCCAAGTTACCGGAAGGCATGACGCCGGAAGTTTATGCGGCATTGGAGTCGAGCGTAATGTACGAACCGGGAACCTCTTCCACTTCTATGAGCTATCTGGTCATCCCCAGCAAATATGTGCTTGACGCAGTAGACATATACGATCCGGAAACAGAGAACCACTACCCCACGTTCTTGCCGCAAGATGATGCCACCGGTGTGAAAGGCAATCCGATGTATTCGGCAAAATGTATCCGCCGAAAAGTGACTAAAATCGAAAACGGACGGCCTTACTATCAGGACACCAACAATTCTGCCGCCGATTTCCTGCGCGACCAACCGTTGACTCCGGGTGAGACTCCTACAAGTGTTGATGAATAATTATGAAAACTGACAGGGACGGGAGCGAATCCCATCCCTGTTTTAATCCGAAAAGAAAATGAAACGTTACGTCCTGTTACTGTCGTTGAGTTTGGGTTCTCTTGTCCAAATGCATGCGCAATCTTTAGAAGAGTGCCGAAGCGAATGGAATGAAAGTTCGGCTAATGTGTCGGACAATATCCGGTATACCAGTCTGAACCCCTCGCGCATCTCTTTCAATTCCTACAAAAACAAGGGTGTGGCCAAACTGGACTATACGATTGGACGTGGAAGTTACCGACCGGTGGATGAAGGCAGACAATCGAATCATCTCAAGTTTTATATGGGGGGAATTAAAAATCTGGGCAAGGTAGACGTGTCGGGCTTCATCAGTTACCGCAATTTACAAGAGAAAGACAAGAAGTGGAACTCCACCCTTTTTCTCAACCCCGATAACCCATTTGTGCTTTGCGATTCAGTGGCAAGCGACGCTACCACGGAATCTTTTGAAATGGGCATGACGGCCTCTTATGCATGGAATGAATCCTGGAAAGGGGGAATCTCTATCGGATTGACATTAGGAAGCCTGTCCGACCAGACAGACCCTCGCCCCAAAACCAATACCACCGTCCTGCCTATTTACGTAGGAGCGGAGCATCGGTTGAACTCCCAATGGGCACTGGGTGCTACGGCCGGCATTTCCTTTTATAATTCGGACATCGCCTATACGTTGGTCAATCCGCTCAATAGCCACCGCTATTTCCTGATGAAAGGTATGGGGGACTATTACCGAATCTCGTCGAACGACGTGTCGGGCTACCAACGCGCATATAAGGGACTGAATTATACCGGTGCCTTGCAACTTGTATGGGAACCGGAACACAAAAAATACGGGAATTTCACGGAAGTCCGTTATACGCATGTTTCGGAAGAAGCTACAGACGGAGGTTCTTCCTATAAATTTTACGGAGGAGACTATACTTCGGATGAATGGATGCTTCAGAACCGTTTCCTTCTCTCCCCTCACCGTCAGGCACGTCACCATCTGGTATTGACGGCATCCTACCATTCCGGAAAAGGTATATGGCGGGACCAGAAAATGATGACAGACACCGAACACGGAAATCTGGTATATTACGAGACGCTCAGCAAATATAAAATTCAGGACGACCAGCGAATGACCGCCGGACTGGAATATCGCTTCGAACGATTGAAAGATGACAAGCAGGATTTCTTCGTAGACGCTTTGGCCGCATTCACATCATCTGCCTACAATCACCAGTTGTCCACCGGAAAAGCCAAACAAACATCTACCTTACTAACCACACAACTGTCTGCAGGCAAGTTCCTGAACATCAAATCCGCAGGTTTGGACCTGTCTGTCCATGGCGGTTACCGTATACCGTTGAGCCGCACTTACGGCAATGGAAACACCAGAACGGCCGATGAAGACATTTCTGCCGTATACACCCGTCCCCAATTCGAGTATGCCGCTTCCGGACACGCCTTGATAGGGGCTTTGGCACAAGTAGCTATCCCCCTTCCTAAGAAAATAACTTTAGGCATTTATATATCCACGGATTTCATGTTTTATACGGACAAGAATGAATATGATGATATTTTCGACGGTACGAACCGTTCGCTTTCTACCGCAGGAGTATATTTGCAATTTTAAGGATTAGTTTTATGAGAAAAAGAAACATCTACTCTATTATCAGCCTGTGGTGCGTGCTATTCTTTTGCCCTACACTGCACGCCGAACGAAAAGGCTTTGCCGTCGTCATCGACTCCATCAGCTACCAACAGGCTCAACACGAACTGGCTGAATACATCCGGGCATTGGAATCCAAACAACATTTCAAAGTCTATACTGTAGTCGACCGGTGGGGTGTACCGGATTCTATCCGTGCTACTCTCAAAGGTCTGCACGCCCGGCCTCACGAAGCCATCATAGGTGCCGTATTTATCGGTGACATCCCCATTCCCATGATTCGCGACGCACAGCATCTTTGCAGTGCGTTCAAGATGAGCCAGAAAATGCCTTGGCAGGAATCCTCTGTCCCGTCAGACCGTTATTATGACGATTTCTCGTTGCAATTCGACTTTCTGAAACGCGACAGTACAGCCCCATATTATTACTATTCATTATCGGCACGGGGAAACCAGCAGGTGCACCCCGATTTGTTTTCCGGACGCATCCGTCCCACCGACGGCGATATTCCCGGTTCACGTTACACCAAACTTAAAACTTACTTGCAGAAAGCAACGGAAGCAAAATTACATCCCGAACGTATGATGTCCGTTTTTGTCTATACCGGCAACGGCAGTCTGTCAGAATCCAAAACGGCTCATATCGACGAAATGGCTTCCATGCATGCCCACTTCCCTTCGCTCGCACACCGTCCCAATGCCTACCGCTACATGGACTATTCCGACGAGAAACTCATCAAACAAAAATTGATGAACGCGCTCATGTCGCCGGACCTGAGCGTGGCTTTCATGCACCATCATGGCGATTACGACACACAGTACCTCAGTGCTTGGCCTAAACCCTCAACTGCGGAAGAAGCACGCGATTACTTGCTGCATTGTTACCGCACTTCCTTGAACCGTGCCCGGCATTTCGGATACGATACGGACAGTATCAGACGAAACTTACAAAGCCGAGACCAGTTACCCGACGCTTGGATGGCAGAGCTGGACGACAGTGCTTTGGCAAAGGACGATTCTTTGGAAAGTGCCATGACCAATATTGTGTTGTCTGATTTCGCCCGCTACGCTTTCCGGCCGAATTGCAGAGTAGCCTTCTGGGACGCCTGTTACAACGGTTCCTGGCATCGCGAGAACTGCATTGCCAACGAATACATTTTTCAACCGGGAAAGACAATCTGCGGATTGGGAGGTTCTGTCAACGTACTTCAGGACAAATGGCCGGACCGCTTTGCCGGTCTGTTGGAACAGGGTGTTATGATAGGATTCCTGAACCAACTCAATCCCGATTTGGAAATGCACGTGGTAGGCGACCCGACTTTTGCATTCCTTCCGGAACAAGATCACTCTCTTAATGACCTCATCAGTTCCGGCAAGCAGAAAGATTGGAAAAGGTTGCTCCGCCACAGTCCCCATCCGGATATACAGGCATTGGCCTTGCACCAGTTGCAAGCAAGCAAGGACGTCTCCGACCAACACCTGTTGGAATATCTGAAAACGTCACCCTACGAAAGTGTCCGCCTGGAAGCGTTCTTGCTCCTCCAACAACGACATTCCGACGACTTTGTCTCTACCATTGAAAACGCAGCAGACGACAATTTCGAATTGCTGCAGCGTTTTGCAGTCAATGCGCTTATCAAAAACGGTGATCCTCGTCTGGCAAATACGTTGGCCGGGAAACTCTGCGACGTAAATACATCGGCGCGAGTGGCATTCAATGCCCTACAAGGCGCACAGTTCTTTTCCCGACAGAATCTGCTCCCCGCCGTAGAGGACAGACTCCGGCAAGTGGCTCCCTACGTAGTCCAACCCGAAACTTATGCCAAAGGCGTATTGAAAAACGCCGAAAACTATGCCGGAAGATGGGACGAAGAGATTGAAAAGCTGTGTAAAGGAGAAATGTCGCACAAACGTGCTTTGACACAAATCAACTTCATGCGAATCTATTGCCCGCCTTACCTCTTGCCCCAAGTAGCCGGTTATGCCGCCACGCTAAAAGACGACGAACTGCTGTTACCGTTGCTCGAGGCTTTGGGATGGCACCGCCAGGCCTATACTTCGGCACAGGTACTCCCCGTAGTGGAAAAACTCATGAAAGACACTTCCCACTCGGAACAAGTGCGCCAAGAAGCTCTGAAAACCTATAAACGATTGAAATAACCCTCATAGAACAAGAAACATAATGAAAAAACTATTATTATCCGTCCTTACTTGTCTGGCTTTTACGGTTCAAATTGCGGCACGTAACGGATTTGCCATCGTCATCGACTCGGTGAGTTATCAGGAAGCACGGCCTGAAGTAGACGCTTATGCCCGCGCCATAGAGCACCTGCATGGCCTTAAAGTATACACGGTCATCGACCGGTGGCAGGTGCCCGACTCCATCCGTGCCACCCTGAAACATTTGCACGAACAGAAATCCGAACCTATCGTAGGGACTGTTTTCGTGGGCGACATCCCCATCGTCATGGTTCGCGACGCACAGCACCTGACCAGTGCCTTTAAGATGAACCAAAAGAATGACCGCCGCGAGTCGTCTGTCCCTTCAGACCGGTTCTACGACGACTTCGGCCTACAATTCGAGTTTCAGGGTAAGGATGAAGACAAGCCCTATTTTTATTATTCCCTCACTCCCCAAAGCAGCCAGAAAGTCTATCCGGACTTGTACAGCGGACGTATCCGGCCTACCGACACGCCCGAAAGCTCCCGCTACCAGAAGCTCAGGGAATATCTGACCAAGGTTGTAAGGGAGAAAGAAAGACAACGGGCGCTCGGACAACTGTTTTTTTTCAGCGGCCACGGGTATATCTCCGAATCCAAAACCGCCCGCATGGACGAGAAAGCGGCTTATTTCGAACATTTTCCCTCATTGGCCGGACGCACCAACCGCATCAGCTATATGGACCACACCGACCACAATCCGGTAAAAGAACATCTGATGAACGAAATGATGCGTACCGACCTGGACCTGGCCATCTTGCACCACCACGGCTATTTCGACACGGAATACCTGAACGGCACGGCTCCCATCCGTACGGTGCGCGAGGCTAAGGAGTTTATCATCCGCAACGTGAGGATGCACGTGGAGGAAGCCCGCGAAAGAGGACGTAATTACGACTCCCTGCGCGTGGAACTGGAGAAACGTTTCGACCTGCCGTCCACCTGGCTCGGCGACAACCCGCTGGCCGACAGCCTGCGCATCGCCGACTCTACTCTTGTAGCTAACGAAGACCTGCATCTGGAGGATTTCAAGATATTCGGCTATCGTCCCAATGTACCCGTCGTAGTGATTGATGCCTGCTTCTGCGGCTCCTTCCACCAGGATGACTGCATAGCGAACGAATACATCTTCCAGCCGGGCTCTACGGTGGCTGTCATAGCCAATACGGTCAATGCCTTGCAAGACAAATGGTACGATCGTTTCATCGGACTGACAGCCCAAGGCGGTTGCGTAGGAGACGTAGTACGCTTTTCCAATCTCCTAGAGTCCCATGTCATCGGCGATCCCACGTTCCGCTTTGCCCCCGTACCCGGAAGTGTGGATGTGGACGGCCTGCTGTTGCAAAATAAGGTTTCTTCTTGGAAAAAGCTGTTGAAAAGCCCTTTGCCGGACGTGCAGTCATTGGCCATCGAACAGTTGAGAAGAGCCGGTGCGCTCTCGTCGGCCGACCTGCTCCGCATCTATCGTGAATCTCCTTACGGCGTAGTCCGCTTAGAAGCGCTGATGGCCCTCTCTGCCACCCCCGACAACCATTTCATCACAGCCGTGACGGAAGCCTCGCAGGATGCCTACGAACTGGTACAGCGCCAAGCGATACGCTTCATCGCCAAAAACGGCGACCGGCGTCTTATTCCGGCCCTCATCCGGCTGTCTATCGCCAATAATACCAGCGACCGTTGCAACTTTAATGTCATGACGGCTCTCGCCTGCTTCCCCAAAGAAGACCTGCTCGCCGAATTCGACCGGCAGTTCGACGCACCATCCGTACAATACCTCGACAAGAACAACCTCCGCGGTAAAATCAGAAATACCATAGCCCACAGTGCCGACCGTCTGACCACCGACATCGACAAGGTGGTGAAGGGCGAAGCCTCAGAAAAAGACCGGACCTTCACCATCCGTGCCCTGCGCAACACCTTGCCGCACCACAAAGTTCCGGAGTTATTGGTTTATCTGCAGGACTGCGGAGACGGGAACACTCAAATCTTGCTGCTCGAAGCCTTAGGATGGCACACCGTTTCCTGCCATGCCACCGACATCGCGGCGACAGCCTTGAAAATGAGTGAAGACGCATCGCTCCCCGATGCCGTCCGACAGGAAGCCCTGAAAACCTACCGCCGCATCCATGAAAAGTAAACTCATACCTCTTTTATACATAACCTTGCACCTATGCGCCCAAGGCGCATGGGCACAAGTCCCCGACAGAAGCGACATGCACCTGCCGCGTACACCTTTCCGCCTGCAAAGCCGGGCAGAGGTACAGTTACCGCCTGCGGTGGACAATTCCACACAGAAATTCTTTCCGCCCATATTGGACCAGATGGGCGGTTCCTGTGCCCAGGCTTCCGGCATCGGTTACATGTTCACTTACGAAATCAACCGCCTGCTCGACCGCGACGCACATGCTTCTGCCGACCATCGCTTCAGCTATCAGTTTTCGTGGAACCTGCTCAATGACGGACAGGACCAGGGCGACTTTGTAGACCAGGGCCTCTACCTGTCTGAGCGTTACGGCATCATGACCGAACAGGACTACGGCATCTCCGGCACCTACCAATTCAAATGGGCCACGGGATATGACAAATACTACAAGGCCCTGCAATACCGCACGCAGGAGGTGCTGACGTTTGCCGACAGCATCCCCCTGATGAAACGTTGGCTCTACGATGCCGGCGACGGCTGCGCGGTGGGCGGTGTGCTCACCTTCTCGGCCATGAGCCGTGGATGGGAGATCGACGACGACTACCAGGGTCCCTCGCTCACCGGCTACCGCTCCTTGCTCAAAAGCCTTGCCACTGACGGGGCACACGCTCTCACCATAGCCGGATACGACGACACGGTCGTCTACACCGACGCGCAGGGGACACCGCACACGGGAGCCTTCATCGTGGTCAACTCCTGGGGCACCCATAGCCACGACCGCGGACGCTTCTATCTCCCCTACGACTTTTTCCGTGATGCCCGCGTGCCCGAACAGCAACTGGGCAGCACGGTGGAAGCCATCCGCGTGCGCCTCCACCGCCCCCTCGTAGTCTTCCGCCTCGCGCTCGACTTCTCTTCACGCAACGACCTCTCTTTCGGTCTGGCCACGGAAAGCGACGTAGACGAACGGGGCATCATCGGCTACCACACCTGCCGGGCTTTCTACAACCAAGGGGGAGACTACCCCATGCAGGGACAATACATGCCCGGAAACATCGAAATAGCCCTGGACCTGACCGAATACATGACGGAAGAAAGGCGCGGCGGCGAAACATTCTACCTCAATATCCTGCGTGGTTTCAGGGGCAAGGTGAAGGGCACGGGGCGCGTCACGGCCCTCTCCATCGTGGACTACCGTGGGGCGCAGCCCGTGGAATACCCCTACCGTGGCACCCTACCAGTGGAGCTGCGCGACGGCAGCAACCCTTTCAGCATCCGGGCCGCAGAAGACGCTCCCGTCTCCGCCTCAGCCTTTCGTTACACCGACGAGGCAGGCAACGTGACCGACCGTACCTTCCTCCTGCGCACGGCCGAAGGCCGGCAGGCCAAGATACGCTTCGCCAACCCCGACACCGGCAGCCAGACCATCACCCTGCGCTACCGAACAACGGAATAACCGGAATAACTTAAAAAGACAGAACGAATGAAAAAACAACTCGCACGCCTGGCGTGCCTCTCCCTTCTCGCGGCAGCCTGTTCCACCGAGCATCCCCTCGCCACCGGCGGCCCTGCGGCAGACCGCATGGCCGTCATCTCTAACGTAAAGGGCCAGTGGACTTACTTTTCGATGGTGACACATACCGTGGTAGGCACCTGTGCCGTGACCGACACCCTCGCCCAACAGGCCTACGCCGCACGCACGGACTGGGACATCGCCATCGCCGACGGGCGCATACGTACCAACAGCGGTACCTCGGGGCCTGGGGACGGAGGCATAGCCCCCTCGCCCTACGACTATGAACATACCGAGCCGGACATGCCGGCCATTTTCCAAACCGATTCAATCCGGTAAATGGAGGACAGAAAAAGGGATTTATAAACAACTCGTATACAACGAGTTGAGAATAGGGAAAATTTGTGCGCCAAAACGAAAATCAATCTGCGGCAAACGAAAAATCAATCTCTTGAGATTGATTTTTCGTTTGCCGCAGGTGGCTGAATTGACTTCCTCCACCTTCTATTTTATCTGGTTTTACACGTTTTGAATCCAAGAGCAGACAAGCGTTACGTCCCGAGCATGGCTCCGGAACCGTATCGCCGCTTTCGAAATGTTCTAAAAAACATCAGGCCGCGTTCTTAATGAACGCGGCCTGACAATCTTTATCAAACGCTTATTAATTTACACCATCAATGCTGCTACCAAAGCCAAGATGGCATAAAATTCCGGAAGGGCGGCATAAATCATCGTATTGGTCTGCACGTCATGTCCTTGAGCAATGCCCACAATACCGTTCGCACAAATCTGCCCCTGACGGATGCCGGAAATCATACATACCAAACCGACTCCCAAACCGATACCTAACATCAACGGTCCCTCCGTCGTGAAATCACGCCCCATGGACATCAGGAAAGCCACAAAGCCATACAATCCCTGTGTGGCCGGAAGGGCAGACAAAATCATGTAACTGGAAGATTTGGAAGGATTCTTCTTCAATGCCCCTTCGGCAGCATTTCCCGCAATAGTCGTACCGTAACAACTGCCGATACCGGCCAAGGCAAACATCAAGCCCAAACCGATGTAACCTAAAATTTCATTCATAATGTTCTAAATTTTATTTGTGATTAATTGATTATTTGTTTTTTACTATACTGAAAGGCTCGTATGCCTCTCCTTTTCCGTCGTAGCCGGAGTTCTTAAAATATTCCACAAAAGTCAAACGAAGCGGGTGCACGAAAGCACTCAGGCAAGACATGGCGATGTTCAACGTATGACCGAACACCAGAATCAGTCCGCACCCCAACCAACCGGGAACTCCGTACAAGGTGTCTCCCGCTCCGTCGCGTACCATAAAGGCCAACTGGTTAAACACACCGCCCAACATACCGCCGGCCAACCCGAGAGCATACAGACGGATATAGGAAAGTACGTCGCCCATCAGCCCAGTAGCCATGTTATACGTGTCCCACAATCCGGCACCGATATTGGCAAAAACATTGCGGTGGAGATTATTCAGCAAATAGATACCGATGGCCGCCACGCTGCCGATCACAAGAAAAGACGTACCCGCCACATTCTCCGAAATCACTTTCATAAAAGAAAGGCCGCCCGTACAGATGAAACCGACGACAAGCAGCAGCCATCCCCAATCAGAGAGCGACTCCTTGAAACCGTAGCGTACCGTAGCACCGATGGCTTTCACCGTCATGGCAATGCAAATGTGCACCACGCCGATAATCAAGGCTAATAGCATTTGTTTGTCATAGCTCGTATCGCCTATCTTACCCACGATCATGAATGGTTTCATCCACTCAGGCACATCTACGTCAAAGAGGCTCACCCCGAAGAACGTACCCAAAACGGCACCGAACACGGTGGTGGCCGCTCCCAGTGTAATCACCAAGTTCATGATACCCTTCAAAGATGGAGAAAGCTTGTGTTTCAGGAAAAATCCCAAAGCAATCAGCACCAATCCGTAACCGGCATCGCCCATGCAGAAAGCAAAGAATAACGTGAAAAACGGGGCGACCAATGGCGTAGGGTCGAACTCCGCATAGTCGGGCATGCCGTACATCTTCGTCAGCACCTCGTACATACGTACGAATGCATTGTTCTTCAATTTAATCGGAGCGTTATCTTCCCTGCGCGCCGCACGTATCTCATAATAGACCTCCTGCGTGGAAAGGAAAGATTTCACTTCGGCTTCCTTGTCTTCCGGAATCCATCCCTGCAACACCATCAAGCGGTTGTCGGCCACTTGTTCCGTACCCAAAACCACGCGATCGAAAGCAATGGAGGTGCGCAATTCATCTTCATAACCACGAAGTCGGCTCACATAGCCTTGCGCCAGCCTACCCATTTCATGTTCTATAGCGGCTATTCCTTCTTCCTTTTCACGTATTTGCTTCCGCAAATCCGCCAATGAGACATGAGGCAGACGCAACCGTTCGGCATCGAGCACCACCTCTTCACCTACCGGCGTAAGGGTCACGAAATAGACCTTGCCTTTTTCACGGGTTACTTCTGTAGCATAATACAGTTCCGCCCACTCTTCATTGAACGAACGTTCGGGGCATACAAAAAAGCCCATGGCATAACCGATGTTCGACAACCCCTCGACACGCACCGGATCGAAATCGCCCCAAGGCAACAGCGCAGCCTCATCCTTACGCAAACGCTGGAGTTCCGTTTCCTTCACCCAGCGGGCTTCGTCCATCTCATCCAAATGCAAAAGGATATCTGCCGCACTCCGGTCAGAGGCCAACGGTACATCCGTCGCTTCCATGGCCTCCAGACGGTTTATCCATGCTTTCACATGTTCCGTCTGTTTGAGTTTAGCCTCCAATTCGGATGTAGGCTCTACGGAACCCTCCTGTGCAGTTTGCACGTGCAATACCCCCAGCTCCTGCATCCGTTTCAAGAAAGCTTCATACTCCTTATAGTAAATAAGGAAAGTAAGTTTCTTCATCTTCGTAATCATGCCTCGGCCTCCTTTCTCTTCTCCTGAAGGGTCTTTAATATTTTCTGGGAAGACTTGGACAAGTTTTCCTCATCCTCCATGAAACGTTTGATTTTTCGCAACGCATCCTCATAACCGGGTATCTGCACCTTCTCGAAAAGGTTCACCTTCTGGGTCGTCTTCTTGCGCGAATACTCCAACAGGTCGAGCTTGGCCTGCACGAATTCCCTTTCTATGGCCGTCCGCGCCAGACCGCGCAACAAAGAAATCCCGTCATAATACCACTTAGGACTGCTGAACATACTGAACGGACGCACCTCCAATTCCACACTGTTCAGCACCGGCACCCGTACCCCGGCTATCTTTTTCACGCCCAGATCCACGTCTTTGACCCCAACTATCGTCGGGTCAAATTCGCTCCATAATGCAAACATCGCCTCGTAAGCCTGAATCTGCGCCTCCAGGTTGCGTGCCAGTTCCGCCGCTTCCGCCTTGCACTTCTTCACCTCCATGCGCAACGCACTCTCCTTGTTCTTGATGATAGGCAACGTACGTACGCGCATCTTGAGTTGTTTTTCAAGCTGCTGCAACGATGTTTTGTTATATTGAAATTTTATGGCCATATTCCTCCGATTTATTTCGTCCAGAACTCATCCACCAGTTCCTTCTTGATGTTCACCTCCTCGGGTTTGAAGTACTTGGCAAACAGCCCCCAGGTCACATCGAGCATCTCCGTCGTATTCAGGTTCACGTCGATGGCCAACAGCTTGTCTGCATAATCCTTGGCAAAAGAGAGCGTACGGTTATCGTAGTCCGTCAGGTCGAACCCGTTTTCCATCTTGGTCTTGGCGTTGGCGGCATCCGCATACAAACGTACGGCCGCATTCATCACCTGAGGATGGTCTTTACGGGTTTTCTTACCGGCCACCAACTGTTTCAGGCGGGACAACGAACGGAACGGGTCCACGATGACCTTACCGATATCGCTGTCGCGACGCAAGAAAAGCTGCCCTTCGGTAATATATCCCGTATTGTCCGGCACGGCATGCGTGATGTCGCCCCCACTCAACGTCGTCACGGCGATAATGGTAATGGAACCGCCCGAAGGAAATTGTACGGCTTTCTCGTAAATCTTGGCCAAATCGGAATACAAAGAACCGGGCATGGAGTCCTTCGACGGAATCTGATCCATACGGTTGGACACGATGGCCAACGAGTCGGCATATGAAGTCATGTCGGTGAGCAACACCAATACCTTTTCATTCTTTTCCACAGCGAAATACTCGGCTGCCGTCAAGGCCATGTCGGGCACCAACAGACGCTCTACCGCAGGGTCTTCGGTCGTATTCATGAAACTGACGATACGGTCGAGCGCACCGGCATTCGAGAACACGTTTTTGAAATAAAGATAGTCGTCGTTCGTCATTCCCATACCGCCCAAAATAATCTTATCGGTCTGTGCACGCAAGGCTACCATGGCCATTACCTGATTGAAAGGTTGATCCGGGTCGGCAAAGAACGGTATCTTCTGGCCGGACACCAACGTGTTGTTCAGGTCGATACCGGCAATACCCGTCGCAATCAGTTCGGACGGCTGCTTGCGGCGCACCGGATTCACCGACGGACCACCGATTTCCACTTCCACCCCTTCCACTTCCGGTCCTCCGTCGATGGGATTGCCATAGGCATTGAAAAAGCGACCGGCCAGTTGTTCACTCACTTTCAGGGTGGGTGCCTTGCCCATGAACACGACTTCCGCATCCGTAGGGATGCCGCCCGTACCCTCGAAAACCTGTAGCGTCACTTCGTCACCGGCAATCTTCACCACCTGGGCCAGTTTGCCGTCTACCATAGCCAATTCGTCGGCTCCCACGCCCGTAGCCTTCAAGGTACAAGTGGCCTTCGTGATTTGACTGATCTTCGTATATATCTTTTGAAATGCTTTTGTTGCCATAACTTTCCTGATTAATTATTGCCTTTCTGCCACCATCTCACGAATCTGGCGTTTATAGTCTTCGAACTTCTCACTCTTGAATTCCGCGTAGTTCATCTGCTTGCACAGGTTGATGAGTTTCTTGAAATAATCCATGACTTCAAGGAAACCGTCGAACTTGTACTCGGCACGACAAATGTCCACCACCAGATTCAGGATGTCTTCTTGCCGTTCCATCGGTGTCACGGCATCCACCTCGTCGAAAGCATCCTGCTGCAGAATCACGTAGTCGATGACTTCCGACTTCCAGAATATCACGTGATACTCCACAGGTACGCCATCGTCACCCAAGATATTAATCTGCTCGGCAATCTCCTTTCCTCTCAAAAGGCGTGTCTTGAGTTCGTTCACTTTCGCTGTCCATTCGCCATTAATGCGCTTCGATATATATTCTTCAAACTCGGGATATTCGATATACTTGGAATAAGAATCTATCGGGTTCACGGCCGGATAACGTTTCTTGTCCGCACGGTCCTGCTCCAACGCATAGAAGCAACGCGCCACCTTCTTTGTATTTTCCGTCACCGGTTCCTTCAAGTTACCGCCGGCCGGCGACACCGTACCGATGAACGTAATGGAGCCCACTTCGCCGTTGTTCAAGTACACATAGCCTGCACGACCGTAGAAGTTGGAAATGATAGCGGACAAATCCATCGGGAAAGCATCCGGTCCCGGCAGTTCCTCCATACGGTTGGACATCTCGCGCAAAGCCTGTGCCCAACGTGAAGTGGAATCGGCCATCAAGAGGACGCGCAATCCCATAGAACGATAGAACTCGGCAATCGTCATGGCCGTATATACCGATGCCTCACGGGCAGCCACAGGCATGTTGGACGTGTTGGCGATAATGATGGTACGTTCCATCAACTTGCGTCCCGTATGCGGGTCCACCAGTTCGGGGAACTCCGTAAAGATCTCCACCACCTCGTTGGCACGCTCCCCACAGGCGGCAATGATCACGATATCGGCCTCGGCCTGCTTGGAGATGGCGTGCTGAAGCACCGTCTTGCCCGTACCGAACGGCCCCGGAATAAATCCCGTGCCCCCCTCTACAATAGGATTCATCGTATCAATGGTACGTACGCCCGTCTCCAACAGTTTGAAAGGACGCGGCTTTTCCTTATAATTGGTCATGGCCACTTTCACCGGCCATTTCTGCACCATGGTTACGGCAATGTCCTCACCGTCCTCTCCCGTCAACACGGCTACCGTGTCTTCGCACAAGTAGTCACCTTCCGGAACGATGCTTTTCACCGTAGCCATCCCCTCCATGGCTATCGGTGCCATGATTTTCAGGGGCTGGTAGTTTTCCTCCACCTCGCCCAACCAAGCGGAAGCCCCAACCTTGTCTCCGGGTTTCGCGATGGGCTTAAAATGCCATTTTTTGTCTTTATCCAACGGATAAGTGTACTGTCCGCGACGCAGGAATACTCCCTCCATCTTGTCCAAGTCGTTCTGCAAACCGTCGTAGTTCTTGGAAAGCATACCCGGCCCCAGCGTCACCTCGAGCATGTGCCCGGTAAATTCAGCCTCAGCCCCGACTTTCATACCCCGGGTACTTTCAAACACCTGCACGTATGCGTTCCGACCAACCACCTTAATCACTTCGGCCATCAGACGGTCTCCGCCTGTCGTGATGTAGCAGATCTCATTCTGCGCCACCGGGCCGTCCACTTGAATGGTCACGATATTGGAGATGACTCCAATCACTGTACCTCTTGTTGCCATATCATTATTTTCTTTTTTTATTTCTTAAATTCTTGGGGAATCTCCACCTCGTTCTTCAACTGCTCCACCAGACTGCGGAAGACTTTCCCGCCCCGCTCCTTGTCGATATGCGTCCACCGCTCTATGATGTCCAGCTTAATGAGAAAGGCAAACAGGCGTTCTACTGAAAAATAACAGAAGAAAGTCCTATCTTCCAACCATTCCCATTTCAACAAATCCAGTTTACGTTCTTTCTCTACCGGGTCAGACATCTCATGGATGCGTATCACGTCGTCCATATAATCCAGTTCCGTACCCAAACCGAAATCCCGTGCTCCCGAAACGGCCAAAGCTTTCGTCACTACATCGTCGCCTACCAAATAAAAGGCCGGATTGAATCCATACTTCCGGGCCGTAAGGGCTATCAGGATATTGTTCACATTCCGGTTGAATGCAAACCAATCCGCTGTAAAACGATTCTTGAACGTGCCCGCATAACGATAATATGCCGCCAAAAGGACATCTTCCGGCAAACGTTCCTGTACTTCTTTCAAAGCAGCATACTCCGCCATGAACTCATAAAAATAAGCAGGCAACACACGGCCTTGCTCATCACCGGTCTTCACCTTCTCCATGGCTTCGGGCCACGCTTCACGCGGAAACATCGCCCGTTCGTCGAACGCCGCCCCGTCTCCCTCGGCCAACCATGCCAACAAATTGCGATGGTCATAACGCAAGAAAAACAAAGCCACCAACTTTTTATCTGTCTCGGAAAGTTGCGGCCAATAGTCCTCTTTGAAGTCCGCCACCGTAAAATTCAGTTTGGCATCATCGGGAGACACATCGGGCATACTTGCCACCAAACCATAATAATTTTTCATGCAGATGGATTTAGAAGAGCATTTCTATCAATTTCGGACGGAGGAAATCCTTGAAATAAGCTGCAAATTCCTCTTCACCGAAATTCACCTTATAAGAACCGTCGGACGGAGATACCGAAAACGCGGCCGCTTTTCCGTTCACTTTCTCTATCTTCACTCCTTTATCCAACAAGTCTTTCGCATGGGCACGGAAGTAAGCGGTAAGCCCGTCGGCATCCGAAGCGGAAATCACCAAATCTTCGCCCGAAGCCCAATTCTTGGCCACAGCCACCATAAAGTTACCCATGAAATCCTTATTGCCCATAAGCTCCTTCACCGTATCCTTTACCAGTTTGTCGGAAACGACATTCACAATCTCCGATTTCAATGCACTCAAAGCCTGCCCCGCATACAGTTTCAATTCTGATTTCGTATTGGCATCCAGCTCCTGAGCCTGCTTACGCGCCTTATCCACGATTTCATCCGCCTCTTTTCGAGCATCCGCCACTAATTTATCGGCTTCGGCCTTTGCTTTTTCCACCAGGCGCATACCTTCGGCATTCCCTTTTTCCACCCCTTCGCGATAAAGCTTATCGGTCAATTCTTGAATCTTTTCCATTGTATTTCTCCGTTTATCTATTCGCTATTTTTTATTTTGTGCACTAAAAGTAGACATATTTTCCGGTATAGCAAAGCCAAGAGAAAGAACATTTTCATCTATTTAAGAAAAACATGTTGAATAGCATAGAAATAGCGAGAAAAAAGACATTACTATTAAATATTATCCACCTTTTTAGGGCTTATACGCAAATAAAGCCTTATCTTAGCTGTATGTTTTTCATAAAGACTGTGCATGAAGCCGTTTAAAAATTACATTGCTACGTGGTTTTACCGCGAGTCACACGAGGAAGCCAGTTACTATCCGCAAGCAGGCGGAAGAGGTGACTCTGCTCTGCTCCATTCTGTGTATATGCAGATACAAGTACCATTTTTCACCACTTTCCGGCATTATAACCCGGAAGCCGAACTTTTGTTCTTCACTAACCTTGAAGCTGGCCAGCTTCCGCCATTTCTTACGGAACTGTTCCAAAGGACAAGAACGGAAGTCGTCACTCTCCCCTACCGGAACCGTCCCCCAAAAGGATGGTACAAAGCCTGGATGAACCAATTCTATGTATACGACATCTTCAAGGAAATGGAGAGACGCATGCAACCTGGCGACACGTTGTTGGTCTGTGATGCGGACTGCTTATGCCGCACGCCACTGCACAGCCTCTTCCAAAGCATACGCACAGATGGTAGTGCCCTATATGACTTGGGCTGTCCTCAGGGATTCTCCATCAACGGTACCACATTAGCACAAATGGAGGAATTCTACACGTCATGCTATGGCGAACGCCCTTCTTCTCCTATGGCATATTACGGAGGAGAATTCATCGGCTTAAGAGCTGACGCTGTGCACGGCGTCAACCGGGAATTTCCGGTTGTATGGCAATTTAACTTCAACTTGCCGGCCGATACGGCACGCCTCCACGAAGAGGCTCATATCTTCAGTGTTTTGGCCGAACGCCTACATCTGCGTTATGCCACAGCCAACCGCTATGTAAAACGTCTTTGGACCACTCCGATATATAATAATGTGTCGCCTGGCGATGAAAAACTGTCCGTATGGCACTTACCGTCCGAGAAGAAATTCGGATTATATCGACTATACCGAATACTCGAACGGGACAAAGGAATCCTCGACGAACAACGTTTTTGGGCAAAAGCAGGAACATACTGCGGTATTCCGTACATCGGCTGGGGGAAAAAAGCATGTGATTTCATCCTTACTCTGAAAGAGAAACTCAAATACCACCCAACTCATTGATATGCCAGAAAATACGCTCAAAGAAAAGACAGCAAAAGGCCTGATGTGGGGCACCATCAGTAATGGGGCACAATTGGTATTAGGTACTTTGTTCGGTATCTTTCTTGCCCGCATTCTCTCACCGTCGGATTATGGTATGGTGGGTTTGCTAACCGTTTTCTCACAAATTGCTTCCGTATTGCAGGACAGCGGTTTCCGCACAGCTTTGGCCAATCGAAGAGAAATCGTACATGAAGACTACAACGCCGTATTCTGGTTTAACGTAGGAACCAGTTGTGTCATGTACTTGTTACTATTCTTCCTAGCACCCTTAATTACGGAATTTTACCAGCACTCAGATGCTGCGGCTAATCAAGACTTGTCCGAACTTACCCCATTGGCACGTTTCTCGTTCCTTGGCTTCGTGATTGCCAGTTTGGGCACTGCGCATTACGCATACCTATTCCGTACATTGCAAGTCAAGCAGAAAGCGATTATCACAGTGATCAGCCTCACTACGTCCAGCACCATCGGCCTCACTATGGCCTTGAAGGGTTACGCATACTGGGGCTTGGCCACCCAAGGTATAGCTTTCACAACTTGTAACACCATCCTTTTCTGGTATTTCTCAAAATGGCGTCCCACTTTACCGGTATCTTTCCATCCGTTAAAAGAAATGTTCAGTTTCAGCAGTAAGTTGCTGGCCAACGACATTTGCAACAATATCAACGGTAATATCTTATCTGTCATGTTAGGACGTTTCTATGCTGTACACGACGTAGGACTTTACAACCAAGCTAACAAATGGACCAGTATGGTGAGCACAATGGTGCTTGGCACCATAAAAGACGTTGCCCAACCCGTACTGCGTAATGTGGAAACGGAACGAGAGCGCCATAAGCGGGTTTTCCGTAAAATGCTACGTTTCAATGCCTTCATGGTTTTTCCCGCCCTCTTCGGATTAGCCTTGATTTCGCGTGAACTTATCCTCATCACCGTTACAGAGAAATGGTTAGATTGCGTACCCCTCATGCAGATCCTGTGCGCCGGTGCGTTCACCGTACCTATACAATATCTATGTGCCAACCTGGTCATCACCAAAGAGCGCTCGGACTTAGTGCTATGGAACACCGTCGGAATGGGCTTGACACAGATTAGTGCCATATTCTTTTCTTACCCCTATGGCATCCACACCATGGTATGTGTCTATACAGCCATCAATATCGCATGGCTTACGATATGGTTTTATTTCGTCCACCGCGAAATCGGATTACGCCTATGGGAAGCCGTCCTCGACTTGTTTCCTTATGCAGCACTGGCCGCATTGGCAATGGTTGTTACGGCTTTCGTCACCTCACCTATAGAAAATATTTACTTGCTACTGGGGCTGAAAATCTTCATAGCCGCCTTGCTTTATGGAGGACTGATGTGGTTGTTCGGTTCTGTCACATTCAAGGAATGTATCAGCTACTTATTGAATAAAAAAAGAGCCAGATAAATCCGGCTCTTTTTACATACGAAATATTTTCTTATTTTTTCATCATCTTCTTACCGTTTACAATGTACACACCACGTGGCAAACTTACCTGCCAATCCGTTTCGGGAACATACGTACCCATGTAGCGTCCATCTACGGTATAAACCGTAACCGGCTTTGTCTTGTCATTAACCTTCATCCCCAAAACGCCGCTAGTATCATATTCTATATCGAATTCCGACCATATTTTATGAGCCTCGAATAGTTCATGATTTCGGTCGTTCACTTTCAATGTGACCGACTTCAAATCATCAATACCGCTAAACGTATTGTTTTTAACAGCCGGTGCATCTTCCGTATCGGTATAAGCCGTATAATCAATGAGCTTCAGTCCGGTACAGTCGGCAAACGTATAATTTGCCGGCACAAAACAAGACGGAAGAATCACCTCCTGTAGGGCCGCACATCCTTCAAACGCACTCACCGTACTGCCTAACGACGTACAGCCGCTCAGGTCTGCTTTCTCTATGGCTGTTCCCTTGAAAGCCGCCTCGATGTCTGTTGCCCCAGTCAAGAGGCTCAGGTCGATATCCCTCAATGCAGTACAGCCCTCGAAAGCCTTATTCAGTTTCGTGAAATGTCCCGCTTCTTCTGCTGTTGGCATTATCACTTTCTCCAATGCCGTACAGTTATTAAAGATACCATATTCCTTAAGTCCCTGTCTCCAAAGTGGAGTATTCTCCGCAACCTTAATCCGGCTCATATCCAAGGTAACCAATGTGGCATTCGTCGTGACAAAAAGTCCTCCGTTATTCCCCAATGCCATAGAGAGCAGATTGAACGCATCGCTATCCCATTCTCCAGTCAACGTAACCGTCACGGCCTTCTTCAGGCTCGACGGGATATCCGAAGCGTCCACCACGAAGTCCGTCACCTTCTCCGGTTCCGTGTTGTAGAGATTCAATTCGCTCCAATCCTCATCGGCCGAGAACAACTTATAAGCTTCATATTTCAACGAGAGCGTCACGGCCTTGAGGTCATCAATCCCCATAAAGAAAGTTTTGCTCATCTCGGGAACCTCTGTCCCGGCAAAAGCCGTCCAATCAACGTCTTTCAAAGCGGAACAATAAGCAAAAGTATTCTTTCCCATGGGGAAAACCTCCGGCAATATTACCGTGGTCAACGCCTCACATGACTCAAAGGCATCATCCACCGATTCCAGATGGGAAGAAGAGGACAAATCCACTTTCTCCAAAGAAGTGCATCCCTGAAAGGCTTTCTCCAGAGAAACCAGTCCGGCACAACCGCTCAGGTCTATCGTAACCAACTGATCACAGTTTTGAAATGCCATTCCGAAATCCGTAAAGTGTGCTGCTTCTTCCGCCACCGGCATCTTCACTTCCTTCAAAGCCTTGAAGTTACGGAAGATACCATACGCAGACAAGCCTTGCCAGCGCAATGACGTACCTTCTGCAATCCGAGCCGCACTCATATCCACTTTTTGCAACACCGTATTCTCACTGGTACCGAAAGCAGGATTATCCATCATCGCCATACACAGCAGATTAAAAGCGTTGCTGTCCCATGTTCCTGTCAGAGTCACGGCCGTGGCTTTTTTTAACGAAGACGGAATGTCGGACGCATCCACAGTAAATTCCGTAGACGGTTCAGGATTCAAATCCAATAGGTTCAACTGACTCCATCCCTCATCCGTTTTAAAAAGCACATACTGTGGATGGTTCAATTTCAAAGTCACGCCGGACAGTTCCACTCCGTCCCACATATCTGCATAGAAGACCGGCACTTCGGTTGCCGTACATGCACTCCAATCTATCTCCTGCAAAGCCACACAACCGGAAAAGACCTTAGAAGTAGTTACAAATCCGGCGGGCAACTTCACCTGTGCCAAAGCCGTACAAGCTTCAAATGCCGAAGCCCAAGCATTATTTTTCACCGCTGCTACATTAGTAGAAAGGTCAGCCCCTTTCAGGCTCTCACAAGCATAAAAAGCATTGCTGAATGTAGATACGTTCACACAACCCGTCAGATCCACCGTCTCTAAAGCATTACAGTTAGCAAAAGCCTTTTCCATAGAAACCAAATGAGCCGCCTCTTCCGCAACGGGCATCACCACTTCTTTCAGAGCCTTGCAACTGCTGAACACCCCATTCGAAGTAAATCCGGCACTCACATACCAAGAAGTTCCGTCTTCAATCACGGCTTCTCCCATATCCACTCGGGTCAGTACCATATTGGAACCTCCAATCGCATTCGTACCCAATGCCATCTTCAATTCGGCAAAAGCAGAAGTCCCCCACGTACCGGTCAACTTCAATGACTCAGCATCCCTTAGCGATGAAGGTATCTCGTCCGCCGGAACGACAGTGGCATCTTGTGCGCCCGTACCGAGCGCATAAGATGCCATCATAATAAAGGATAAGAATCCCTTTGTCAATCTTTTCATCGTATTTCCATTTTTAATCAACAAAAGATTTCACAGTGCTTTTATTTCACCGCGAACTTATAAGTCACAGGAGCACCGTCTATCATAAATTCAGCCACATATACGCCTTGGGATAACGTGGCGACATTCCATGACGTTTCGGAAGCAGCCAAAATCATCACCGCCGTACCATTCATATCGTATATTCTTCCCGAAGTCAACAGCCCGTCGCTCTGCAAAGCCAGCACTTGACCGTCGAAAGAAACAGCCGCATCCACTTTACCATCTTTCAGGCTTCCCACGCTGGAAACCTCATCCTGCGGACAGTTAATGACGATAGGTTTCAGTTTATAGGCCACTTGCAACTGGTCGTTCGGTGTTTCATCGCCCAATTGTCCTCCACGGTTGCATCCCCAACCCCAAATATCACCGTCATCGGTCAACATCATCGTATAATTTTGTCCACTGGACATACTCGTAAACTTCAGACTGGATTTCAAAGAAGGATTAACCGGAACCGTCGCAAAAGGAATGTCTTTATTTCCATTTCCCAAACCTTTTCCATCACCCAATGCACCGTCTGCATTGGAACCGAACATCCAGACTTTCTCAATAATACCATCTGTACCGGTAGCCACACTCAACGTATTTTCGCACCCCGATACAGCAAGAACCTCACCCTCGACGGCAGTCACTTGCGTAGGTTTTGTAATCTGAGGCTCTGTTACAACCTCTACCGGATTGCCCTCAGATGTAGATTCCTCTTCTGTCGGAGTATTGAATCCCAACAGGTTGCGAGAATTATCACCCCAAGCCCACAATGTACCGTCTTTCTTCACGGCATAAGCCCGGAACTCGATCACAAGTACTTTTTCCCAATCCGTTTCACTTCCCAAACGAACCGGTGACGATTGCCGACCTTCGTATCCAAACAATTCACCATTCATATTGAGTCCCCAGCCCCACAATGAGCCATCGGTCTTCAATGCCAACACAGACGAAACACCGGCTGCAACCTGTTTCCAATCTGTATCCGTACCTACTTGTACCGGCAGGGTCTGTGCCTGCGTATTACCAATCCCCAACTGTCCGGCAGAGTTCTCGCCCCAAGACCACAACGTGCCGTTCGTTTTGATAGCAAAGGCACTGTAACCCCAAAAACGGGAACAAGCCATATCAACCCAGTCATTATCCGTACCGATCCGCGTCAATACCTTATGGTCTACACCATCATTTGTTCCTTGCACTCCGTTTGTTGCAGTTCCGGCAGCCCACAAAGAGCCGTCTTCTGCCAAAAAGAAGCCGTATGCTTTCCCGCCAACAGTTTTTTTCCACACGCGGTTTCCATCAGCCAAAGTCGGAGTGGCCGTACGTTCCGACACGCCATTTCCGCTCTGCCCCTTTTCGTTCCATCCCCAGGACCATAACGACCCGTCGGAACGGATGCCGTATGTCGTCGCATCACCTGCCGTTACAGATTTCCAAACATAATCCTCTGCACTCACCGTCGCAGTTCCGGCAAACAACGCACAAGCGGCAACGGCACACATTTTAGTAAACTTTTTCATTTTCTCTCCAATTTAATATTAAACATAAACATTACTCGTTACACAACAATTTGGCTGCACCGGAAACTTTTCCACCCTTCATAAAACGTACCAGATAGATACCTTTAGCCAAATGAACATGTACGTCAGCTTGTCCATTGTCCAACGCAGCGTTCACCACTTTCTCGCCACCTACATTGTACACAACAGCTTGCTCCGCACCTTCCGAACTGAGCGACAAGACACCGTCCTCATATTGGGCTTGTGCCGGTTTCAAGGCTTCCACGCCGTGAATGCCCACACCTTCTTCCGTATGTGTGTCTATCACCGGACAAATCATGAAAGACTCACCTAACTGACCACCGTAATAATTAATCGGACGAAGATAATCGTCCTCTCCTTTCAAACGGCAATATGAATTGTGCGCCAACAGATTACCTGCCATAGCTTCATCCATTTCTACCGGTTTCACGTCGATGTACAAGCGGAAATTTTCTTTGGAAGGATCCGTTCCAAAACCTTCTATCGTCACCAAGAAGAAAGGTTTATCGGAAATCTTCAGCGGCTCGGACAGTTTGAATTCAGCTACAGCAGCCTTTTTCAGTTTCGTATCCGTTGTCTCTTGGATATCATCCATAGATAGCGTAACGGCCTCTAAAGGCAACCCCATCAACTGAACACTACTTTCTCCCGTCAATGGATACCAAATCTGCATCAGCAATTTCGCTCCCTCCTCGTGTTTGGGTATCTCCGGCAGATAAGCCCGTACGCTGGTAATGGAAGCATCCGGATGAGCAATCATGAACAAGTTGCCATACCCCACCAGATTCAGGCTATTGGTTCCTCCTAAATATCCCGTTCCTTCTTGTCCGAACGGACGTTGACCGATTACAGCCGTTGTAGCCGGATCTTTGGCATCCGTACCCAATTGCAACATATTAGAGGTACAAATCTCTCCTTTCCCTCCGACCTTAAGTTTACCAGATGCCGTATAAGTATAAGTTTGCCCCGCTCCGTCCTTCACTGTCATAGTCGGGAACGGATAGATACCGGACGTATTGTAAACCGCATCAGCATCCTGAGTTTCCAACTCCGTAGCATCCGCACCGGGAATAAACCAATGATAGTCTACAGCCTGCACGGAAGAATTGTCGATATAAGATACGGTTTCCCCTATCGGAGCCCACATATAAGCATCACGGTTAATGACCTTATTAAAAGAAAGGAAATTACAACAGGCATTGTCATCCTGACTAATCATACCCAAATTACGCAAACCGACCGGATAACCATATTCGGCACCTTCGGCACTCCACACCGACGAACGTTTCGCAACCGGAACATTTTCCGGTTCCGCCACGATGGCACGGGTCTTATAATCCACTTGAGCCGAAGCCGGAACAGCCAGCATTCCAGTCAAGGCCCATAATACAAATGTTTGTTTCTTCATATTTTTACTGATAAATTAAATTGATTATTGCTTGATTAAAGTAGGAATCACCATTGCCGGTGAGGGCAAGCCCTGAGGTTCGAGCACCAACCACATTTTTGCATCCGAAGTCGACACGATATAGAACATCCCCTTCCGGAATACCACCGTCACGCCTTTGGAATCGAACAAAATACCCTTGATTTTCTTACAATATATGTTTTTGTTCAATGTATTGGCCGGAGCACCATTACGGATGCCTTCCACAAACTTCACCTCATCAGCATCTTTTATCTCATTCCGTTTCACGGTAAAGTTCCCCCATTCAGGCAAACCGTATTGGTTATTCACCACAAAACTCATGGCATTGAGTACGGTCTGTCCATGTGTACGACCTATTTCCGTCACCGTTTCCTGCGTGTCCACCTGATATTTCAACGTATCCACCGTAGCCTCGGCATTAAAGAAAAACTCTGTGCGCTGCCACTCCGGAAAATCTTTTGAAAATTGCAGCAACTGTAAAGTGGCCGCCGCACTCGCACCTTTCATAAGACAGTAAGGAACTGCCAACAGTTGCTCTACCGTCTGACCCAGATTGAAGGGGCTGGAAGCCGCTTCTGTCAATATCACATTACCATCCGTCGTCATAAAAGTCTTTCGCGTATTATCCCATTTCATCTCTGAAACCGCCACTCCGGCAGCTACAACCGGCGAAGCAAAACGAAAACCGTCTGCCGTAAAATCCACCGGTACGTTAAGGGTTTGCTCGTCTGCCGTCATCACATCCAGGCTACGTTTGTCGTTTCCTAAAAACAAAGTAGCGGCATCCTGTCCCCCTACCTGCAAGGTGTGGAAGAAAGTAATATCCTTCCCTCCGTCGATATCCAAGGCCGTTTCCAAACGGACATGCTGAATCTCTCCTTCGGCCGCACGCGAAAGTTTGAAATCATTTCCTGACTTGCGTCCCCTCACGTAAATCGTGTCTTCTGTCACTCGGCACACTATGAATTCAAACTCTCCGCCCTTGCCCGTCCCCAACGGGTACTCCGACGGGTCAGCCAAGTCATGCAGTATGGAATAAGTATCGAATGAAAGCACCGGACCTTCGGCATTGGCTATTTTATAGGTCGATTCGGAAGTCTCCCCTTCGGCATTTTCCATCGTTACACGTCCGTCCTTAAAACGCATTACAAAATTCACCATCGCACTATTGGTAGGCGTATAATCGAAACGCCAACCATACTCCGAACTCTGCAACATGTCCTCACACTCGGTGATTGCCGCTTCGATACGCGATGTCGCATCCCGGTCGAACACGTCATCCACCTCATTCTTGCAACTACCGCACACACAAGCAGCCCATACGACCATCATCATGGACCATCCATGTCTCCTCATTTTCTTCATCGTTCAAGTTTCTTATTTAATTACGTACCGCAGCCTCGATCGCGGCTACCACTTCTTTCTGGAAATCTTTCATATCGACGCCCCAGTTATTTTTCATATAAGCCACCACGATGGCTTCCTTCTTACGCAAAGCTTCTACAGCCGTCGCATTCCCCGCACTCTCTATCATATCGTCCCAGTCCTCCGGAGAATTCGTCAACATGATAGACACCATCTCCGCAAAATCCTCGTCCGCACTTGAAGAAGCATAAGCCGTAATGAAACCTTTGGTCCGCGCCGTTTCGTCGTTCATCTGCATCCATGAAGAAGAATAAGAGGGAGTGATTTTCTCAAACTCTGCATCATATTCTACATTCTGGTGCAAAATATGGGCAAACTCATGGTGCATCACATGGGCATACGACTGAATCTGTTCCAACGTAAAGTTGAAATCGTTCACCGAATACAACACAATCTGCCGTCCGCCTTCGGCCGTACCTTCCGTCGTACTTCCGTCATCGTTATAACTGGCACTCCCCACCAAAAGGATTTGCTTGGGTATGTAAGAACGTAAAGTCTGTTGTCCGACTTCCGCCGTGTAAGTATCTACCCACACTTTTTCGATCATCTCCAAAAACGGTTCCACCTGAGATTCACGGGGCGGTACCAAATTCTTCCGCATGTCGTCGGACGACACATCGCCTTGATTCCAACGATACACGACCTCCACATTGTATGGCACCGTATAATGGTCATAAATATACTTGTCCGTCTCGCTCAGCGCATTATAATCGAACTCCGGTACATGTATATTCGACCCACCGAGGTCTTCTTTATCGCAAGCCGTCAGGAAGGACAGGCACAATGCTGCAAATATGATAATCTTTTTCATCTGTTAGCTTTTTTAAATTATAGTTACTACCAAAGTTCCTTACCGGGGATTAGGAACCACCCCATACGAAATAACCTCTTCAGGTATCTGCACTGCACGACGAAGGTCGCGACGTGCCAACACATCCGTGGCTCCCGTCTGATAAGCTTCGTGGGTAATTTCAATATCAAAACGCTTGATGTCGAACCAGCGTCCGCCTTCCATCAGCAACTCCCTGCGACGGAAATCTACCGCACAGTTGACAAAAGCCATTTGCTTCTCACTCATCTGGTTTTCATAGAAAGGATGCAATGGGGCAAACTTCTTATAATAAGTTTCCACCATTAACGAAGTGACAGGCTGAGCTATCGAATCGTAGTTCTTCACCTTATTCGTCAAAAACAACTCGATGTCTTCGCAAGCCTCATCGTAACGTCCGGCCATAGCCAAAGCCTCGATACGGTCGCACACCACCTCGTCAGTGGTGAAAAGCGGATCCATTACATAATAAATACCACTGTTGGAATTCACTCCGTCGCTCTTCAAATAGGGCTTCCACTTCATCATGGTCAAAGCCTCGCTGGACACATTATATGCTTCGGCACGATAAGCCCAAACCCCGTTCACCACATTATCATTTTGCTGAAATAGCGAGTTATTGACTGTAGTAGAATATCCGTAACGATAGAACGACTGATCCACGGCAAACTGAGATACAGTGGATGCCAACAGCAAATTCGCACTCTCCTGTACCGAAGTGTAGTTTTTCTCCCGATTGGCCGTAGACATCTGAATATATTCATTCCAATTCCGCAACGTCGGGTTATCCCCCAAAGCTTCGTCTGCTGCATCGATAGCTTTCTGCCACTCTCCGACATATAGATAGAAACGGCAGGCAAAAGCCTGGGCAGCCTCACGGGTAAAATGATATTTCGGTGTGTCACCGTATGCCTTATTGGAAATCAGAGGCAAACCTTCTTCCAAGTCCTTGCGGATTTTGTCGTATGTTTCTTTCACCGACACACGTTCGTAATGCCCGAACACTTCTTTTTCGGGTTCCGTCACGTAAGCCACTCCCATATCGGTAGCGGCAAACGCAGGACTATAATGTTGCGCAAACACATTCACCAACATAAAATGATTGTAGGCCCGGCATAACAACGCCTCTCCTTTCTGTGCGGAACAATCCACGCCTTTGGCCTCCAATTCAGCAATGGCTTCAAGCGCATGATTGGCCGCCGCAATAGCCTGGTAACTGGCCATCCAGAAATAATTCGGGCTGTCCTGATAAGTCATGTCGATGTCCTCCCAATAGAACGCCTGACGGTTAGCCCGATTCCAATCCGGCTGTACATAAGGATCCAATGTATTGCCCCGGTCAGTCACATTGTCCGACATGGATTCGGTGAAAAAGACACAATTGGCATCGGGATAGGCAGAAACCAACAACTCCGATACAGCCTCGGGCGTATCGATGACCGTACGGTTGTCGGGCACCTCATCCAAAAAGTCGTTACAAGCCGTAGAAAGCAAACCGGCACAGAACGCAGCTACATAACATGATATATATTTATTTCTCATTTTCTTCTGTCTTGCAAATCATTAAAAACTGGTTCGTATAGATAAAGTCAACTGGCGTGGCAAAGGCATGGACACACCTCCGCTCTGGAAGAATTCCGGGTCCTGCCCGTTCAGTTTCTTATCGGCATAGATGAGCCACAAATTGGAAGCCACCAACCGTAACTGCAAACGGTTCATGCCGATTGTTTTCATCCACTCCCCATTGAAATCATAAGAAAGAGTGAGTTCCTTCAACCGCAGGAAACCACCGTTGGCTACACGGATATCCGAATAGTTATAGGCATTATAGGCTATATCGAGATTCTCGATGTTGGCATACTGATAGGATGAAGGAATGGCCGGCACATTCGTGTAATGCTCATCGCCCGGCTTCATCCAACGGTTCTTCAGATCCTTCGGCATGGCACTGTAATCACCGTATGAAGCCGAGAAGTCCGGATCCAGGCGCAACTTATTGCCGGCCTGGAAAGTGAAGTACAATCCCAACGTCCAAGCTTTATACTTAAATTGGTTATCGAAACCTCCCGTCACGGTTGGGTCCACCGAACCTTCATATTTCAGATAAGCAGGATCTGTACTTTGAAAGTTGATACCCGTAGAAGTCAGTTCGCCTTTCTCGTTGATGAACTGGGGAATCCCTTGTCCATTCAAACCTTTATACTGCAAAGAGAACAGTCCCCGTACAGGATAACCTTCCAACGGGGCACCTTCGGCCACCATCAAGTCGAAAATGCTGGAGGTAGACTCCAGATTGGTAATCTCGTTATGATTATAAGCGAACGTAAGGTTCGAAGTCCACGAGAAATCCTTGCGCTGAATATTCTTCGTGTTGAGCGTAAATTCCACACCCCACGATTTCATGTCGGCATAATTGGCATATTTCCATTTTTGGCCTCCCATGCCACTGGTACGTATCAAACCGATAAGGTCGAATCCCCGGCGACTGTAAATATCCGTACTCAGACTGATGCGATTGCGCAACACCCCGAAATCGAAACCAAAGTTGAACTCATATTGTTTCTCCCACGTCAAATCCTTATTCTGCAAAGACTCGATATAAATCTGCGATTCTTTATATCCGTCATCGCCGCGGTAAGTAGTAGAGTTACGGAATACAGCCAAAGCGTTGTCTGCAGGTCCCATTGTAGCTGTCAATCCGTATGTGGCACGCAAAGAGAGGGTCGAAACCACATCCTGATGTTTCATAAATTCTTCTTCCAGCATATTCCACGAACCCGACACGTTCCACGTAGGCAACCAACGGGCATCACGCGAACGCCCCAAGCGGTTGGAACCATCCATACGCCCCGTCAGGTTGAATGTGTAACGTCCTTTATAAGAAAAACTTCCGGTAGCAAAGAATGCTACAAAACGGTCATAATACTGTGAAAGACCGTAATAGTTATCACCCCCTAACAGCAATTGCTGGATGATGCGGTAGTCTACGAAAGGCGTACCGCCACGATCCCATTGGAACCCGTATCCGTTGTTAAAACCGGACTGGCGGTCGGCCGATTTCACTTCGGAACCGGCCATGATATTAAAAGGATGCTCATTGGCTATGAGACGATTATAATTACCGGACACCCTGAAATAGTAACTCTTCAGGATATTGTTCGTCGTGTTGTAGAAACCGCCTTTCGGCATCACGACTTCGGGCACGGCATCCGGATTATCCGGATCACGATAGAGGAACTTGTTCTTTTCACGGATAGTCGCATCTCCCGCCGCACGGTAAGCCATGGCCAAATTGGAATTCCCCGTAATCTTATGCTCCTGAGTAGACTTCACATAACGGAATGCTCCGATGGCACTCAAGTCCAGCCCCTTGACCGGCTTATAAGTCAGTTCCATCTGATACTTCATGTCGGCCATGTCCAAATCTATATAATTGTTCTTGGCCTCATTCAGAATATTGAACGGCGCATAATTCATGATATACGTCTCGTCAGGACTCATCGTACGACTGGTATTCAGGGCGTAACTGAAAGGGTTGATATCGAAATCGCGCGAATACTCACCGCTCACAGGATCTGCCGTACGGTCCAAAGTACCCGGCGCACGCTGGTTACGTACCGAACCGTTCAGGCTCACCCCTAACGTGAGCCACTTACTGATATCATAACTGGCATTCACATTGGCTGTATAACGACGGACCTTGTCAGACACGCTCCATCCCGGATCGTCGAGAAAGCTCATCGACACGTAATAACGGCTACGGTCGGTTCCCGAAGAAATGCTCACAGAATTGTTGCTTTGGATAGTAGGCCGGAACAATTCCTTAAACCAGTTCGTGTTGCGCATCTCGGCTTTCTGCAAATAAGCCAGACGAGCCGACTCCGTATTCATGAGCTCTCCCCGATATATCAAGTCGTTCATCAAATAAAATACCCCGCCGTTCTCCGTACGCGCCATCTTGGAATGGTTGAACCATCCTTTATCTTCCAACTCCATCAGGACAGACATCTGGTCTTTGGAATTCATAATATTATACTGGCGGTAAGAGGGACGAGTACGTATGGTGAACTCACCCGTATAACTGATACTGGCATGCCCGTTCTTTCCTTTCTTAGTGTTCACCACAATCACTCCGTTCATGGCACGCGCACCGTACAATGCCGTGGCCGAAGCGTCTTTCAATATCTGGAAATTGTCGATGTCGTCGGGATTCAATCCAGCCACAGCGGAACTGATCAGCGTGGCGGCATTACCGGACGAGAGGTCGTCGGCGGAAATCTCCACCACATCCTCCAGCACGACACCGTCCACAACCCAGAGAGGCGTTTGGTTACCATAGATGGAAGAAGCACCGCGCACACGGATCTTCGGCGCAGCACCGAACGTACCGGACACAGACTGTACGCCCACACCGGCCGCCTTACCTTGCAACATCTGACTCACATCGCCCACACCATCCACTTTCGCTTCCTCACCGGAAATACGACTGGCCGCACCGGTAAACAGCTTGCGATCGATTTTCTGATAACCGGTCACCACAACCTCATCCAATTTCTTTTCCTTATCACTCATCACGACTTTCATCGGTGTATCTGCCACTGCCAATTCCTGCGGAGCCATACCGACGAAAGTAAATTGTAGCGTTTTGCCGTCCGCTGGTACATTCAGTGTAAATTTACCGTCTATGTCCGTAGCACACATGGCATCCGGATGCTCTTTGCAACGCACGGCCACTCCCGGAAGCGGTTCGCCCAAGTCGTCCAGCACTACGCCTTCCACCTTTTTCCTCGCCTCCTCACCGTCTCTCTTCGCAGGATATATATTTATCGTCCGATCTTTCACCTCGTATGACAACGGCTGACCGGCCAAAATTTTAGCCAACACTTCATCGACACTCCCGTTCGTTACGTTCAGACTGATTCTTCGCGATAAATCCACATCGCCCACATTCAGCCACAAAGAATAAGACGTCTGGGTATTCAATTGCTCCAAAGCCTCTTTGACGGTCACGTTATTCAGATTCAGCGTCACAGTACCTTGCTGTGCCCAAACCGTTCCCGAACTGCAAAACAGGCTTAAAATCAGAAACCTTTCAAGTAGTTTTTTACGTTTCGCGTTAAACATTTCTCTATTTACTATGATTATTATAAATGATTATTCTCCGATAAAGACCGTGTCGCCTTTGATCTGATAGGAAACCTGTTCGCCTCTCAACATCACGTCCAATATGGCAAAAATGTCTTTCCGGTTCCGGAAATCGCCATAGTATTTTTCCTGCAATATGCCAGGTTTCTTCACTACGATATTCACATGAAACACCCGTTCCAACTCCTGCACAATCTGTTCCATAGACATCTCATCGAAAAACAAGGCTTCCGCTCCTCCCGCATGCTCCGTCATTTCCGTTTCCGCCGTATCCTCGGATATACCCTCATCCCTTTGTCCCACACAAGTCCAAGCTACGTCCGGTGCCGTTTCCACCACCTTCTTCTCCATCACATCCCGATTACGGTCCAACACGACCTGTTCGCACGGCTTCAAAGTTACGGTATGGGGCACACGTCCCGTCACACTCGACACATCCAGACTACCGCGTACCAAAGTGACCTTGGCAAAACGCTCCTCCGGATAGGACTTGAAATTAAAGACCGTCCCCGTCACCCGGACACGAATATCACCGGAACGAATAATAAAAGGTTTATGCTTATCCTTAGCCACTTCAAACATTCCTTCTCCTTCCAACTGAAGTTCGCGGTCGGTCTGCCCGAATCCCGGACTCAATGCCAGACAACTCCCGGAATTCAGCCAAACTTTGGTTCCATCGGCCAGTATGATCCGTTCTTTTATTCCCTTCGGCACTTTTATCTCTCGCGTACCTCCCTGCACCACTTGTTCTTCTGCCGCTTTATCTTGCTGTTGCCATACAGCCAGTCCGCCTCCCAAAAGGACGACTACCATTGCCGCACAGGCCACTAATTTCCGACTGAAAATCTTGTGAACGAAAAAAAACGGCATATTCTCTCCCTTTATGCTTCTCAGGAAACGCCCGTATGCTTTCTTCCTTTCTTTTTCAAATATAGGTATACGTTGCTGAATGCCCATCCACCGATACAAAAGTATACGGCGCTCGTAATACTTACGGTGCTCTTCATTTGCCGAAACCCATTCGCGCAACACGTCTTCCGCCTCCGGAGACAAGCCTTCCGACCATTGCTTCTCTATCAATAAATCTATATCTCTATTTGTTTCCACTTTGACGCTTTTTTCTTCTAAGACGAAACAAATAGATACGATGGGTAGTATAAAAATAGAAATAATTTATTTATGCTTCAAAAAACAGCATAAACCACCAAACTTTTCACCGAAAAAGCCATGAAAATTATGATTTAAAACTACAAACCATATTATTCTGACACGCACATTCTTCAATTCAAAGAATGAAGCAGTCTTGAAAGTAACATAAAAGACAATATTTGTAGCAAAATGTAAGCACTCAACTTATCCTGTAACTCCGCATGTGCCCTCTTCAGATGATATTTCACGGTATTCACCGAGATATGTAACATATCGGCAGCCTCCTGGTAAGTCTTATTCTCCATGCGCACCAGTATAAAAACCCGCCTCCGCTCCTCCGGCATCTCATCAATAGCCCGGTCCAGCAACTCAGCCAATTCATCCGAAATCAATTGCTCGAACAAGTCCTTTTCGTCTGCCATTGCCCCTCCGAACATTCCGTCCAAGGAATCATAATACCCTAAAAAATCCGAATTCTGACGCTGCGTCCTGAGATGGTCGATACATTTGTTACGCACGGCACGTAAAAGATAAGCACGCAAAGAAGTCGTAATCACCAGTTCGTTTTTCTTTTCCCAAAGGTTCAACAGAACATCCTCCGTCAAAGTCTGGCACATGGCGGAATCGTTCACATAATCCATGGCCACACTGCACATCAAAGCATAATAATCCTTAAAGACTTTCTCAAAAGCCTTTAAATCACCTTCTTTGATGCACTTGATTAACTCATTATCCCCTGCGTCCATGAACAGCTTAATTAAATAAGTCAAATACAAAGATAAAACAAATGATTTTATTTTCCTTATATCTAATTCACAAAAAATACGGGATATTCCGCTAAAAACGCAAAATACCCCGTCTATTTCATCCGGTTTCCCGAACCGCCAAACATGGTCATAGTGGAGCGATTTCCAACACGCCTCCTTTCTCGCATTCAAAGCCGGCTTCCAATGTGGTCGTATCAGAAGCTTTCATCGTCACGTTTGCTCCAGACTTCACCACGACCTTTCCCTGCGGCTGCGCAGTCGTCACCTTCTCTCCGACCATAATATTTTCGCCCGTAACGGTATGCGTGGAAGTAAACGTCCGGTTTTGTACATAAACCACCTCGCTATCCTGCACACGGGCCACGTAGGGCCTATAATTATGCTTGTCCACCGAGATATAGCAATCCGACGGGATGTTTTCAAAAGTAGCCGCAGACACGTTTTCCACGGACGAGAAATAAGTACCATCTTCGGTAGTGGCCGTAATGGTACAAGCCGTCCCCCATAACAAAAAGAACAGATTCATCCAACGTTTCATAAGCACCTCCTTCCTTATTGGGTAATGATCATACGTTTGGTGTCGATCACCTTGCCATCGGCCACCAAAGCATAAAGATACATTCCGGGGGCGAGGTTTCCGGCTTCGAGCGTCACGGAAGACTTGCCACGGCTCTGTAACGTCTTTTGATCTACCTGCGTGCCGTTTAAATCATAAATGTATAGAAATGCTGACTTTACACTTTCCGGCAACGTATAACGCACCACTGTCGTTTGCGTGAACGGATTCGGGTCGTTTTGCTCCAATGCCGGGACATCCAATGCGTTACTGCCGACACCCGTTTCGCTTCCGTTCCGGGCACGCACATTATAGGTCTGCGCTCCCTGCAACGATACCACCTGTGCACGAAGTTCATTAACAGACTGCACTAAAAGCGGAATCATCTCCGTGTAGTTGATACAAAGGTCGCCTTCCTGACTTTCATAAACCAAGTCTGGATAGACTTCTTTCAGCACCTCGGCATCCAGTCCGTAATGCGTTTTCTCCAATGCTTGTATGTCCGTCACAGAACGGGGAGCGGCAGCCACGGTATCGCCCGACGCTGCAAAAGCCTGCACCGCTTGTGGTTCGGACAGGTTATACTGCACGGCGGTCAACTGAGAAAGTTTCTCGCCCACCGACATGCTGTTCTCTCCATCGCTTTCCGCTGACAAGGGCACCACCGCCGAACGCCCCATCAAAGTAGAACGGGAAGCGGAAGGTGTCAGCACCGTACCATAGAAATTTCCTGTAGTACGGACATCGCCTTGAAAATAACCGGCATAACGTCCGGGGACATTAAGATCTATATTATCCAAAACTCCTACCACAGCCGCACCATTCTGACTACCTCGCAGATTGCCAAAAACCGCATAATTATAACCACTGGTCGAATTTCCGGATTCACCAAATACACCCCACGCTCGACCTCTACTCAAAGAATTGGATGTATACGCCCTTCCTTTCACCCCCATATAAAACTTCATCCCATCAATTACGTTCTCACCATAAATAGCCATAAGGTCATTAATAGTAACCCCCGTAGTACCATTACGCTTCACATAAACGCCTTGATCATTAGACCGAAAAGCGGCCTTCCATCCCCCGCTTCCAGTAACGCTTTGGTCTCCACCTACCAATAGTGCAGACTGTGCTACTACCGAAGATTGAATTCCCACATTTCCATTGGAATGCACTTTCAACTGTGCAGACATATTGGTAAAAACGAAAACAACGCTTACCAATGCAATTAACTTTTTCATAAGCATTCTTTTTTAAGATTAATATTCGACACCAAATATAACAATATTAACATTAGAATCCAAGTGAAATTTCATTTTTTTGCAAGACATGTTCAAAAAAGCACATTTTCTAAATAAAAAGCATTCAAAACCATCATAAAAACAAAATATTTCATACTTTTGTCCCAAACAAATAAGCCCTATGGGAAAAAAGACAGTATCAGTCGTAATGTGTACATACAATGGAGAAAAATACCTGCGCGAACAAATGGATTCCATCCTCGCGCAAACCTATCCTATCCATGAAATCATCGTTTGCAACAATTGCTCCACAGATGGTACAATGAACATTTTACAAGAATACGCTACAAAATTTCCATCCATCAAAGCACACCAAAATGCACGAAATAAAGGATGCAATCAAAACTTTCATGATTATTCTATCAAGTATCTAAAAAAGTAGACTATATAGCAATATCCGACCAAGATGATATTTGGTTCCCAGAGAAAATAGGAACGGAAGAAAATTGTCCAAGCATAAGCCACATTCCCCTATATCTCCTTATGTATATGGAACATATAACTTTTTCAAACTTAGAAACACGGAAAGTTTTAAATGTTTATGTTACAATATTTATGAAAAAACATTTCCAACACACCATCCCATCTTACACCAAATAATTAAGCTATCCAATAGCCACAACCCTTTGGATCTTTTACGGCTTTGTTTCGTTTGTATGAAACATCGCAAACAAATATATCCCCATCCTCACAAGGGTAAAGGGTCTATTTCTGCGCTTCGTGGCTTTTTCTCTCCATTCATTTGTACTTATTATAATATACAATTCTACAATACGGAAACTGAGCACAACTCCCAGTTGAATAAAAAACAGAAATGAAACCTTAGGTTCGTTTCTTACAAAAACGTATATCATATAAAAAAGATACTCCAAAAACTTGGGAAGACAAAAAAGTTTCCATATTTTTGCAAAAGAATGAATCCTAATAACAAAAGGACAAAACATAAAATGGAACAAAGTATTATCCGTTTTTTCTAATAATTCCACAAATGGACAATATGCAAAAAATACCTGTGTTCTTTACTTTTGACGCTAATTACTTGTTAGCAGCAAAGGTTGCCATTCACTCCATGATGAAACATGCCTCACGGCAATATTGGTATGAATTATATGTATTCCATACAACTTTGTCCCCAAAAGCCCAGCAATCTTTACGGAACAGCCTAAAAGAATTTACACATACCGAATTACACTTCATCGATGTCACACAATACAATGAAAAAATCAAAAATTTCGGGACTAAAGCACATTACTCCAAAGAAATTTTCTATAAACTTATTGCAACAGACGTCCTTCCGCAATATGACAGGATTATATGTTCGGACGTAGACGTAGTTTTTACCGGCGATTTCTCTCCCGTATTTTTCATGTTCCCGAACGAAAAATTTTATTATGCCGGTGTCGGACCAGTGGAAAACAGTCGTATGCCTTACTACCGGAAAGACTTCAGTACGACGGAAATGGAAATACTTGAACATGAAATTGCTGCAGGATTCTTACTCATCAACCTTAAAGAATTGCGCAACGACCATAAGCAAGAAGAAATTATCAACTTTTATGTCAACAACTATCCACGACTACGTTTGCCGGAACAAGACTGCATTATTTTAACCTGTTGGCCCTACATCAAATATTTACCGATCGATTATAGCTTGCCTATCTCCTTCTATCGGTTAAACATGAACCAAAGAGATTTTTATCAAGGCAATACCGAATTTGCAGGAGACAAAGCCACTGCACTCGCCAAGTTTAATAAAGGATTGGCACATCCCGTACAAATTCATTATGCAGGTTTCGACAAACCGTGGAATTGTTTCCGGCTCACCCGACGGCAAGACTGGATAAAGGCTATGAAATCCACCCCGGGAGGAATGGTATTATACCTCAAATCGTTACCGCGGAATTTATTGATGCGAACTAAGCGATATAGCCTGAAACGATTCTTACGAAAAACTTATAAAAGAATAACCAACAGATGAATTTCGCCTCAAAAATACCTGTATTACGAAGTTTTGCCCGCGCCTATGCACTTACTAAATTCAAAAAAGAATGGCGCAAACGCAATAAGCAAAACCAAACCGTACCAATGAATACCTTTCCCATGGAATGTGTTGAAGTAGGCAACGGTACATACGGAGAGTTGCATATCTTGAGCTATTTTCCTCCAATAGAGAAATTGACAATAGGAAACTATGTATCATTAGCTTCAAACGTACATTTCATTTTAAGCGGTAACCATCAGACCGAAACGCTATTCACTTATCCCATACGCTCAACCCTTGAAGGCAAACACTGCCAGACAGACAGCCGGAGTAAAGGTCCTATCATAGTTGAGGATGAAGTTTGGATTGGCTACGGAGCAACAATACTATCCGGTGTTACGATTGGCAAAGGAAGTATCATAGCAGCCGGAGCCATTGTGACATCCGACATTCCTCCCTATGCAATTGTTGGAGGCAACCCGGCCCAAATCATCCGTTACCGAGTGCCTGAAGAAATAATTCCAATTATCAAGGATGTCTATTTAAATGATTTGCACCCAACGCAAATAACAACGCTTTTAGATGAGTTATATCGTCCGCTAAAGACCACAGAGGACGCATTACGTATCATAAAATTACTTCAACATGAAACCTAACAATAATCAAAAAGTAAGGGTTATCGCCTTTTATCTGCCGCAGTTCCATCCCACCCCGGAAAACGACAGATGGTGGGGCAAAGGATTCACGGAATGGACCAACGTGGGCAAAGCCAAACCTTTATTCAAAGGACATTACCAGCCACGTGTGCCGGCAGATTTAGGCTACTATGACCTTCGTTTGCCGGAAACACGTCAAGCCCAAGCCGATATGGCACGTGAATATGGCATAGAAGGTTTCTGTTACTGGCATTATTGGTTTGGAAATGGCAAGCAACTATTACAAAGACCATTCAATGAAGTGCTAAATAGCGGGAAACCGGATTTTCCCTTTTGTTTGGCATGGGCCAATCACAGTTGGGAGGACAAACAATTCAACAAAGATGGGGGACATAAAATGTTAATGGAACAACTCTATCCCGGGGATGAAGACTACATTGCACATTTCAATGCTGTGTTACCTGCTTTTCAAGACCCAAGATATATTCGCATACACGGAAATCCAATATTTGTAGTCTACTCTCCTAAAGAAATCCCCAATCCTCCCCACTTTATCGAACTGTGGCAAAAGCTTGCCTCCCAACACGGTTTCCGCATTCACTTTGTAGGACATACCTCTAAAATTGAAGATTTGGCTATGTTTCGCCAATGGGGATTTGATGCTAACGTTTTAATAAGGCTATTTGATGTATTCAAAAAGGATTTTTCTTTGTGGGAGCGCATAAATGCCAAGTTCCAACGTATTGCATTAAAAAAAGGACGTCGTATTGAATATAGCCGTGCCTCTCAATACTTTCAAGGACCTGAGGAACAAGCTAACGACTGTTATCCTACTCTCATTCCTAATTGGGATCACTCTCCCCGATCGGGCCGCTCCGGACATATCCTCATCAACTCAACCCCTGAAAAATTTAAAAAACACATTATAAAATCATTCAACAACATATCACATAAAACAAGAGAAGATCGTATTGTATTCCTCAAATCCTGGAATGAATGGGCTGAAGGGAACTATATGGAACCTGATCTGAAATTCGGAAGAGGATATCTTGAAGCATTAAAAGACGCTATTCAAGATGTATTTTATCTATTGAAAGACAAATGAAAACGGTTTATCTACCATTTCTGTCACAACCTATAAAATTCATCCAAAGCCCCTATATCAATACTTATCGTTTCTATCGGAACAGATCAGGACTCCACCTGAAACCGTACGACACAGACACAATATCCACAGTTGACAGGCCCCAAAGACTCCCAAAAACACTACAACAACTACAGCCGAACGATTTTCCGTTTGGCTGTAAACGATTTCTCATTCTGCGGCAAACAAGAAAAAGGACGAAGGAAAGGCGAATAACACTCCCCTCTCCATCCTTCAAGGAGTTTTTTCAGAAAAGGGTTCGCATCCTTCATATTATTTGTGTACCAATAAATTACGGTGAACTTTCTTCTATAACGTCCTTCACCAAAGCTTCACCTCTCCTTCACTCAAAGAGGCATTGTGCACAACCGAATGAACTATAAAACAAACCATTAAGGTGAACCCTATTGTTTTTGCGCAAAAAATGGACATAAACCATTTTGAAACGGTATATCCATCAACCGACCAACCATATTCACGTCATGAAAACGGAATGAGCTCATCCTATCACAACCCGGCAATCTCGTCCAAGGACAAGCCTGTGGCAAGGCTTATCGTCTCTGCCGGAATCGACATCGCTTTCATCCTCCGAGCTACGTCCAACGTTCCTTCCACACGCCCCTGAGCGTGACCACGCACAAAGCCTTTTGCTTCGCCTTTCTGTTCGGCGAAATCCAACGTGGCCAACTGGTCACGGTACACCTTGATGCTTTCGTCGTATTTCATACGCTCTTCTTTCGACAAAGACGCGATGTCCACTATCTGCTCCAACTTCTCGAACACAGACTTACGAGCCTTGAAAGGCAACCTCTGCAATGTCTCCATATTTTTCAATACATATATCCAACGTTCAAAGTCATTCTCACACTCCGATTCCTCTTTCTTAAAACAAGGCAACTGCAGAAACACGAAACGGAGCTTATCGGAAAACGGCACGTGCGTGTCACGATCCGACAGCACCACGTCCGTACGGAAATTGCCCTCGGAATCCTTCATCTCGAAATTCAGGAAAAAAATACCGTAAACGGCTTTCAAATTGAATTTCCAATTCGCACCGCGTTCGCCCTGCCGCGACATCGCACGGCACAAATAATAAATCGTACGCTCACGGATATAAGCCTGCTCGCAGTTCTGCATCTCAACGATGAACTCCTCGCCCGACTCCGTCGTGCAATAAATGTCGTAAATCGTACCACGGTCTCCTTGGAATTCCGGCAACAGCTCCTTGTCTAAGAAACTGATGTCCTTTATCTGCTTCTCGCCTCCCAACAGATTGTTCAGGAAGTCTATCAATAAGTCTTTATGACGGACTGACCGAAAATCCGCTTGAAGCCCACATCTGTGAAAGGATTGATGAACCTGCCCATAACACCATGTTTTAACTTTCACAAAGATAAAGAAATATCCTATCTTCCAAGCATAAAAACAGAAAACGAACACATAATTTTTGTTAAGCCTCCATTACCAACAAAAGACAAAGAATGTTAATGCCGACAAACTGAAGCTTGTCGCCACAAGAGATTTTATTTATTTTTGTAAACTCTTATAATCGTTGACTGCAAATACATTAGCAGCAGACAGTAATGCGAGGCACTTCTTTGTACAAAAAACAACGGTCTTGGCAGCAACGAATCTATTTGGAAACGGGAATCTGTATAATACAGTTTATGGCAAAGGCCATACGTAGAATCAAACGCACATTGAAAGGGGATTTCGGAACATGAAGATTTATTATTACCACACACGTCCCATAGAGGAAGCATTGAAGGAATGGGAAAAGCATTTGCACCCCGGACATATCCTGTATGGACTGACCCATTTCAACAAATATGGCATCACGCCGATACTCCATCCTTTCCGCCGTTTTTCATCCCGCCTCAAATTATCATTCTACAACTTCTTCGAAATTATACGTTGCAAGGAGACATACGATTTGCTATATGGTACTTCTTTTTACGGTTTAGAGCTTATTATATTTTGCCGCGCTTTGGGATTATTCCGCAAACCTATCGCCATTTGGCATCACCAAGCCGTAGTCCGCAACCCCAACCCAATAAAGAACATGATTTCACGCTTCTACTACAAAGGTATTGACCAAATGTTCTTTTTCAGCCGAGCTTTGATAAACGATTCCCTGCAATCGGGCAAGGTTACTGCCGACCGGCTGCACCTGATACATTGGGGAGCCGACATCGACTTCTATGACTACCTACGCCAACATCTTCCTGCCACAGGCAGTGGGAAACAGGAAAAGGCATTCATCACGACTGGCAAAGAACATCGTGACTTCGCCACATTGCTTAAGGCATTTGCCGAAACAGGGCTTCCCGTCGAAATCTTCACCACTCCGGATCCGGAATATCAAACCCTGCTGAAAGCATACAAGGCATATTCCAATATACAGGTACATTTCACGGTGGGTATTCTCCCCCACATGCTAGCCACGGAAGTTTGCCGTTCAAGATTCGTAGTAATTTGTTGCCAAGACTTTCCTTACACCGTCGGACTGACCACTCTGGTCGAGGCTTTTGCGTTAGGCCTCCCCGTAGTCTGCACCCGTAATCCCAAATTTGAAATGGACATAGAGAAAGAAGGCGTGGGAATCTACGTGGACTACAATGATGTGGAAGGATGGAAACAAGCCATTACATATTTATACACTCACCCCGAAGAAGCCCGACAGATGGGGCATAACGGCCGTAATCTGGCTGAACGGGAATTTAATTTAGAACATTATACTTACGAATTATCTGTGATATTAAAAAATATGGCAAAAACGTATGGTTAATGAATAACATTCACAATGTTTCCTGCCTCCCAAATTGCCATGGTAGGCAACAACAAACGACAGTCCGCCACTTTACCACAAAAACGAAGGCTCACGCTCGGTAAAAATCCGGCCTTCGCACGGCATGAAATCGAAAATAAAACCTTATCTTTGCTTTTGACTGATACAAGGAGGAAAAGTCATGGAACAACAACGCAGGTTTTACCCCATCGGGATACAAACGTTTTCCGAACTAAGGAACAAACCCTATTTATACATCGACAAGACGGAACACGTGTACCGCATCACGCATTCCGACTCCAAATACGTATTTCTCAGCCGTCCGCGCCGTTTCGGCAAGTCATTACTCACCAGTACCCTGCAGGCCTATTTCGAAGGCAAGAAAGAACTGTTCAAAGGACTGGCTATCGAAAAGTGGGAAACGGAGTGGACGGAATATCCCGTGTTGCATTTCGACATGAGCATGGGCAAGCATTTGGACAAGGAGGGACTGGAACGCTACCTGTTGTGGCAACTGAAGACATTGGAAAGGAATTTCGGCATCGAATCTGAAATCCCTGACACGAACACACGCCTTACAGACCTCATCCGCCGAGCCTGCGAACAGACAGGCCGACAAGTGGTGGTACTCATCGACGAATACGACGCTCCTCTGCTCGACGTGGTACATGAGGAAGAAGACCTGCCCACTCTGCGCAACGTCATGCGGAACTTCTACAGTCCGCTAAAGGCCTGCGACCCCTACCTGCGATTCGTCTTCCTCACCGGCATCACCAAATTCTCTCAACTGAGCATCTTCAGCGAGCTCAACAATATTAAAAATATCAGCATGCTACCGGAATACGCCACCGTATGCGGTATCAGCGAGGAGGAAATACGGACGCAAATGGCAGCCGACCTCGAAATGCTGGCCGGAAAGCTCGGCACCACCCCCGAAGAGGCCATGCGGCAACTCAAAGAGAATTACGACGGCTACCATTTCACATGGCCCTCACCCGACATTTATAATCCTTACAGCTTACTCAACGCTTTTTCCGACGGAAAGCTGGGTTCTTACTGGTTCGGGAGCGGCACGCCCACCTACCTCATCGAAATGCTCAACAAGTTCGATGTGCCACCTTCTAAAATCGGGGGTACCGAAGCCATGGCATCCGATTTCGACGCGCCCACCGAAAGGATGACAAGCATCGTCCCACTCCTCTACCAAAGCGGATACATCACCATCAAAGACTACGATGTAAACTTCGACGCTTACACCCTCGACATTCCCAATAAGGAAGTCCGAATCGGACTGATGAGAAGCCTCATCCCTTATTATATCACCCCCGACAGCCTGTCCACCAATTCCATGGTGATTCACATGGCCAGAGCAATGGCGCGCGACGACATGGACGGTATGTTGCAACTTCTCCAAACGTTCCTCTCTACCATACCCTACTGCGAACGGACTGACACCGAGGGGCATTACCAACAAGTACTCTACATCATCTTCAGCCTCCTCGGTTACTATGCGGATGTGGAAGTGCGTACTCCCCAAGGAAGGGTAGACGTCGTGTTGCGCACCCCAACCACACTCTACCTCATCGAGGCTAAACTCAACCGGACGGCAAAAGCAGCCATGCAGCAAATCAACCTCAAAAACTATCCTGAACGCTTCGCCCTATGCGGGCTTCCCGTGGTCAAAGTCGGCATCAACTTCGACCTCGAACGGGAGACATTGGGGGACTGGGATATCGAAAAGTAGCAAATTATTCAATAAAACATGGATACAGCACCGATATTATTATTCGTCTACAACCGCCCCGCACACACCCGGCAAGCCTTAGAGGCCTTGTCGCGCAACACGTTGGCCGCTGCCAGCGACTTGTTCATCTACTCCGATGCCGCACGTTCGGAAGCCGACTGCGCAGCCGTGGAAGAAGTGAGGCACATCGTAAGGGAAGCCAAAGGTTTCCGGCAAGTACACGTCACGGAACGTGAACAGAATTGGGGACTGGCAAGGAACATCATAGACGGTGTCACCACAATGGTAAACCGGTACGGACGGGTCATCGTATTGGAAGACGACTTGGTCGTGGCTCCGCATTTCCTCCGGTTCATGAACGATGCACTGGATATTTACGCTGACGTCCCCCAAGTAGGACACATACAAGCCTACGACTTTACCAATGACCCGAGTTTGCCTGACACGTTCCTTATCAAATGGACCGGAAGTTGGGGGTGGGGCACTTGGAAACGCGCCTGGCAATTCTTTAATCCCGACGGGAAAGCCTTATTGGAAGAGCTCAAACGGAAGAAACTGACCTACACATTCGACTTTAACGGAAAATACGGATATACACGCATGCTCCGCCGACAAACCGAAGGAAAGAATAATTCTTGGGCCATCAGATGGAATGCCTCTCTTTTTCTCAATGACATCCTGTCGCTCAATGTGGGAAAATCACTTGTACAAAACATCGGGTTCGACGGTAGCGGAACGAATTGCGGTGGCGGGAACCTATACCGGTCAGGGCTTTATATGGAGCCATTACCGGTGGTAAAAATAGAACCGATAGAAGAATGCGCCGAGGCAAGGAAAGCCTACTCACGTTATTATGCCAAGACCAATTCATTCATGGCCAAAGCCATAAGACGAATAAAACGGACATTAAAGGGAGACTTCGGTGCATAAGTCCATGCCTCGAAAAGAAACAAATTGAAAAACGTATGAGAGTCCTCATTATCAATACATCCGAAAACATAGGAGGGGCGGCCATCGCAGCCAACCGTCTCATGGAAGCCCTGAAAAACAACGGGGTCAAAGCCAAAATGTTGGTGCGTGACAAACGGACGGACCAAATCACGGTGGCCAGTTTGCCCCAGTCTCCCCTGCTGAAAGCCAAATTCGTATGGGAACGCGTCTGTATCTGGAAAGCCAACCGGTTCAAGAAGCACAACCTATTTCAAGTGGACCTGGCCAACACCGGTACGGACGTCACCTCATTACCGGAATTCAAAGAAGCCGATGTCATCCACCTGCATTGGATAAACCAAGGCTTCCTTTCCCTGAAAGACATACGCCGCATCATAGACAGCGGCAAACCGATCGTATGGACGATGCACGACCAATGGCCGTTTACCGGCATCTGCCACTACAGCGGGGAGTGCACGAAATACCAAACCGAGTGCCACCACTGCCCCCTGCTTCTGCACGGAGGCGGCACGCATGACCTGTCGGCCAAGGTGTTCCGGCGAAAACAGCAAATGTTGCGCGGAGCACATATCATTTTCGTGGCTTGCAGCCGATGGTTGGAAGGCCTGGCACGCCAAAGCACTCTTCTGGTCGGGCAGGAAGTGACTTCTATCCCCAATACCATCAACGCTAACATTTTCCACCCGGCCGAACAGGTCAAGGTGCGCCTACAATGCAACCTGCCCATCGACAAGAAGCTGCTGCTTTTCGGTTCGCTCAAGGCCACCGACCCGCGTAAAGGCATAGATTATCTGATGGAAGCCTGCCGCATATTGAAAGAAAAGCATCCCGATTTGGCCACACGCATCGGCATCGTGGTAGTCGGCAACCGTGCCGACCAGATTCGTGCGCTCTTCCCATTCCCGGTCTATGCCATCGACTACGTAAGCGACGAAAAACAAATGGCACGCCTATATAATGCGGTGGACGCATACGTCACGCCTTCGCTGGAGGACAACCTGCCCAATACCATCGTGGAGGCCCTGTCCTGCGGGGTTCCTTGCGTAGGATTCAACGTCGGAGGCATACCGGAAATGATAGACCACCGTAAAAACGGTTATCTGGCCGAAGCACGGAACGCCGAAGACCTGGCCGAAGGCATACGTTTCATACTGGAAACCGCCTCGCAGGAGGAATTGTCCGCCCACGCCGTACACTCGGCCTTGGCGAACTACGGCGAGACCAACGTGGCCTCCAAATATATAGCCGTTTACAAACGTGCATCCGAGAAAAGATAAACCCAGCTCACACAAAAGACATGAACAAAGTTCCTTTCCCAACCGTCACCATTGCCACAGTCACCTACAATGCGGAAAAGACACTGCCATGCACCTTGGAAAGCGTGGCATCCCAGACTTTCCCCCATGTCGAACATCTGATTATCGACGGATGTTCCAAAGACCAGACCATGGAATTGATTCATCGGTACGTGGATGCCAATACGGGCAAAACATGCCCGCATGACATCCGGGTCGTCCGCGAACCGGACAAAGGACTTTACGACGCGATGAACAAGGCTCTGGAACATGCCACCGGAGACTATATCGTCTTCCTGAATGCCGGCGACCGGTTACACAGCCCTGACACCTTACAACAGGTTTTCGGCCATATAGACATGAACGCTTCTCTCCCCGCCATCCTCTACGGCGAAACGGATTGGGTGGACGGACAAGGACGCTTCATCCGCCACCGCCGTCTGCAAGCACCGAAACAACTGACCTGGAAAAAGTTCCGACACGGCATGTTGGTTTGCCACCAATCGTTTTATGTACGAACGGATTTGGCCCGACAGGAACTTTACGACCTGAACTTTCGCTTTTCTGCCGACTACGACTGGTGCATACGTTTGTTGAAACGGGCGGAACGTCTCAAACAACCGATATATAACACAAGGCTTATCCTTACCGATTACCTGAGTGAAGGACTGACCACACAGCACCATCAGGAATCACTGCGGGAACGTTTCCGCATCATGGCCTCACACTTCGGTTGGACGACTACCCTCATCCAACACGGTTGGTTCGTTATCCGAGCCGCTCTGAAAAGATAAGGATAGATGCCAACCTTACATTTTATGACGTATTTGTAATAGTACGCCCCGGCTCTTGATTGTATTTTTGTGCATTCATTCATAAATTATTATCAACGCATGAAAAATACAATCGCATTTTCTTTATTGTGCTGCAACTTGGCTTTCATGCCGCTCACGGCACAGCAAATGACAGCGTTTGAGAAAGTAGGACAAGGGGAAGAATCCGTACAAGAGTTTTTCCCGGGGGAACACCGGGCACGCCCTGTCATGGGAGCTTACACGGACAGCGAACGCATGGGGCTGTTCTCGGGAGGACAGGATTTAGGCGGCTCCTCGGGATGGTACACAGACACACGTTGGGGCGACTTGGGAGACGGGACGTTTGCCAACCCGATACTGAACGGCGACTATTCAGACCCTGATGTCATCCGCGTGGGCCGCAAATACTACATGACATGTTCGGAGTTCCACTTCATGGGCATGAACATCCTGGAATCCGACGACATGGTGAACTGGAAAATCATAGGCCGTATCTTCGACCGGATGGATTTGGACGGCTATTCGGGCATGGACAAATACGGCAATGGAAGTTGGGCACCGGCCTTACGTTATCACGACGGCAAATTCTGGATGTACGTATGTACGCCGAACGAAGGGCTGTTCATGTCCACGGCCACCGACCCGGCAGGCCCGTGGAGTCCGCTCTACCAAGTAAAGAATGTATCGGGCTGGGAAGACCCGTGCCCATTATGGGACGAAGACGGGCAAGCCTACATCGGACGAAGCCAGTTGGGCGGAGGCCCCATCATCATCCATAAAATGAGCGCGGACGGCAAGACATTGCTCGACGATGGCCGGAAAGTGTACGAAGGCCCGACAGCCGAAGGTACGAAACTGTTCCTCAAAGACGGATATTACTATATCAGCATCCCGGAAGGCGGAGTGGGTACGGGATGGCAGACTGTAATGCGTTCCAAAAATATCTATGGTCCTTACGAACAGAAACGCGTACTGGAAATGGGCTCGACCAAAGTAAACGGCCCGCATCAAGGTGCCTTGGTCGACACGCCCGAGGGGGAATGGTGGTTCTACCACTTCCAGTCCACCGAACCGCAGGGACGCGTAGTACACCTCCAACCCGTCACTTGGAAAGACGGATTCCCTGAAATGGGTACGGACTACGACAAGAACGGCATCGGCGAGCCCATGAAAGTCTGCCGCAAGCCTTCCACCGGTGTGGAAACGAAAGCCTATGCTCCGCAAGCCAGCGACGACTTCGAAGCTAAGGAGTTGGGATTGCAATGGCAATTCAACCATAACCCGCACGATGAATACTGGTCGCTGACGGAAAAACCGGGCTGGCTGGCCATCAAATCGCAAAAGGCAGAGAAGCTGCGCACGGCCTTCAACCAGTTTACGCAAAAGACCATGGGATACAAAGGCGTGGTCACCGTAAAAATAGACTTCGCGCAACTGACACCCGGCGGACGGGCCGGTATAGAATGTATCGGCAACAAATTCGTGGGCGGCGGCGTCATCATGGAAGACAAGGACGGAACAGCTACTCCCCGGCTTTACATGGAAACGGACGGGACTGCCAAAACCTACGTCAACATTTCCAATTTCACAGGCAAAGGCATTTATATCCGTCTGGAAATCGACGCGGTGAACAACAAACATAAATTCTATTACAGCGTGAACAACGAGACGTTCCACGAATTCGGCGAGACGTTCGAGTCCGGTTCAGGCGACTGGAAAGGCAGCCGCATCGGCCTATACAGCTACAACACGCAGGAGACCTCCGGCACGGCTTATTTCGATGAGTTCACCTATTTGTTCGACGGCCCTGGCGGGCTTACGTCCACCCAAACAAAATAAAAAGACATGAAAAAGCAATGGTTTATCGGAATGATGGCATGGGTAATGGGATTACCCGCCACAGCCCACGTATGGGATGAACTGGCCATTCTGGCACGTCCCAACGACGAAGGCACATTCACGTTGGAAAAATATAGTTTCCTGCAACCCACGACTTACACGAATGCCGTGTTCTTTGATTTCGACAATGACGAGAACCTCGACTTGCTGATTATGGGGCAGGGAGGAGACTGGAATATCAGCGGAGACATCAAGTTCGTCACGCTCTACCGCAACTTGGGTACCGATGAAGACTTCCGTTTTGAACGCGTACCGGACGCCGGTTTCCTGCAACGCCGCGACGAAGGTTTCTACAATCCGATTTCCACGGGGGATTTCAATCACGACGGCTACACGGACGTGCTCATCATGAGCAACCAAAACGGACGACACATCGATCTGTATCTCAACGACAAAGGGACGGGGCGCTTCATCCGTCAGGAAATCAACTTTGAAGCTGCCACCAACGGTTCGGTCATGTTCGGAGATTTGAATAACGACGGTTGGCTGGATATCGAGTACTCCGGCTACAGTGACAAGACTTCCACGGCCTTGAAGACCTACATCAACCAACAAAACGGGAGTTTTGCCGACCTCACGCCCGACAATCTCACCGGAGCATTCCAAGGACAATCCACCTTGGCAGACATCAACGGAGACGGGACACTGGACATCATCAGCACCGGAAACGGCGACAACTGGGTCTGTCTGGCTCCCATCTATTATAATACGACAGACGGTTCCGGACATCTGTCTTTCCGCCACGTCCCGGAAACGGAAAGCGGCATTCTCGGCGTAAGCCGTGCCAATCCTCTCGTGGCGGATTTCAATGCAGACGGACGGATGGACATGATTATCAATGGTGAACCGAGCGACGGCAGCGGATTCCGTAACCGGATTTATTACCAAAACGAGGAAGGAAAGTTCACCATGGACACCTCCTACCCCATCGTTCCCGTGAACCAAGACGGCGGCATCAATATGGGGGATTGGAACGGAGACGGCAATATGGATATCATCGTGGGCGGCTACATCGGAACACGCGACGCCAACGCACCGGCCTGTTACTCCTCTCCGTTGCGCGTCTACGAGAACAAACCGGAAAAGAACGGGTTGAAAGGCAATACATTCCCGGATGCCCCGGGCGATGTATCGGCAGAAATGCAAAGTGCCGAACTGGTTATCCGTTGGGGAGACGGTTCGGACAATGAATCGCCGGTTTCGGCCTTGCGTTACAACCTGTTCGTCCGGAACGAAACGACCGGAGAAACGTACTGCCTCATCCCCGCAAACCGGAACACCGGAAAGCTCAAAGTAGGCACGGACTTGCAAACCTCGCTGTCCTCCCGAGTCAAGACCTACCGCATCAAACCCTTCGGAGACGGGAAATATACCGTAGGCGTACAAACCCTGGACCAGTCGTATGCCGGAAGCACTTTCCGGACATGCACCTTGGAAGTCAACACCAGGGTAACATCCGCATCCCTTTCCGGGCAGTTTAAAATTATCAAGAACGGACACAATATAGAAGTGAAAAGCCCGTTACACGAACAAGTGAAAGTCTACGGCACGGACGGATGCCTCGTCGCGCACGGAACCACAAACGAGACGATAGTACTTCCGGCACACGGCACTTTCCTGGTCTCGGCAGGGACGTACAAAGAAAAAGTCTTATTCTAAGAAACAAACATTATGAACACGGTCCGTATCCGTTCATTCCGGACGGGTACGGGCTTCATTGTCACATTAAAAGCCATAAATCATGAACCACAATGTTACAAAAGCGGGAACCACCCGCATCGTATTCCTCGATTATCTGCGTGTCCTGGCCTGCCTGATGGTCATTGCCACGCACAGTTGCGACTCTTTCTACATCGGCCCGGGCGGCGTATGGCAATGCGCTTCGGAGAGCGACCGTTTGTGGATCAGTATCATCGACAGCATCATGCGTGCAGCAGTGCCATTATTCGTAATGACCTCTTCCTACTTGCTGTTGCCCCTGAAGGATGACAACACCACTTTCTTCAAACGGCGTTTCATCCGCGTGCTCGTCCCTTTTGCCGTATGGTCGTGCATCTACGCCTTCTGGCCTGTCCTGATGGGAGACCTGCCTGCATCCGAGCTTCCCATGCGCCTGCTCCATCCCATCTGGAACTTTAATGACGACAGCGGACATCTATGGTACATTTACATGCTCATCGGCCTGTATCTGTTCATGCCCGTCCTATCTCCTTGGCTCAAGCAAACCGGAAAAAAGGCTGAGCTCGCTTTCCTTGCCGTATGGTTCGTATCGTCCTTCCTTGCATATTTAAAAGAAATCGGGGCAGGCGACATGTTCGGCGAATGCTACTGGAACGAGTTCCACAGCTTTTGGTATTTCTCCGGTTTCATCGGCTATCTGGTATTGGCGCATTACATCCGCCACCACCTGCACTGGAATGCCTCGCGAAGCCTCAGCATCGGCCTGCTCTGTTTTCTGGTGGGCTATGCCGTTACCGCAATCCCGTTCTACTACCGCTCGTTCTCCCATGAACTCGTGCAGGAAGTGGAACTGACCTGGCTGTACTGTTCCCCTAACGTCATACTGATGACCTTCGGCGTTTTCATGATGTGCAAAGCCATCCCCGGGCAGAAAGCCCCGTGCTACGGTTTCGTCAACCAGTTGTCACGCCTGAGCTATGGCGTTTACCTGCTGCACATCATCGTGCTCTACTCCGTCTTTTTCGACATGCTGAAGGCCATGGAACTGGGCACACCTTGGTTCATCCTGACGCTGACCCTCTGTACCTTCGCATTAAGCAACCTCATCACATGGCTGCTGTCCAAACTTCCTTTCGGGAAATACCTTGTAGGATAAATAATTCTCTCCATAAGAAAATCAAAGGAGATACGGCGCAATGCCGCATCTCCTTTTTTAATTCTTTCAATGCCATTCAATAGGGTCTTACGAAAATATTGTTTATAAAATCCTGAAAACAATCTTCCCCTTAAATCAAATACCTATTAAACCAATCATTAACCTAATCTCAATATTAACTAACTGCAATGCAAAGAAAGGAAAGATTTAGGAGATTACATAGAAAAAATGGCGCAAAAAATAGCAAAAACACGTATTTTAGCATAAGGTGATGCATATTAAACATTTATACGCCTCTCTTCCCTCAATGAACCATAGCTTTGGCCAACAGCACCTGCCCTTCTTGCAGACAGGCACGCAACAACAGCAGACCTTTCACCGGAGATAATGTCACGCAAGCATTATATAATCCCCGTACATTCTGAGACTTCAGCAACCGTCCCTGAAGATCGAAAACATCTATTTTTCTCAATGGAGCCGAAGAATCTATATTCATTTCCAATCCACCGTTACTTCCGGGCAGAATGTGCACGCCCAACCGGGCATCTTTACCTCCCTCTGACACGGCATCCGCAATTCCGGATCCAGATTTCTTATGAAAACGGAACACTTTCACATCTTTTGCCGGCACCTTGTAAGAAAGTTCCTCACCGTCCACAACCACAGTTGCACCGCTCCACAGTTCCTTCACCGTATCGAAGTCGCCAAGAGCAATATCGAGGTCGGACAAAGGAATACTTCCGGACGACTCCCCGTCGGTATAATTAAATACGGCCACATACAGGTATTCCTCCGTATGATGCATAAAGCAGGTTTCCGCCGCATCCGCATTCCCGTTATGCTCCTTATGTCCATACACAGGCATGAATGAGCGTCCTAAATCGGCCATCTCATTGATATCCTTATTCATCATGATTTCTTGCGCACGGGCACGCGACAAGGCTGCATCTCCATTTCCCGAATCATCATTCAAGGCGAAATTGTCCGCCACCATCATCATTCCGGTTACTGCCCCGCTCGTGAAACGGGCACGGTTCTCTCCCAACGTACAGTTTTTAGGACTTCCCCAGCCCCCGCTACCGACCATGACCAAGTGATCCGGGTCATTATACTGATAAAGCAAGTCGGTCCACCAACCGCCGGAAATGGCATTCATACAGTACTCCGTCTGACCGATATCAGCCCATGTGTCACACCCTACACGGCGGGAATTCCCGTAATGATAAGGGAAAAGAGGCGCAATGGAGAAAGAAAGGAACATCGGCTCGTCTCCCTCATCGACCACCTTCGTCAGATAGCTCAACCCGTTATTATAGGCTTCCATGGCCGTCGTCACGCCTTTTGCATAATAAGAATCAGCCTGCACCATGCCGTGACTGGTAAAATCCAGTTTCAGGAACCGGAATCCTTGCTTCTTCATTTCCTGAATACGGGTAGAAATCCATGCTTTCGTACCCGGATGAGTCGGGTCCAGACACATGGCTCCTCCCAGACTATAAGGTTCACCGTTCACTTTCAGGAAACAGTCTTCTGCCGTGTACTGGGTGCTTCCCATTTTGTCGCTCCATCCCCACCACCAGGAGAACGGAGTGAAATACAATCCCACCGTCTGACCGTTTTCTCCGCCTTCCTTGCACAACTTTATCCTCTCATCGGTTGACAGATTGTCCCAAGAGTCTATGCCGATTATTTGTATGCCTTGACTGTTCACGAAACCATTAGGTTTCAAGACCTCATGATAATAATCCGCTATTTCCACATCCGCGTCGAAAGAATTCTTTTTTTCCAGTACGCCCCAACTTTGCCAACCGAAAGGCGTTCCCTTATCCCACGTATCACGCATCGGCTGGACCATCGTATTGGCACGGGCAAAAGTCTCCATGCCCGTACGCCAGTCGTCTGCAAAACCGACAAACATACGGGCTGATGATATTTTAGGCCCTTTCAGTTTACCGTGAGGCAAGACGTCCCGCGTCTCCGACGTAGAAGCACCGGAATAGACTTTCAGGACATTGATCCGCCCATTGTCCGAAGCTTCTACCGATATGGCGTTCTTCCAATGGTCATGGTCTACCGCACCGATTACCATCCCCTCCTTGGTTTCTCCATTGAACCAGGCCGCCACTTCGTAGGAAGTCATCGAAGTGTTCATCTTATACTTATTATAACGTGTCCACCCGTCATTGTCGAAGGGCACTTTAAGCATACGGTTGTCTTCACTTTCGGAGAAGAGAACATACATCTGACTGACCGACACCGGAGCCAGATAATTGGAACGTATAGCCTCGTCCCCCTCTATGGACAAGTCTGTAATTAAAAAGTCGTTTTCTTCATATACACAAAACCGCTGCACCATCTGCACGTCGTCCCCATTGTCCGGACGGGTAAAGGTAAACGTATAACTGGTCCCTGCCCCAAACTCGTCACTTACCTGTTCCTCGGTCTGTTTTATGTCGGCAAAAGATGCAGGCGTCACAGTACGCGACTCTCCCGCCACATTGTCGTAGGCCACCTCTGAAGCGGAACGTGTGAAAAGACATTTTCGGGCCGAGCCGTCCTCGTTTAAAACATTCACCCGAAAAGCGTGGTCGTTTTCGATATATGAAATTTTCCACAAACCGTCCACAATCACAATATCCTCCGCATATCCTTGCGTGAAGCATCCACCAGCTCCCATCAATACCGATAAGCTAAGAATCGGCTTTAACAAAGTATTTCTCATATCTACAAAGTTTAATAATTACATTCAACCGGTCTCTTCTATTTAAATCGGAATAGAGAGAAAAAACGTCCCGGCTATTTTCACAAACGACCGGAACGCACAATCTAAACTAATCTAATGTTAATCAAAAGAAACTATTTTTATTACTTCACGATCTTAACCGCCTTATGGTTTGTCTTTACAACAAACACCCCTCTGCCATTTAATATAATAGGAGTATTTGTCATTCCCGTAGCCACCTCGGCACCTTGCATATTGTAGATGGCTACCGCAGCAGACGCTGAACTATTCACCGTGATTACATTGCCTTCGATGGCAACCTTCACATCTGTCTGCTTCTCCGGAGTTTGGATACTGGTCTCATACCCGTCTGTCACAGTCACTTCCGTCGTTGTGAAACCACTGGCCAAATAAGCATAGTTCACGGCCTGCACACCCACGGTATAGCTTCCGGCCGGCAATTTCTCGAACACATAGAAGCATAAACCTTCATCCATGGAATAGTTTACGGCATACGCGCCGAACATGCTATAAGCCAACTGCTTGCCGGTTTCCGTATTGGCCGGGACCAGCATCCGGACGGCACCCGTCTCGTTGTTGCGGATATACACATTGTGGACTGCCACATTGCCATTGCTCAAATAAGAAGCAGGCCATTTCACCGTCACCTGGCCGTTTTCTGCTGCCTCAGCCGTCACTTCAGCAGGCGCATCCGGATAAACCGGCTCATAATCGGTCTCATTGTAACTGATGATAAAGTTATCCGTGCCGCCTTCATAACCTCCAGCCATGATATCCAGCTTGCCATCATTGTCCACATCACCGAAGTTACCCGGAACAGGATCCGAATCATCCCAAATCCATGTGAAGCCTCCGAAAATGTCGTTACTCCAATAACCTAAATCATACGATGTATAAAGACCTACGCTTCCGCCTTCACTCACTTCAAAGACTCGGCACCAGTCCCATTTGTTGCCATCGGGTTTCAAGGCGTCGGAATGTCCGCGGTGATATAAGTCCGGCACATCATCACCATTGAAATCCGCATAGAAGAATCCCCGGTTTCCGGCATCCGTCATGCCCACCATAGGCACAGTCTCTTCAACGAAACTGAACACACTGCCCTCAGTCGGAGTATTGATAAGGCAGAAAGTCTCATGAATGTCGCCTCTTTTCTTCCCACTGATCCAAAGGTCCAACAAACCGTCCTGATTATAGTCCGTGGCCATCATCACCGTATTGTTAGATCCCCAAGCCGTAAATACATCCGACACTGTCCCCGTAGTCTCGAGTCCCAAATTGGCCAAAACTTCCTGAGCAGCCGGAATCAACTGGTCTGTCACGTCCTTAAACGTACCGTCTTTCTGGTTGTGATAGAAACGGATTTGATCTCCCTCCGGTTCCATCCCTACATCTCCCATGTCCGTCTTCTCCTCATATCCGGAAACCACGATGTCCAACCATCCGTCATTGTCCATATCGAAAAAGACCACGGAGCCATGACTCAAAGGTTTGGCTTTCATGGTAGGCTTATCCTGGAAATATACACTCTTAATGGGGTCACCCGTTTCCGGATCTTCACCGGCACCACTTTCTTCCCACAGCCCGTGACGGTTCACTTCTACATCAAAAGGCAATGCCTCGAACACGTTCATTTCTTCAAAACGTTCACCGTTTACGTTACGAAGCAATTTCACAAAACGTCCGTCGTATGCCATGCCGGTTATCAAAAGGTCCACATATCCGTCTTTGTCATAATCGCCCGTTACGACCGAGGTATAAGCGTTATCTTCATTGAAACGGTTGTAATCGCCTTTTTTCGGGCTCTCGGAAAACTTAATGGAACTAAGCACTTCGTCTTCCACCACTTCAAATTTACCGTTTCCTAAATTCTTCACCAATATATACCCTTGAAGGTCACCTACTTTTCCGGGATGGAGAATCAGGTAGTCCACTAAACCGTCGGCATTGAAATCAATGGGTTGCGACCCGACGCTCCAAGCCGTCTGCGGCAGACCGTTTTGTGTGCCGACATAGACCTCATTTTTCGTCACAATCGTATCATTCACCGGCTTCCCTTCATCATCTACCACCGGTATGATTTCTTCTACAATCTTATTGCCTTCGCCGTCCAATACGAAATCGCCACTTTCATCCGTTTTCCATATCGTATCGGTCTTCTGTACGATAGTAGAATCCAACTCGGTTTCCATTATAGGTTCAAAGTCGGCCTGGAACGTCCGTTCTCCCAATCCTTTGGCAAACACGGTACGGGTTTGCCAACTATACGATTGACGCTGGCCGTCCAACCATAAATCATTGATTCCGTCATTGTCGAAATCGCCGATTTTGGGAGTACACATACTATTCGCCCAATCATAGTTTTCCCTAAACGTCATATCACGCGTGAACGTGATCGGGTTGTCTTGAGCCTGCACTTCAAAAACTGAAGTCAACAAAGCCGCACTGAACAACATTTGTTTGAAAGTCTCCTTTTTCATAATTACATTTTTTAATTAAACACTGATTATTCTTACATACACTATTTCATGTACCAACGCTCTTCTTCCATCAAGGCCTGCTCCATTCTTTCCGCATTTTCTCCGAAACGTTTGGAAACCTTTTTAGCCATATAAGCCGGATATTGGTTACGATGACGAGCCACCCTCAGCAAATCAAAGAACCTGTTGCCTTCAAAACATGTCTCCGCCGCCATTTCATCCACGATACAGTCTTCCACAAACAAGATGGAATCTTCCAACGTTCCAGTTGAAGTTTCCGTATTGAAATCCGGGATGATATAAAATTCATTATCGTATGGAATACCGTTTCCCCGTCCACGAGTAGCCGTACCTACGTTGTCTGCAAAGATGTCTTCCGTGAAATCCGTGTATATTTCCCCTTTGCGTTCACTCTGTTTAACCCGATTAGGATTTTCAAGCGTCGTGGCATTCAATCCATATTTTAAAACCGCAAAAGCCATCGTCGGTTTTTCCAAACGGTTCAAGGCTTCAGCCAAACGGAGGTAAACATGAGAAACCCGATATAAAGGCAAAGTCCGCTGCAGGTACAATCCCCCCAAAGCCTCATTTTCGGGGTCGCTTCCCGACACTGAAGTATTGTCCATGTTGAAAAATTTACATATATATGTAGCTGCAACATTGTTCAGTGTCATTGAACCATAGGCTGAAGGATAAACCTGCCCTCCGGCAAGAATAGCTTGCCCCCGCATGTCTCCATCACAATATCCGGACACCGTCGGCTTTCCTTCTACGCCTACCACATATAAAGCGTTTGACATTTCGTCCACAAAAGATTGCGCCGGAGCAATAAAAGCCTTGTCGTTGTAAGACATGCGGAGCAACAAAGGATGGTAAGCCTTTGCGTCCGAACTGTAAACAAAGGATGATATCACCTCGCTACTGGCATAAGACAGCCCAGATGTATGTGTAAAATACGAAAAGCCCTTACGGGATATGTCAAGCCATGAATTACGATACATCGATGTCACCATCAGTTCCCGTTCCTTTATCAGCCTGTAATATGCGGTGGCCGCATTCGCATATTGGTTCAAGAACAGGTATAAATCGCCCAAAAGCATGTCCACCGGAATAAATACCTTATCAAGGTTCAAACCATCCACGGAACCGTAGTTCAAATCCCTGACTCCGATATATGGTTTCAAGTCTTCTATCAGAAGCTCTGCCAACTGCTCCTGGTTTTTCTGTGGATAATCCTTCAGGCTGGCTTCCAAATCCAGAATCGGACTCTCAATCCAACTGACTTCGCCACAAAGCAACGCCAATTGCCAATACGTCCATGCCCTTAACACTTTGATTTGTGCAAATTCGGGTATCATGACTTTGTCCTCGTAATCGACCAAACTCGTATCCATGCGGGTTATGGCATAATTACAATTATTGATGACCTGATAATAATCATTCATCATCTTATACTGGTTAGAAGCAGAAACCTCAAATTTGGATATTTCCTGAAGGTCTACATCTGCATTGACCGTGGTCTCCATTAAATCGCCACGTAATTCCCCCATCAGTACATACCTGTCTCCTAACTTCTGAATTTGGGCCAGTATCCCCATGATGGAATACAGCGAATCATTGGGAGAATCCAAGCGATTCCCCGACTCAAAAACGACCGAAGTCGAATCTGTCTCAAACATGTCGGAACAAGCCGTAGGTACTAATAACCCTAAGCAAATCCATGCTCCCCAAACCGTCTTCATGTTCTTTATATTCATCTTCATAACCGACATTTTTACATTATAAATTGATATTCACACCCAACTGAAACGATCTGGACTGGGGGGTCAACCCTCCATCAATGCCCTGTTCCAATACAGATGTACTATAAGAAAACTCCGGGTCGACACCCAAATACTTCGTCAACGTACAAACATTGTTCACGGCAGCCCAAACAGAAAGGCTTTGAATAAAATTCTGCCTCATCGGAACATGATAAGTAAGCATCAAACGTTTGAACTTCAGATAAGAAGCATCTTCGATCCAACGATCTGAGAAACGTGAATTTCCCATAGGGTCGTCATACGTGGCACGAGGAATATCCGTTTGCTGCCCGTTGCCCATCCATCTGTTTTCCATGGAGGAAGACTGGTTATACAAACTCTTTCCCGACTCCAGACTGGCACGCAAAGCATTATAAGCATCATTCCCCAACGAATAAGTAAACAACGCTCCCAGCTCCAGATTCTTCCATTGGAAAGTCAGATCGAAGTTTCCGTAAATGTCCGGATTCGGGTCTCCTATTACCACTCGGTCCTCTTCATTGATAATTCCATCCTTTTTCACATCTACAAAGCGCATATCGCCGGCTTGGAAGGGCATACGTTGCCCTGAAGAAGAAAGGATGGCCAGACCAGCTTCGGTCGCTTCTTGCGAAGTGGAGTAGACCCCGTCCGTAAGATAACCATAAAATACACCCACCGGGCGACCGACCTCGGTCAGCACTTGTCCGTCACATACTTCGGTAATGAAACTTCCATTTTCCAAGGACGTCACCTCGTTTTTGTAATGTCCGACTGTTGCCCCGATGTTTAATTTAAAGTCACGCCTATCCAATGCCCGAACCTTCACGGCGACTTCCAAACCATTATTTTTCATTTCTCCGTCATTGTCCCAGAAATATTCCAACCCAGCTTCATCATTCAGCGGCCTACGCGTTACCAAATCTTTAGTACGAGAGAAAAAGACATCGGCATTCACAGCCAAACGATTTGAAAACATACTAAAATCCAAGCCGATATTGGTTCTTGCCGTAGTTTCCCATTTCAATTTCTCATTGCCGATATTAGCCAAAACCAAGCCCGTAGCATCCTTAACGAAAGACGTAGAAGTAAAATAACTTCTATTGGCGAAAAGCGGAAGGTTATCGTTGCCCGACATCGTATAGGCCACACGGACTTTGAGATTGTTGATAAAATCCACATTTCGCATGAACTTTTCCGATGAAACCAACCAAGCCCCTGAGACAGACGGGAAATACCCCCAGGAAACACCACATAAATCTAATCCTCCGGCTTCACGGCCAAAACGCGAAGACGTTTCCAAAGACATGCCGACATTGAAAAAGTAACGGTGCCGGTAAGCATAATCCGCATTAAAATACCAGGCCGCATTCCGATCCGTATACTCATATCCGGTCAATGTACGAAGGTCGCTGTTTGTATTGGAAAGCGCAGTCATATAGTCGCTTCCCGTATTATACCCTTGTCCCATGGTATAACGATAATAGGTATTGTAAAAGCGGCCTCCGATACGTGCATTCAGGTCATGCCGCCAGTCCTTCAGAATCTGCCATGCCAAATAACCATCTACAGACATGGATGTCTGCCGGGCCATGAAATTACGTACCTCATTCAACGCCGTTTCGTAAATCTCTCCCCTGTCGGTATACAACGGCTCATTGGAAACACCGTAATCTGGTATAAATAGGTTTTCATTCTCTTTGTCATAAGAAATTCCGAATAAAGCAGCGACTTCCAAACGGTCCGTTATCTGATAACTTGGCCTTAGGTTCAAATTAAAACGATATTTATCCAACTCGGGAACGTCTTCGCCTGTCAACGCCAAGGGGTTGCCGATATTCAATTCATCGACATCCGTCAAACGTCCACTGAATGTCCCATTGTCGTTGTACTGCCACGGAGCATACAACGGGGACTTTACCAATGATAGGAAATAAGGTGAACGCATGCCGTCCAACCCTTCAAAAACAGTCCTGCGCCCTGTTTGCGCATAAGAGATGTCGGTCTGGATTTTAAAATCCTCCGTCAATTTGATGTCTGAATTAAAACGTACGTTCAAACGGTTGAAACTCGTCCCGTCTATGTTTCCGTCGTTCTTGGCATATCCCAAGGAGAAACGATAAAGCGCAATATCATCCCCACCGGCAACCGAAATGCCATAGTTTTGGATAAATGACGTCTTGTTGATTTCATCCGTCCATTTCGTATCGTTGTGTACCGCACGGTAAAACGAACGGGTCGGGTCGTCATTGGTAAACTGGAAACCTTCAACTTCATTGCGGTCCATACCGGACATGATGTCTGTCGCATAACGCCGATAGGCCGCCGCACCCATCAGAGGCAGACTTCCAAAAGGTGTCTGAAATCCCATAGAAATATTCGCTTCAATCTGGGTGGCCATTTCACGTGCACGTTTCGTGTCTATCAGTACCACACCATTGGCACCCTTAGCTCCCCAGACCGCAGAACCGTTCTTTAAAATCGTGACTTTTTCAATATCCGACGGGTCAAGCAAGGTCAAAGGGTTATTATAATAATTATCCACAGCACTGGCTACTTGATCCTGCATCTGCCATATCACACCGTCCACCACAAACAAAGGTTGGGCAGAAAGGTTCACGGAATTATATCCCCTGATAAAGAACGAGGAACTGCTACCGGGATCCCCCGAGTGGGAAATAGCACGCAACTGACCGTTTAGCAACGACGTCATATCATCGGTCATGCTCAAAGTTCCGGATGTAAACCCATCCACCACGGCTTCACCGTCCGACACAGACATCCCGTCGTCATAGTACGCATGTCCGGATACCGTAAACAATGATACATTGACCTCATTGCACCCTTTCACCGGTACGACCTGTATTGAATATCCGGGTGCCTCTACATAAAGTGCCACCGACAAGTCCGGCACTCCAATCTCATAATTTCCGTTCTCATCCGTCATGGCAGAAACATTCAAATTAGGAGTCGTCACACGGGCACCGGCAAATCCTTTTTTCGTCACAGCATCTATTATCCGTCCTTTCACTTTATAGGGCATATCCATTTTCTCCGTCCTCACCGAAACACTATCATTTTTTCCCATATCCTGTGCTACGGCAAGCTCCGACAACACGATAAATCCCATCACGGCACTTATCACTTTTACTGAATGGTATTTTGATATATTAGTCATCATACTTACGCTTTAATGAGTTTCTAATTATTTTTTGCAGGAACGAATCTGATCCGATCTATCCTAAACCGCCGTACATACTTTACATTCAACTCCGCATTTGTCACATTCGTTTTTATTTCCAACGTCGTTTTCGGTGATATCTCATTCACTTTATCGGCATTGCCTTCATCTAAATACCACATTGCATCGTAAAAATCAGAAGTCGGGAATTGATATGCGCTCCATACTTTCACCGTTTTCATATAGACATCTCCCACGCTGTCTCCTCCGACAATCAGTTCTTCATCATTTTTCCCCTGACGGTTTTCATATTTAGTTCTACCATTTTCTTGTTCCACCTTCATTTTATAAGACAGACAAGTCTTTTCAGTCGCACGGCTGTTGCCGTCGATTGCAGGAGGAACGAAATCGACATAAATATCATATTTGGTAGCCAGCACATTGGGAATATCGAATGTCACGCCCGGATTCAATGAAGAACCGGAAACTTCCAAATAACTGTTTTCACTAATCCCCTTTACCACACTGGTTCCGTCAACATCCCGTACATAAGCTGAAGTACCTGAAGCCGTAACCAAACGTCGGTCAAGATCTTCACCTTCCACTATTATAGGCTGATTCCACACACACGTATCATCCAGATGGAGATTCCCGTCAGCCAAAAACATCAAGCCGTTGGAAGCCAACTCCTGCCGGTATCCGGCAAAATAATCTTTTGTACTACGTATGACATTTCCGGTTACAGTGACCAAAGTATCAGCACTTCCGGGGTCTGTTATCCGACCGCCAAAAGTCAATCCATATACAATGGCCTGCCCTGTCTGTACTTTCGTGATAGAATCCGCCACAGCTTCATCGGCATTATAGACTTTGAAATAGGGACTGACTTGCTCATACGCTTTATCCCAAGCCTCATTGTCCGGTAAGATCATGGTATACACAGAATCTTCATCGTGAATCCATCCTATTCCATAATAATAATTCTGCAACAGGCGATTATAATCCTTAAAAACAGAGTCCTTCTTATTGCTCCCTCCCGAAACATAGATTTTCTCCGAGAACTGGTTTATAAAGTCATATATCTTTGAATAATTCTCTTGAGTGGAAATATACTCCCAGAAATTATAACGATAAGGTATGGTGTCATTCAACTTATGCAAAATTCCGTTTTGTGCCAATATATCCTTCTGCACAATGGATATGCCGTTGAATACATCTGCCGACTCATACGACATGACTTTCCCATCCAACATGTATATGGACTTCCCTACTTCTGTTGCAGTCGAATTGGAATAACGGGCTATATGATTCTTTACCATTCGTTTTAACGCAGCCTCGTCATCCATATCCACAGAAGACAGCGCTTCATCGACAGGGGCCCAAACCGTATAAGTCTGTGTCGAGGTCAGCAAAGAGTCCGCACCTGTCTTCATCAGGATTTGACTAAACTTGGTCAACTGACTATCATTAAGAATCATATCCATTAAACTTACCTCTGGGATGCTTCCGTTCCGGCTGTAATGTTCATCCCAGTCATCGTTACAAGAAACGATTGAACCTCCGATGCCTAATATCAGGCAAATTATACCTTTATATCTCATACGTTCATTTCCTTATTTAATCACGTCCTTCATCCCTAATCATATCCGTAGGAATAAATTCAATATAGTCTAATTGAAAACCACGCCCCTTAAAGTCCACACTCCTTGCACGGAACGTATGTGCTCCATACTCCTCAAAATGGAATTGTCCCACGATGTAACGCAAAGCAAAACTTACATCGCGCATGGGCACATTATCCCATCCTCCATGCCAATACCATAAAGCTTCCGGTGCTTTCATGTATCCCCGGTTGCGCATCATCTTGTCATTCTCGACCCCATCGTCATTGGTTTCACTATCCTTTACCCAACCCACGCGAGGATCGTCTCCGTTGATTCTCAAGTCCACCGGAGTACCTGCAATATTTCCATCCACATACATTTGTCCCATTCCACGCGTACCGCCGGAGTTATAACCGATACGCATCTCATAGTCACCGGGAGGCAGCGGAATCATACGCAACGTAAAATCATAGCTTTCCTGCATCACCAATTCATCTCCTTGGAAATCGGCCCAAGCATCATCCGCTTGAAAAACACAGACTCCGGCATCGTTATAGGTAAAATACTCGCCGCAGAATTCCGGCGTCACCGTATATCCGTTCGTACCTTCCGGACGCGTACTGCCATAGCACTTCCAACGTATATTGTTGTTCGTCAGATGAGGTATGCAAGCAAAGAAGTCGAAACGGATTCTTTCATGCAGCACGTCTTTCTCCATGACTTCTTCGTCATATACCAATATGCCGTCTAAAGTATGTATGAAACCGTTGATCGCATCTACGTTACTTTCCTTCTCAATCACCCTTAACGAAGTATTATCGCTGTTTTTGGCATTAAGCCTGTTGCCGGCCTTGATTTTTATCAAACGATAAGTGTACATCGTTTCATAATACTCCGTCCGTTCATCGGCATAATCGGGATTAGTCGTTTCCCCCGTGTATAAAAACGAGTTAGTAGCCATTTGGCGATTCAGCATGTGATAGGCTATAAAACGGTTCAAAGGGTTGTTTTTACTTTTGTAGTTCCCCAAATCTTCCGAACCATAATACGTTCTGGCATAGTTCTCCATGCTGGGAAGATCCGTGATACCGTTCGCTTTCAAAAGCTCATCCGTTTCGCAAAACATCGTATAACCTAACTTCAGTTTTTCGGGAACAGCCAAGACCAACCCTATGATCTGGTACTTGTCCGTATTAAAGGAATTCACATAATCTTCGTCATAAAGTTCCGTCATTTCATCCGCCCAACCGGAAGCCTCGTATGCTTCGGCCCAAAGTTCAAATCCACCGTGCACTCTCAGTGTCTCCAACAAAGTTTTCTCGGAAGGTTCGATAACTTCATCTACAATATGAACTACTCCGTTATGCACTTCGTGATCCCCACTGATAAGCGTAGACTTCTCATTGACGTAAATACGCCGTTCTTCCCCTTCCTTACCGAAAGAGATAAGCAAATACCGGTCCGACAACGTGGGTTCAGACAATGCGCCTTCTTCAAATTCATCCACTAAGATTTCTTTGGTCGCATTACGTATTACACTATTGTAGACAATCTTTTGCTTCTGCTCCAGACTCATGCCGTCCCATGACAAGCCCTTTTCTGCCAGATATTTATTAATCGCATCATTCGTAGGTGCAAAACAGGTAAAGTGGCCGTACACCTCCAACAAAGCCGTTTCCCCACACTCATCCATTAGTTTATAAAAGAGGGACAACTCTGGAGTCTTCTCACAAAATGAAGCCACAGTCTCTCCCGTAAAGGTGTACATCGCATCTTCCTTGATATCATCGCTGTTGCAGGATGACAATCCGCCGACACAAACAAGCAGCAAACTTAGTGCGCATGCTTTAATGACTGACAAATATCTTTTATCCATATCCATAATTTTCAGTTTTTAGAAATATCTTCAGAAGCCATATAAAACCTATTCTGTACCAATAATGGATTCACCCGAAGTTCCTCTTCATGAATAGGAAGATAAATAGCGTCCTTATCGTCAAGTTTACTTCTCACTGTCGTCTCATCCAAACTCATAGACGTATATTTGCGCATCAAATAAGTATTTACGATATTCGTGGGAGAACCTTCCCTGCGCATACGGCGTACAAGGTCGAAATAGCGTTTCCCTTCAAAAAGGAACTCACGCTGACGTTCGTCGAAGACCAGATTACGGACTTCGGACTGGTTCGTGTACTTTCCTTTCAAACTACCTTCTTCCAAGTCCGGATGTGCCCGGTCGTAAGTATATGAAACCAAGTCCACAGCCTCCTCCAGATTAGCGGCCCCACCGATTTCAGCCAATGCTTCGGCCTTCATCAAATAAACATCCGGCAGCCTGTAAATAATCCAATTGTTCGACCCGTCGCCGTAACCGAAAATCGGATTTTCATAATCCTGCGCACTACAATAGGCCACATATTTTTTTATGGCATACAAGCCATCGCCAGCATATCCTTGTACATGCCTTAAATCCAATCCGCCGAAGAAATCCGAACCGGCACTCAAATCGTAGGCCGACAGCAAGGCATTCACGTCCGTTCCTCCGTAAAAAGTCCGGACCGCTCCGTTCTGCGTATTATTATCGAACTGTAACTCCCAAATGCTTTCATCCGAGTTTCCACTGTAAAACACAGCATTAGAAAAATTGGACGAGGGCAACAAGGTCAGAGGATTATCCCTCGATGCCAATATTTTATCACAGTAAGCCACGCAGTTCTCATAATCATTCAACCACAAATATATGTCGGCCAATAAAGCCCAAACGGCCTTCTGCGTAACTCTACCTTTATTATAATCGACATTATCCGGATATTCTTTCACCGCAAAGTCTTCCATGGATTTCAAATCGGTAATCAAAGTATCCAAAATACTTTCACACGTAGATTGTGCCACCTCGCAAGTACGCGTATCGTCAAGGTAAGGCTCCTCTACATACGGGACATCATTAAACGCCCGCACCAAAGTAAAATAACAAAACGCACGTATAGTCTTGGCTTCCGCCAGATACTGTTTCAAATGTTCTTCCGTGAAGTCAGAATCATATTCACGTACCACGGGAGCGTTCTTGATTAACGTATTGCAGATATTAATCACGGTATATACCTCGCCCCATTTTACGTATCCGTTAGCGGCGTTGATATTGGCATTTAAGATATACCCCAAATCGGTATCCGAGCCCGTCCCCGGCACTACATTGTCCGAACGAACCTCGCCCCACACGATAAGCCGCCTCATAAAGCCGTCTTCGTTCATCGCCCTGTAACAAGCCCCGACTCCACTCAGTACGTCCTGCTCATCTTTCCAAAAATCCTCTGCCACCATTTCCGACTGAGGCAGCAAAGTAAACCAATCGTCACAAGCCACCGTCATTCCCAAAACAGGAAGCAAGAATAAAGCACGTATTTTCAAAAAAAACTTTTTCATTTCTACCATTTTTTAAGTTAAATGCCCACCGTTAAACCGAAGGTAAAGTAACGAGAACGCGGAGTCCTGTTCTTATCCTCACTCACTCCTATATTATTAGGTGATATTTCCGGGTCTGCTCCCGTATATTTGGTCACGGTCAAGAGATTATTCAAGGTCAAAGACAAGTTCAACGTATTCAGATGAGCCTTTTTCAACATCTTCGGGTCGAAAGAATAGCTCAACGTCAACTGTTTGAAACGTAAGAACGAACCATCTTCCACAAAACGGTCACTGCCCAGATAGTTATAACCGTACTGATAAAGCGCACGAGGAATCTCCGTCATATCGCCATCCTTACGCCAACGCCAGTTCGTAGCGATCGACTGGTTATTGGTGGAGTACATGTTTTCTGCATCCATGCGCCCGTAATTGATGATTTTTCCACCTACACGGTAATTGAAAAACATGTTCAATGTCAGGCGTTTCCAACGCAGCGTCGCACCGAATCCTCCGTCAAACTTCGGGTTGGAATTACCCAGGTACACGATGTCCAGTTCGTCGATGGTACCGTCATGATTGATGTCCTCATAAATGGCATCTCCTCCACGGAAACGGTAAGCATTCGAAGTCCCGTAAGCAAAATACATGGGAATGGTTTCTCCCTTGCCGTCCAAGACCACATTTCCATTCTCGTCGCGTACGACCGGAGCCGTAGCGTCCGGATTATTAGGCTGATATTTATCATATTGATATACGCCTTTATACCTGAAGCCATATATGGAACCGAAAGAGTTGTTAATCTGCAACCGGGTCAAGTATCCTCCGTTGGTATAGTTGAAATCCGGGTTATAATTATTCAGCACATTCTCGTCCAATTCAATGATGGTATTCACATAATTGGAGAAGTTCAGGCTTAAGTCCAAAGTCCAGTCTCCACGCTTCACCATGTTATTGGTACTGAATTCCAATTCCCAACCGTCGTTATCCATCGTTCCTGCATTGACATACGACACCGACCCGAATCCGGTGGAAGAGGGAATCTTCTGGTCCTTAAACAACAAGTCTTCCGTACGGCGATGGTAGACATTGGCCACCAGTTTGTAACGCCAGTCGAACAAGGTCAAGTCCACGCCCAAGTTATAAGAGGTCGAACGCTCCCATTTCAAGTTCGTCAGTTGCAACGAAGAGGGCTTGATAGCGGGCAAATCAATATAATTCGAACCGTAACTGTTATAGCGGCTTAAATATAAATACTCATAATCCGGCCGGTTACCCGTCACACCCCAACCCAAGCGTAAGGCGAACTCAGACATCCAGTTGTCGGCAAAGTCCATGAACTTCTCTTCAGAAATAAGCCACTTTCCGGAAACAGCCGGGAAAAATCCCCACCGGTTGCCGGGACCGAAGCGGGAACTGCCATCCCAACGGGCGGTCAAGTCCAGAATATAACGGTCCAACAGGAAATAATGCCCGCGGAACAGAAACGCCATATTGCGCCCTTCGCTCTTCCCACTGTTAAACGTAGTCAAATGTCCCTCGGAAGTCACATCCGTCCCCACAGTAGAGGCCAAACCATACCGCTCGAACTCCTGATATTGAGAGTTTGATATATCCATCTGCCAACCGGCATACAGCATCAAAGACTGCCGCTCCCCGAGGTCCGGTTGCCAAGTGATATTATGGTCTGTATAAATGGATACGGCCTCAGACTCTTTGCTATAAGACTTGTTCACGCTTCCGTCATTCCAGTTCTTGGATGTGGTTTCACGTGGCAGGAACTTCGTATCCTTCACGTTCTCCGAATCGAACTTGACATAACCGGCATAACGCAACTTGGCGGTTTCCGCCGGATCCAGGAAATCATACTGCAAACGCAATGTCGGCATAATACGCATGTTCGTCTGTTGGTACGAAGCCAAGTATGCCATCGCTACAGGGTTCTTCAAGTTCTTCTGGTCGTCATTCAACTGCGAGTTTTGTGCGATATTGAAATACACATCCGTATTGTTCCCATTCTTGTCTTGCCGGAAGACGGATGCGTTCGGCATCTTCTTACGGGCGATGTCCAACAAGTTTCCACCCTCCTCATTGTTCTTGTCATTATCCGTATAAGTGATGGCAAATTCCGTAAAGAACTTCAAACGGGAAGACACGGCATACTCCAAGTTCATCCGGTTGGAAAAACGGTGCAGCTCCTGCCCGATGATGGTACCCGTCTGCTTATAGTATCCGAAAGAAGCCCTGAACTTCGCCTTTTCACCTCCTCCGCTGACCGAAAGGTTATGGTCGTGCGTAAACCCGTATTTGGAAACCTCATCCACCCAATCCGTATTATTGTTGAAGTTCTCGAAGTCCTGGGCTGTTCCGTATGCATCCACAAACTGCGCCTTGTCGTAACTATATTCCGGGATATTGCAATCTTCCTGGTTCCGGTTGAAGTAAGCCTGCTTCATCAGCATCGTATAGTCGTCGCCATTCAACAATTTAGTGCCTTCAGGCTGCTCCGACCCGGAGAAACGATAAGAATAACTCACCCGTGTAGGCCCCGTCACACCTTTCTTCGTCGTAATATCAATCACACCATTGGCTCCGCGAGAGCCCCAAATAGCCGCTGCCGCACCGTCTTTCAACACCGTAATCTCTTCTATATCGTCCGGACTGATACACAGCAATGAAGCAAATTGTTCCTGGTCGGCCGAAGCGAAATCGAAAGAAGCGTCGATATTGCTTTCAAACGGAATGCCATTCAACAGAATCAAAGGTTGCGAATTGGAATTGATAGAAGTGATACCCCGGATACGCATCACGGAACCACTGCCCAAGTCTCCTGAGTTCGCCACGATGTCCAGTCCGGCAATACGCCCCTGCAAGGCATCGTCGATGGAAGCCACAGACACCCCTTCGATAGCTTTCGTATTGAACTTCTGCATAGCTCCGGAATATTCTCGTTCCGGTATGGCCAAGCCGCCTCCTCCCACGAGTTTGGAGGCTTTCACAGTAACCTCCTTCATGACATTCTGGGATTCCAGTTTCACATCGAATTTGCGTTTGTTCCCTATGGGCACAGTCAATTTCTTATACCCGACAAAAGAAAAATTCAAGGAGTTGTTGGGATTCTTGATTTTCAGAGAGAAGTTTCCGTTGAAGTCAGTCAAAGCCGAAGAATAAATACGGCCATTCTTGTCTTGTTCTATCACGGTCGCCCCGATAAACCCCTCGGGTTCGTCTTCTGCATATACCTTTCCGGTCACTATCACACCTCCATTTTGGGCAAACAGTCCATTGTGACAGAAAAGCAATGCAAACCACAATAATATAGCATATACCTTATTCATAATCTTTTATTTAAAGTCTATTTTTGATAATTAATCGCATGGTCCACCAAATGCAATACGGCTTTTGAAGAAGACAAGATTTGAGTGGCCAACGTATAGTCATTTGCATTCACGATATAGTCACGGGTCAATACATTATAATCCTCTTGATTCGATGTGATGACTTTGGCCTGCTGTGGGCCTCCGCTCCCGTTTTCCGGCTCAAAAGTGATACTGCTGCCGTCACTGCTCGCTTTGACATACACAAAGATTCCCTTATCATCCCGCGCGGCCGTCGGATAGGCCTTGTTCTGGTAAGAAACTCCGCTCACCGGCAACATGCCGTCTATAAAATGGAAGCGCAGGAAATTCAACAAATAGCGTGTCCAATCTGCTTTCACATCCAAATCCGTCTGGGCACTGATTTCGTCCCACGTATGCAGGTCGGGGTCGTCACGGAAAGCCTCTTCCAAAGCTGTACGCGTAGGCACCAGCACAGTATAGCGGAAATTATTAAAGGAAGTCACTACCGGTCCTATGCCGGACATCTTGCTGTTCTCTCCCTCGGAAGTCTCAAAAATCGGTTCTATATCTTTATAGTCTTCGTTATCGGCCAGGGACAAAAAGACATCGTCATTCCCGACCAACAAATCAAAAAATGCGCGATAATCTTCATTGGCACTCATCGTATAATAGACCGACTTGAAAGGATCCTGCAAAATCCGGTCTATAAAGAATGTACGGCCATTGTCCATCTCATAGCGTGCCTTTCTATGGTCTTTCTCTAAAGTAACAACCTCAGCTTCAGGCAATCCCATTTCCTGGTCACCTCCTCCTTGGACTTTCACCTGTTCGCCCGTTCCGGAAACCGCAAGCACGGAGCCGCCCTTTGTCAGCACATACGGCAAAGTACCCTCATCGATGAAACCGGAAAGAGGTTCATCTTCATTATCGGCCACCACGATATGCATGTCCAATATGTCTTGCAGGCGGTTGGCGACCTCTTCGGCCCCTTCCGTATCCAGGGCATCCGCCCCGACCGTCCGCAAAAGCGCGCCTTTCGAGCCGTCTTCGTTCGTATCATATACGTCTGCAACCACTTTTCCCATCTTCACATAAAAAGACCAGATTTCCCGCTTGTCAACTCCTTCATTCGCCCAAAGTGCCCATGTGATGGGATCCCGGTAATTCGCCATGGCATCGTCTGTCGGGACAAGCAAGTTATATTGGTTATCCATAGAACGCAGGTAAAGATGGTATTTCAGGTTGTTCACGTCATCCATATCATCGTTTTTAATGGCTGCGGACATGGTGGTTGTCGTGTCGGCCGTCAACACCGGACCGTATACGGCCTGATAATCCACGGGTGGATAGACTTTGTCCGTCATATACACGATACCGTTGCATGCGATGTATGCCTTTTGTACATCCTCCTCCTTTACAGACATCTCAAAACCGGCATTATCCGTCATGATATCCCAATTATGAGGCAAAGAAGTCAAGAAAGACAAACGCTGATGGTTTTGCAGGAAGACCGAAATCACATTCGTAGGCACCTCGTCCCAATCTCCGTAAGAATCCCGTAAGAACTGTCCGCGCGACGACTCCCAATAATCTTCCATGGCCGCATCGGAAGGGACGAACATGACTCCCATGTCCGTATTCCCGCCATAAACATTATTCGACGGGTCGAAAGCCAACGTCCCGTAGCCCATAATATCCACTTTTTCATCCGGGTCGGAAGAAAAATCTGTTTGGTTAAAATAACGCTTTACAAACACGGAATCCTCGATACTCCCCGCCCCGTAATAAGCTTTCACGGCATCGTCCACACTCCCGTCATAATAGGGATAAGCAAACTTTTCCATCAGGCCGGCAAAAGTGTTCATCTCCGCCGTCGAATTGATTACTTCCGACATATTGGGAGCGGGAGCCACTACATCGTCCGCAATATGCAAATAACCGTTCTTGCAGGTCACGTCCTTCCGATTGGACTCCACATGAGCGTCATTCACATAAAATCCCTGAGTATCATAGGGCTTGTCCGTCTCTCCTTTCATGATTACCGCCCAATCGGCTTCTGTCAGGCCGGAAGTCGAAAAGAATTCCGGTGTCCAATATAATACCATTTTAGAACCGTTGTCAGCCAAATAAGCCCCCTTGCGCTCGCGAAAACGGTTCCAAAAAGCAGTCTTCGGCAATGCGGCCGGCTTCACAAAAGAAATACTGTCTAAATAAGAAGCAGACGTTGCACGCCTTAAAGCGATGCCTTCCCCAATCCCCTGGTCATTTGAAGAAACATTGGCCAGCATGTGACTCAAGTAAGTCATATTCAGCATAGAGGAATTAAATAAATAACGCTTTTCCGAAGCGGACATATTGTGAATCAGTGTCGGCCCTTCGCCTGTAAGTCCCTTTGAAAGGAAATAACGGGAAAAGGCCTCATCATTAGCCGGAAACATGGTCTTACTCCCCGTAAGCCTCAAGGTCTCCTTATATCCTAAATCGTTCACCAACGCCAAATAGCAGTCAAACTGTCCGCTCGACTCCAAATATTCATAAATATTGGCACCCAACCAACTCGGTTCCTCATTATCATAAATATAGTCATCCTTGCATGAATTCAACAAAGGAAAGCCTAACACGATGTATAGGCACCACCTCACGACCTGCTTTACATTTCTTTCCGCATGCATCTGTTTAGTATTAGAGATTTATACTTTTTAATATTTCACACCGCCTACTTTTCTTCATTTCGGCAATACAAATTTAGCGGATATTTGGTCATTTGAAAATAGAAAGTTGCATCAAAATTTAAAAAATACAGTTCATAGCAACAACAATCACCCGTATTGGCCCCGTCATAACGCAAATAATACCGTATGAGCATTAAATGTTTCTCTTTTAGTTCTCATGAGTGTGTCATTTACACTTTGCAACAAAAGAGACAGAATCGTTTAACTCTTTTAACGATTCCGTCTCTTTTCATTTTCTTCCGCTCCGGCAAATATATGCGCCGTCTCCTTTATAATCCGCCAGGAAACGCCGGCCATCCACTTTTGATAAAAGCAGAATGGCGGCACTCAAACTTACCCGCCTCCGCGAGGAAGGCAAACCGTTCGTTTACCGAACGCCCCAGTCCATTCATATCATAACGTCGGATTTTCCGGATTTGGGCAAACAAAAAGAAAGGTAAATTCGATTTATTTACAGCAAGAGAAGCCCGTCATGGAAGCGTTCCACGCATTTTTCAGCATGTTTTAAATACATATTTTGGCATTTCAGCCTGTTTTTCCACCGTTTTTAACTCCAAACGCGTTTCAATCTCAGCCGAACGAAAAATCGCTTGGCTGAAGAAACACTTTTTTTCTCCGCACATCATTCCGGCAACCTCTGTACATCGGCTGAAAAACGGCCTGAAAACGGGAAACGAACGTATCCTCCCGAGACGTTTTTTCTCTATTTGGAACGTTTTCCCCAACAAAAACAAAATATCAGATTGACGGGAAAACATCGACATATACTTGCACTTCAACCGTCCGCATACAGTAAGACCTATCTTCCGACAGACTTCGTGACAGGTCAAATCCGCATATCGCTGACAATACGTTTCCGCCTCCCTGCATGAGAATCGCATATTTCCGGAAATCTTCGGAAGAGGGGACGAATACCGAAATCTCGCGCACCGGACATTGACATTCTGACAAAATGAAAATCCGGTCCTTATGCCCCTGAAAGGACATAAGAACCGGACTTTTATAAAAAACGCTTTTAAGACCGTTCTACTTCGTCTTCGGCAAAGCCTCCTCCACGACTTTGGCCACTTGCCGGGCCAAGGCATCGAATCCGGCCTCTACAGGATGCGTGCCGTCTCCCCCGGCATAATATTCGGGATGGTCTGCCACAACGCCCCACAAGTCGTTGACCTTGATGCCCTGCGACTTCACATATTCCGTCGCGATGGCATTACGGGCCCTCATACGCTCCGTGATTGGAGCAAAGTCCTTCATCCCTTCACCTTGCCGTACCGGCGTAATCGTGGCCCAAATCAGTTTGGCATCAGGCGCGTACTTCCTGATCAACGCCACATACTCCGGAAAGGCCTCCGCATACTCTTCCTCCGTATAATCGAAGCCATGCAAACCATTGTTGAAATGAATCACGTCGAAATGATTGTGCTTCAGTATGGCCGCCACTTCATCGAGCAAGGCCGGGTCGCCCACACTCTTCGAACCGGAAAGCCGCCCTACGTAGGCTTTGCCTTCCAACAACTTTTCGACTTTGGGGTGATACCCTCTCGTGATGGAATTGCCGAGCAATAGGACGTGAGGCTTGTCCGTCTGGTTGGCCCCCGTCAACCAGACATCGGACCATTCGATGTATTCGCGGGCCATATGTTCCTGTGCCCCGGCGGGAGCACAGAAACCTATAAAACCGAATAGAACGGCCGAAAAAAGTACTTCTCTCATGACGTCCCTACTTTTTTAAGAAACGGTATATCTTGGCGTCTTTTCCGGGTACGGTGTAAGAAAGGCCGTCCTTGCCGACCTTCACGTCGTCTCCGCTCCACAATTCCTTGACCGAAGAGAAAGAAGACGGGGAAAGTCCCAAACGCTCCAAAGCCACCTTACCGGCAATCTGGTTGTCTTTATAGTTCACAACAGACACATACAAATACTTTTCCGTATCCAAGACGAAACAGTTCTCCGCTCCGTCGCCCTTGTCGTTGTACTCACGATAGCCATACACCGGACGGGCCGAACGTCCGAAATCCGCCATTTCGTTTACGTCCTTGTTCATCAAAATCTTTTGGGCGCGTTCGCGGGAAAGTTTGGCATCCCCACGTCCGGACTTGTCCTCCAAGCTGTAATTGTCCGACACCAATACCATCCCCGACACGGCACCATTGGTGATACGGGCACGGTTCTCGCCTTCCGTTTCCTTATCGGCATCGTTTCCTACCAACACGAGATGGTCCGGGTCGTTATACTGGTAGAACTCATTCGTCCACCAACCGCCCGACACGGCGTTCAGGCTGTATTCCGACTGTCCGATCTTGCCCCAAGTGTCGCAAGCGATACGGCGTGAATTCCCGTACTGATAAGGGAATATCGGAGCGATGGAAAGGGCGATAAACATCGGTTCGCCTTTGTCCACCTCGCTGATGAAGTGGGAGAAACCTTCGTTATAAGCCTCCACGGCCGTGGTCACATCCTTATTATAATAGGAGTCGGCCTGCACCATGCCGTTGCTGGTAAAGTCCACTTTCAAGTATTCAAACCCCTCTTTTTTCTTGTTCTGCACTTCACGGCTGATAAATTCTTTCGTTCCGGGATGCGTGGGGTCGAGGCAATACGCACCGTCCAGCTTGGCCGGTTTGCCGTTCACCTTAATCACACATTCATACCCTGTATATTGACTGCCTTCGCAAATCTTCCTATACAACATGTCTTCGTTCCACCACAAACAGAAAGGCGTGACGTACGAACCGGGCACCTGCCCATTCTTCTTCACCACTTCCGTGAACTTGGTGCGTTGCTCGCTGTTCATGCCGTCCCAAGCATCGATACTCATGATGTTGATGCCTTGGCTGTTGCAAAATCCATTCGGTTTCAATGTCTCTTTGAAGTATTCGGAAACAGCCACGTCCACATCATAGCTGTTCTTGTCCGACATCACGCCCCAGCTCTGCCAGCCAAAGGGTGTACCACGCTTCCATGTCTTACGCATGGGTTGCACCAAAGTATTGACCCGGGCATACTCCTCCATTCCATTACGCCAATCGGCAAAAGCTCCGATGAACATCAATGCCGAACGCACCTCCGGTCCCCGCACCTTCCCATGCGGCAGCTCGTCGCGCGTTTCTTGGTTCGACACACCGGAGAACACCTTCAACGCTTCCACGCGACTGTCGCCCGAAGCTTTCACCTCCACCGCACTCTTCCAGCGGTTATGCTCCACCGAACCCAGCACGATGCCCCGGCGACTCTCTCCTGCGTAAAGCGCGGAAACCTCGTAAGAGGTCATATCGCCCGTCAAACGGTTCTTATGGTAACGTACGAAACCGTCATTGTCGAAAGGCACTTTCAACATGCGGTTCGTCTGCGCCGGAGCGTACAGGTCGTAGGGCGTAGCCACCGCTACGGGCGCAAGGTAGTTGGAACGAAGGGAAGCATCCCCCTTCAATACGACATCCGTCAACACGTAATCCCGTCCCTCATATACGTAAAACTCTTGCGTAAGGGTCACGTCGTCGCCACTGGCAGGCGATGAGAAGACAAACGCATGGCACGTCCCCTTTCCAAAGGCATCGTTCACCGTCCGCTTTTGGTAGTCGGCCTCTGCGCACGAAGCCGAACTGATACGGAAACCGTCCTTACCATGGATGTCGTACGTAGCCTCCGGCACCGACCCCATGAATACGGGCCGGTAAGCCTTCCCGCCGTTATACTCCACATTGAATTGTTTTCCATTCTCTACGTACGTGATGCGCAAATCGCCCGCCTTGATGACCACATCTTCCGCCATAGCCGCCACAGCCGGGAACAGGCATGCGCACCACATTGTGCAAATCACTCCTTTCTTACTCATTTTCATATAATTATATCACAATCTTTTAATATACCAAAGTTTTGCAGACTTCTTTCGTTCCATCAGCATAGTGAATCCTCACCAGAGCCATACCGTTGAAATGTGGCAAGTCCAATTCCACTTGGGTACGACCTGACAAGTCCCTCGTACCGTTCAGACGTCCCTGCATATCATAGACCTCTATGCGATTCATATCTTTACCGGAATAAACCATCAAACGCTTTCCTCCGAGGGGTACGACTTTCGTTCGAGCCATTGCTTCATCTTCCATGTCTTTCACTCCACTGCCTCCCGTTTTCTTAAAGCGGTACACACGTACATCTTTCTCTGGAACACTATACGGTAAGCTCCCGTCCACTTTTACTAATTCATTCGTCCAAAGCTCACGTACTTCGGAAAAAGCATCGGAAGAAATATCCAGTAAATCCAACGGTATACTACCCGAAAGCTCATTTTCCTGATAATTAAACGCCGCTACGTACAGATATTTATCGTTATCGAACATGAAGAAGTTTTCCGCTCCGTCGTAATTTCCATTATATTCCTTATAACCATATACAGGTTTGAAAGAACGTCCCATATCCGCCATCTCGTTAATGTCTTTATTCATCATGACCGTCTGCGCCACTTCACGCGACCGTTCTGCCCAACCTCGACCAGAACGGTCATTCAAACTGAAATTATCAGCCACAAGCAACATGCCCGTCACAGCCCCGGTAGTGAAACGCGCACGGTTTTCACCAATCGTATTGTTCAACTGGTCACCAGTCCCTATAAGCACCAAATGGTCTGGGTCATTGTATTGGAAAAGACGATCGGTCCACCATCCGCCGGATATGGCATTCATACAATATTCCGAATGGCCGATAGACCCCCACGTGTCACAAGCGACACGCCTTGAATTAGCATACTGATAAGGGAAAAGCGGCGCGATAGAAAAGGCAGCAAACATTGCATATTTATCCATCTGACGCCGAATGTAGTCCATACCCTCGTTATAAGCCGCCACCGCTGTAGTTACTTCGGGATTATAATAAGAGTCTGCCTGTACAATACCACAGTTCACGAAGTCCATTTTCACGTATTTAAAACCGTATGTGGCCTGCGTACGCAAGAAATTTGCCATAGCACTCTTCGTATATGGATGTGTGGGGTCCATACAATAAGCACCATCATACCAAATGGGTTTACCATCCGCTTTGAGTACAACATCCCAACGCGTCCACTTTGTCCCGTCGGCAGCCTGCCCCAAGACATCGTCCCAGTTAGGATTCTCTCCGCTCCACATGGAGAAAGGCGTACTGTAACAACCCACCACTTGGTTCTTCTCCTTGCATTGGTTTATAAAGTTCAAATGTTCAGTATTGCTCATGCCGTCCCCTGCGTCAAGGCTGAATACGATATTCCCTTGATTATTGCAAAAGCCGCCTGGAACCAGCACTTCATGATAATAATCTGAAATCTCCACATCGGTAGCGTATGAGTTTTTCTCAGCCAATACTCCCCAACTCTGCCAACCGAAAGGCGTGCCAAGCGTCCAGCTTTCCGTACGCGGTGCCACAAGATTGTTGGCATCTGCAAATGTCTCCATCCCTGTACGCCAATCATCGAAATAGCCAATCAGCATACGGGCAGAAGTAATCACCGGCCCGTTCACCTTACCATGAGGAATAACATCACGCGTTTCTGAAGTTGACGCGCCAGAATATACATGAAGTTCATTCACACCCCCGTTATTCGACAAATTGGCACTGACGGCACTTTTCCACAAATTATGGTCTACTGAGCCCAACACCAAACCTTCCCGACTGCTTCCTTCATACAGAACCGACACCTCGTATGAAGTGACTTCACCACTCATCTTATATTTTCCATAACGTCCGAAACCGTCATTATCAAACGGCACTTTCAGCATCCGGTTTCCGTCATTGGACATATAAAGCGTATAAGCCGTTCCGACCGAGATCGGAGCCAAATAATTGCTTCGGATAGCAGCATCCCCTTCCAAGGAAAGGTCTGTCAACATATAGTCCTGTCCGGAATAGATATAAAAACGTTGTTTCATCGTCACCCCGTCACCATTCTCAGGAAGACTGAAAGTAAAAGTATAGCACTTGCCCGTTCCAAATTCATCATCCACTGCAGCCTCATCATAAGAGACCTCGGCAAAGGAAGCTGTGGTCACCTCACGCGCCTCCCCTTCGGTATTATCATAATGAGCGGCAGAAGCCGAATGATTCACTACGCACTTCCGCGCAGCACCCTCTTCATTCAGAGCATTAATACGAAAGGCTTTCTCACCTTCCATATAAGTGACTTTCCACATCCCGTCCGTCACGACGATATCGTCGGCTTGCACAGCCATCGGCACAGTCCATAAGGACAGTATGAACATTTTCTTTGAAATACGTATCCAATCTATTTTCATTGCTATTCGTTTAAGAGTTAATTTTCCAAGCATTACATTTACAGTCACAAAGAGACTAAAAAAAACAGAAAAGCCGCAAGAATTACGGCGCAAAAAATAGAAAAAATGCTTCAGGCCGCTTCCTCAACGGGAAAAGCGGCCTGAAAAGGGAATTATTTCACTACTATTGTCTTCCGGAACACGATGTCGTCTGAGGCATGTCCGACTTGTATTTCAAATTCGCCCGGCTCTACCAGACGGTGCAAAGTCTCGTTGTAGAATGCCAATTCATCGATAGGCATCTCCAAACGTACTTCAACCTCACCGCCCGCCGGCACTTCCACTTTCTTGAAAGCCTTCAGTTGCTGAATGGGCATGACCACCGAGCTGAATTTATCACGTACATACAATTGTACGACTTCCTTTCCGTCTCTCCGGCCGGTATTTTTCACTTTCAACGTCACACTCAGCTTGCCTTGGCCTGAAAATACCGTATCGCTCAGGTGCACATCGGTATATTCGAAGTCGGTGTAACTCAAACCACGGCCGAAATTCCACAATGCGTAAGGCTTCTCGAAAATATAGTGGCCGTTTGGTTCCTCATAACTTCCACCTTGGTCGAACACTTGCTCGCGGTCGGAAGGATAATAATTATAATAACACGGCGTGTTACCCGTACTGCGAGGGAACGATACATTCAGACGTCCTGAGGGGTTCACTTTGCCCAACAAGACATCGGCCATGGCATTTCCCTGCTGTTCACCGCCATAAAACTGCAATACCACGGCATCGGCATGCTCTTTGGCCCAAGTCATAACCAAGGGTTTACCGGTAATGAGCACTACGACAACAGGCTTGCCGGTAGCCTTCACCGCCTTTAGCAGGTCTAACTGCTTGCCGGGCAAATCCAGCGAGGAGAGATCGAATCCCTCGCCCGAAGTCACGTTCTTTCCTTTCGCGCCCCGACCCAGCCAAACGCTGCGCGTACCGACTGCCACAATGGCAATATCGCTTTTCCGAGCCAATTCCACTGCTGCGGCAATACCGTCATCCTTTTGACTCCACCAATCGCAACCGTCCAACTGATTCACCGACACATCCTTGCCTACGGCCTGTTTCAACCCGTCGAAAAGCGTAACACATTCACGATTGTCAAACTCCACCCAACCGTAATCACCTGCCACGCCGTAATTACTATTCGGTCCTAACACGGCAATGGATTTGTATTTTTTCAGGTCGAGCGGCAAAATATCATTCTTATTCTCCAAAAGCACGATGCTTTCGTCTGCCACCTTCTTGGCCAATGCCACATGTGCTTTGCTGCGCACCACCTTGTCCACTTTATCCGGATCGCCGTAAGGGTCATCGAAAACACCAAGGCGGAACTTGGCAGCCAGCACGCGGCGACAAGCGCGGTCCACGTATGCTTCATCCAATATGCCTTTGTTCACTTGGTCTTCCAATGTCTGATAAGCCCAGTCGTACACATCCATATCTATACCTGCTATCAAAGCCTTACGGGCAGCCTCTTCCGAAGTCTCCGCAGCAAAATGGAACGACTTCAGGCGGTCTACCGAGCCCCAATCGGAATATACAAAGCCTTTGAAACCTAATTCCCCACGCAACAAGTCGGTCATGAAATGGGCTGAATGCGCCACGGGTATCCCGTCGTATGCACTATAACATCCCATGATGGACACCGGATCGGCATTCTGGATGACTTTGGCAAACGGATAGGCATAAAGGTTACGCAACTCGCGCTCACCTCCCGGCACGGAGGCACAGTTCAATCCGCCCGTAGGCGTACCGTGTGCCACGAAATGCTTCGGCATGGCCCCTACACCCTCGGCCTGCGAACCACGTACGAAAGCCGTTCCCATCTCACCGATTAGAAAAGGATCCTCTCCAAAGGTTTCCTCTACACGTCCCCAACGCAAATCCCGTGCGATGTCCAACACGGGGCATTGCAACTGGCGAATACCGATGACATGGGATTCACGCCCGATGGCACGGGACATTTCTTCCACTAATTCCGGGTTAAACGTCGAACCCTGTGCAATAGCCTGCGGAAATATCGTGCACCCGTTTTGTGTCACCCCATTGATGCCTTCCACCGTTACCAAGGCCGGAATCCCCAAACGATTCTGCGTAAGCAAGTATTCTTGCATTTTATTGAACAATAACGCAGCCTCCTTGGCCGACTTGCTCATTTCATGTACGCTCCCCGGACTTCCTCCCTTATAAGTATTTTCAATGGCATTAATGTCACTCGTAGAGTTGTTCTGCAATTGCAATACTTTTTCATGAAGGGTCATCCGGCGTAGCAAGTCCTCTACCCGTTCCTCTACAGGCAACGAAGCATCTTTGTACTTGGGCTTCTCTTCGGCCACGGACGAAATCGCACCGCATATCAAGAAAGCGGCAAATAAAAACTTCTTTTTCATTCCTTATTCTTTAAAAACTCAAACTATATAATTTTATTCAATATCTTCCGACTACAAAAATAACTCTCACGGAACGTCCTTACGAAATCCATTTACTCCAAAAAACAGCGGTATTGACGCAGGACTGGCTTAACAAACAGGACTCCTCGGGCACAATCCGAACTTCCGATAGAAGAAAAGACCCGGAATACCTTCACAGGCGTCCCGGGCCAAACAACCTAACCTAATTCACAGTTAATCACTTAAACTGTGCTTCTTTATTTTACAATCTTAGCAACCTTACTGCCGGATTTCACAACGAACACACCCTTACCGTTTACGGTAATAGCCTCATTCGTCATGCCCCGACCCACCTCGGCACCTTGCATATTGTAAATATTCACTTGCGTATCATCAGCACTCGTCACGATAATAGCATCGCCGTCGACAACAACTTGCATACCCCGTGCCACAGCCTGTGAAGCCACACCATCATAATCACTCTCAGACACTTCCACTTCTGTCGTGGTCCATGCCGTAGCCTGATAAGCGTAATTCACAGCCTGTACACCCACAATATATTCACCCACAGGAAGTTTGTCGAACAAATAGGATGCCTCACCATCCTCGTTGCCTGTGTTCACATAGCAACCGAACATAGCATAGGACAACTGTTTACCTGTCTCGATATTAGCCGGTACAACCATACGCATCGCACCAGTCTCCTTATTCTGAATATAAACATTGAACATCGCGTCATTACCATTGTTCATCTCTGAAGCTTCCCATTTTACCAATACACGCCCCTTCTCAGCCGTAGCCGTGATTTCACCTATTTCATTAGGAGCCGTAAACTCCACACCTGAGTTATTCCAACTGATGACCTGCTGATCATTACGCCCGTTGTCCGGGCTACCGGTATAATCCGAAGTAAGGAGTTCCATGTTGTTGTCATTATCGAAATCTCCGAAACTGTTCACGCCCGGGCCGCTCTTAGCCAAATAGCCACCCCAAAGCTCATTAGCACCATCTTCAAAGAAATAGGTATTATAGGAAGTACTGTTATCACTTAAATCCACGAAACGTCCCCAACCGGCAGCTTCTCCTGTAGCCGGATTGACTTTGGATGTCCAGCCCGTCGTCATATAATCGGGATAATCATCCCCGTTGAGGTCCACCCAAATAAAACGGGTAGAAGCGGATTGGGCTGCCGGAGTGATATCTGTAGCAATCTCTTCCAAACGGAAACCATTTTCATCCGATATGTTCCGCAAACAGTTGGCCTGCTTCAATTCACGCTGGCCTCCCCAACCGTTGGAACAGCCCTGCGTACCTAATTGCATCAAATCTGTGCGTCCATCTTGGTCAAAATCTAAGGCTATAGTGATACCCTCTTCACATCCCCAAGCACGGAAAACATCAGCCACGGTGCCGTCCTTTGCCATGCCATAAGCATCCAAGACTTGACTGGCCGACTCAATCAAAGAAGGCGAATTGGTTACATCCTGAAACTCACCATTCTGCAAATTGCGGTAGAAACGGATTTGGTTGCCGCCTTGTTCCACCCCCGTAGCCGTCATGTTGTCACGCCCGTCACAATAGCCGGTAGTCACAATATCCAACCAACCGTCTCCATCCAAATCAATGAACACCACCGAACCGTGAGACATTTGTTTCGGCCGCATTGTCGGTACCTCTGTATATTCTCCGGGGACAGGCAAACCTGTTTCCGGATCCAACCCGCCATCGGTTTCCTCAAAAAGCCCCATCTTGGTAGGCTCTTCGTCAAATGGCAATGGATTAAAAACCTTTGCCTCCTCGAAATGGTCTCCATTCACATTACGCAACAGCATCGTATAACGCCCTGAAGGCCCATTGCCACAAAGCAATACGTCCGTAAAACCATCTTTGTCATAGTCACCTGTCACCAATGAGCCGTAAGGAGTATCTTCATTGAAATTTCCTCCACCTGTATTAGAAGACAATCCTCCTACACTTGAAAGCAAAGCATCCTCCAGAACCTCAAATTGCCAATTTCCTTTATTAATAACCAACACATAACCTTGAGGCGTGCCCGTGTCATTCCCGCCAGTATTAAGGATAATGAAGTCGACCAAACCGTCATTGTTGAAATCGATAGGTTGGCTTCCTTGCCCGAACGCAGTACGTGGCAATCCGTTAGCCATACCTACAAAAGTCTCGCTGACCACCGTATCCATGACCACCTTACCGTCAAAGATAGAATCTTGCAACTCATACTTGTCATTGTCTTTATCTATCCAAATCGTATCTTTGGAATATACCTTATTATAGGTTGTATCCTTTTCCAGAATGGCATCGCATACGCCCTCAAACTGCCTGTCTCCTAAATTTTTAATCAATACGCTACGCGCCTGCCACCCTTTGTTCTCGGATGTGCCATTCCAAAACATATCCATCAATCCGTCATTATTAAAATCGGCCACAAATGCGCGGCTCCGATGGCTCGGCCATCCCCCTATATCCCCCAAGGTGAAATCTGTCTCAAACGACAATGGATTTTGTGCAGTCGCTTTGGCAACCCCAAAGAGTGCACATCCTAACATGACCTTCATTACAAGTTTTTTCATATCAAAATCCTCCAAATATTTAATAAACTTTCTTTTTATTTCAAGAACCATGCATCCTCGTCCATTAACCGGACTTGTAAGTCACCCTTCCCATCTTCAAAACGAGCGGCTACTTTTTCGGCCGCATAAGCTGGCCACTGTCCACGATGACGTGCAATACGCATCAAATCGAAGAAACGACTGCCCTCAAAAGCCGTCTCAGCGGCCATCTCATCAATGATACAGTTTTCTACATATTCAATAGAATCAGCTTTGGCAGCAGCTAAACGGACAGGATCTGTAGAAACCACTTTTCTTTCTATTTCCTCACCCGTTTCCTCATCTGTTTCCGTTACTATATCATACGGTGTATAATCCGGAATGAGATAATCCGAACCGGTATAGCCAATAGCCCGACCACGACCACGAGTGGCAGTCCCCACATTATTATCATACGTATCTGATGTAAAATCCAAGAACATCTCCCCTGTACGTTCACCTACAGGAATTCTCGAAGCATTAGCCAACGTCGTCTTGTTCAACCCGTATGCCAATATAGCAAAAGCCGTTGCCGGACGACCATAACGGTTAATAGCCTCAGCCAAACGTAAATAAACTTGTGACGCACGGTATACCGGCAAATTACGCACATAACGCAAACCTCCCAAAATCTCATTCTCCGGATCTTCTACCCCACCGGATACAGACAAAGAATAGAATTTATCAATAAGCACACCCTTATAATCCCCTAAACCATTGGTGCTGTAAGAGACAGATGAAGTAGTACCGTTCGGGAATTCAAACTGTCCACGCAAATCCCCCGTAAAGAATCCCTGTATACGAGTTGTATTCTCGGCAGCATAATAATGTGTCACACGCGACATCCAATCCGTAAAAGAAACTGTCGGTACAATCGATGGGACTTCATTGTATGACCAACGTACCAATTGCGGATGGTAAGAATCCGGACGGGAACTGTAAACCAAAGAAGAAAGCAATTCGTTGGAACCGACATTCACATAAGCTGACATCCATCCCCCAGACGCACTCGTACGAGCGGTATTGTTCCAATAGTTACCATAAGAGCTGGTCAGAGTCAATTTACGCTTATCAATAAGGCGATAGTAAGCTGTAGCAGCATCTGCATAACGCCCCAAGAACAAGTATAAATCCCCCAACACCATATCTACCGGGAAAAACATTTTGCGAGAATCAAAATTGTCAATCGTTCCATAATCCAATGCACGGGCACCCACATACGGAGTCAGATCGTCAATGAGCAACTGTGCCAAGTCTTCAAGATTCTTCTGCGGATAATTTTTAAGTGCAGATTCAAGACTTAGTACAGGTTCTTCTATCCAACTTACTTGTCCAGTAGCTAATCCCAACTGCCAATACGTCCAAGCACGGATAACTTTGATTTGCGCATATTCGGGAATCATAACCTTATCTTCGTAAAACACAATATTCGTGTCCATCTTCGCAATGGCATAATTACAATTATTAATGACATTGTAATAATCATAAAACGAGGCATATTCATTACCCGACGAAACACTAAAATTGGAAATCTCCTGAATGTCTACATTGGCATCCGCAGTAGCTTCCATCAAGTCGCCACGCAACTCTCCCAGCAACACATAACGGTCGCCCAAACGTTGCACCTGCGAAAGGATACCCAACACAGAATAGAGGGAATCATTTGGGGAATCCAAACGGTTGTCCTCCTCAAAACCCACCGTAGTAGAATCTGTCTCCATCATATCCGTACAGGCCGGGAAAGCTGCCATACAAGCACAAACGACACCCACAGCTTTCATATAGTTTTTGATAAATGTCTTCATATTCACTTTCTTATTTTGCATTACAAATTCAATTTCACCCCAATCTGAAACGAACGAGATTGTGGTGTCAACCCGGCATCCACACCTTGGTAAAGCACAGACTGGTTGTATGAAAATTCAGGATCCGTACCCAAATACTTCGTCAGCGTGCAAAGATTGTTCACTGCAGCCCATACCGATACTCCTTGCAGGAATGAAGTGGAACGTACCGGAACACGGTATGACAACATCAGGCGTTTAAATTTCAAATAGGATGCATCCTCAATCCAACGGTCTGAGAAACGGGCATTCCCCATCGGGTCGTCATAAGTGGCACGAGGAATATCTGTCACTTGGCCATCTGCCATCCAACGGTTCTCCATGGCTATGCTTTGGTTGGACAAACTGTTGCCCGACTCCAAGTTGGCACGTAAGGCATTGTAGGCATCATTACCCAAAGAATAAGTAAAAAGTGCTCCCAGTTCCAAATCACGCCAGCGGAAGTTCAAGTTAAAATTACCATAGATATCCGGATTCGGGTCACCGATGACCACGCGGTCATCTTCCCCGATGATACCGTCTTTGGAATGATCCACGAAACGCATGTCGCCAGCCGAGAACGGAATACGCTGGCCCGAAGAAGAAAGAATGGCAAGTCCGGCATCCGCAGCTTCCTGCGCTGTGACATACACCCCGTCGGTCTGATAACCATAAAACACACCTGCCGGCTGTCCTTCCGTAGTCAATACCGTTCCTCCGGCTATTTCCGTAGTGAAACTGCCATTGGGCAAGGACGTAATTTTATTCTTATAATGGCCTACGGTCAACCCTGCATTGAACTTGAAATCTTTCGTATCCACGATACGAGCATTGGCTGCAATCTCAAAGCCCCGGTTCTCCATTTCACCATTATTGTCATAATAATACTGTAAACCAGCTTCTTCGTTCAAAGAGCGGAGCGTCACCAAATCTTTCGTTTTGGAATAGAAATAGTCGATATTCATGTTCAAACGGTTCGCCAAAATGCTAAAATCAAATCCTACGTTAGCCCGGCCAGTGGTTTCCCATCTCAACTTTTCATTCCCGATATTGCTCAATACCACGCCCACAGCATCATTAGCCACCAAAGAAGAAGTGAAATAAGTACGGTTGGCATAAACAGGCAAATTACCGTTACCCGTCATCGTATAGGCCACACGCAACTTCAAATTGTTGATAAAATCCACATTACGCATGAATTTCTCGGAAGAAATGAGCCAAGCTCCACTGACCGACGGGAAATATCCCCACGACACACCGCATAAGTCTATTCCTCCGGCTTCGTTACCGAAACGAGAAGAAGTCTCCATCGACATTCCGATATTCAGGAAATACTTGTTCATAAAACCATAATCCGCATTCAAATACCAAGACATGTTACGATCCATGTATTCCGTCCCGAAAAGATAACGCAAGTCACTCGTCGTATTGGACAAAGCTGTCATATAGTCAGAACCCGTATTGTAGCCCTGACCGTATGTATACTTGAAATAGTCGTTATAAAAACGATAGCCCAAGGCTGCGGACAGATTGTGCCGGTATCCTTTCAAAATATCCCATTTCAAATAAGCGTCCAACGAAAGGGAAGTCTGCCGAGCCATAGAACTGCGAACTTCGTTCAATGCCGTAGCATACACTTCACCCAAATCATTGTAAAGCGGCTCATTCGCTACGCCTGCATCCGGAATGAACAAATCTTCATTCTCCTTATCATAAGAGAAACCGAAAAGAGCAGCAGCTTCCAAACGGTCGGTAATTTGGTAAGTCGGACGCAAGTTCAGCGTGAAACGATATTTATCGAGTGTCGGCATATTATCTTTCTCCAACAAAGCCAACGGGTTGCCATAATTCAACTCGTCCACATCCGTCAAACGACCGCTTAAAGAACCACTCTCATTATATTGATAAGGAGAATAAAGTGGCGACTTTACCAATGCAAGATAATACGGTGAGCGCATTCGATCCAATCCATCAAAAGTCACCTTATGTCCGGTCTGCGTATAAGCGATGTCGAACAATATCTTAAATTCGTCCGTCAACTTGATGTCTGAATTGAAGCGTACATTCAGGCGATCAAACTTTGTTCCATCTATGTTTCCATTATTTTGAGCATACCCCAAAGAGAAACGGTAAAGAGCTATGTCGTCACCACCCGACACAGAGATACCATAATTTTGGATAAAAGCTGTTTTGTTGATTTCATCCATCCAATCAGTATTATTATGTACAGCACAGTAAAAAGACCGCGAAGGGTCATCATTCGTGAACTGGAAATCTTCCACTTCATGCCGATCCATACCAGACATAACATCAGTGGCATAACGACGGTAGGCATCAGCTCCCATTACTGGCAATGTCTCAAAGGGTGTCTGAAATCCAAAAGAAATGTTAGCATCGATCTTCGTCGCCATCTCTCCGGCACGCTTAGTTTGAATCAACACAACGCCATTTGCTCCTCGTGTGCCCCAAATAGCCGAACCATTCTTCAATACCGTTACCTTATCTATATCTGACGGGTCAAGCAAAGTCAAAGGGTTATTGTAATAACCATCCACAATAGAGATTCCCTCATCCTGCATCTGCCAGACTACACCATCCACCACAAACAAAGGTTGGGAAGAAAGATTTAAAGAATTGTAACCACGCACAAAATAGGAAGCACTTGCCCCAGGCTCACCCGAACGGGCAGACGTACGCATCTGACCGGCCAATAAAGAATTCATATCTTCCGTCATGCTTAACGCGCTTGCCGTAAAACCGTCCACCACAACCCGTCCGTCCGACACGGACATTTCATCGTCATAATAAGAATGCCCCGGTACGGTATAGAGCGACACATTCACTTCTGTACGCCCTTTAACGGCTACCACTTGTCGGGAATACCCCGGCGCATCTACATAAAGCGGTACCCGCAAATCGGGCAATCCTATCTCGTAGTCACCATTTTCATCAGTCATCGCTGACACGTTTACATCAGGAGTTGTAATACGAGCACCGGCAAAGCCCAGCCCCGTCACGGCATCTACTACTCGCCCCTTCACATGGTAAGGCATCTGAACCTTTTCAGTCTGCCCAGTTTTTATCGAGTCTACGTGAGCCGTCTCCTGGCCCTTTAAGGCAAAAGAGAAAAAAGCTAAACCGGCCACAGTTCCCGTAAGTTTCAACAAATAAGAATTAAATATAGAATACATAACTCATCATGCTTTAAGGATTAACAAATCAAGGTACAGGCACAAAACGAATACGGTCTACTCGAAAACGACGACGATATTTCACATTTACCTCCGAAGCTTTCACATTGGTACGAATACGAAGCGTTGTACGCACCTTTACGTCATCTGTGGAATTATTCTCATCCATAAACCACATTCCATCATAATAATTGGCTGCGGGCAACTCCAATGCACTCCAAACTTTCAAAGTCTTCACTTTGTTATCGCCAACGCTGTCCCCGCCGATAATCAAATCCGGATCATCATCATCGTCACGCGATATATTAGAAGTACCATTTCTGTCTGCACGTGGATAAACCAAACGGAACTCCAGCCGCGTTTTTTCCTCGGCCAAAGCAACTCCGTCAATGACAGGTGGAACAAAATCCACATATACGTCATATTTGCCAGCCAAAATCTGAGGAATTTCGAAAGTGACTTCCGCCGTACCTGTAGCATTGGTCACCTCCAAATAACTATTGTTGCTCACGCCTTGCACGGCACTATTTACATCAGTATTGCGCACGTAAGCGCTCGTACTGGTACTCGTAGTCCGCCCATTCAAATACTCAGCTTCCACTAGAATTTCTTTATTCCAAGTACAAGTATCATCCAAAATCAAATCCCCCTCCGCTAAGTACATTAGCCCGTTGGAAGCATCCAGTTTCGTATAAGGTGCAAAATAACGGCTCGTCTGATAAATCACATTTCCAGTAACCGTTACTAAAGAATCCTTTGATGCCGGATCATCGACCTTTCCTCTGAATGTTAAGCCATTCAGAATAGCTTGCCCTGTCTGCACATCGCGAATGGAGTCTGCCACAGCTTCGTTTGCATTATATGTCGTAAAATAAGGACTGATATGAGCATAAGCTTTATCCCAAGCCGCGTTATCCGGCAAAATCATAGTATAGAGCGAGTCTTCATCATCGATATGCCCAATACCATAATAATAAGAATAAAGCATCGGGTTATAATCCACGAACACCGAGTCCGTTCCTACACTAGCTGACGCATCATACCTTTTCTCCACGAAGCGATTGATGAACTCATACACTTTGGAATACTCAGGATAGACAGACAAATATTCATAGAAATTATAACGGTAAGGAATAGTGTCCCTCAACTTATGCAAAACACCATTAATCGCCCGTTCATTACCATCCTCCAAAGATGTTCCATTGAACGACTCTGCATCATCATATGCCATACGCTTACCATTAAGCATATAAATATACTTTCCAGGCTGCGTAGAAGTAGGGTTAGTGTAACGAGCAATATGGTTTTTCACCAAACGTTCCAAGGCAGCTCGGTCTGTCATATCCACATTTGTTAGAGCCTCATTTACTGGTGCCCATACCGTGTAGGTTTGATCGGATACAAGCAAACTATCAGTCCCCGTTATCTCCACTATTTGCGTGAAAGTACTTAACGATGCATCATTACGGAGTAAGTCCATCAAGCTGACCTGAGGCACACTACCATTCCGGTCATAGTGCGCATCCCACTCGTCATTACAGGAAACGAACAACGCCATCCCCGATAACAAACAGATGATTCCTTTATTTATTTGTTTCATTTGTTCTTACTTAAATAGTCCAACATTAGTAACGATCTTCATCCCGAATCATATCCACTGGAATTAACTCGAAATAATCGATCGAGAATTCACGACCTGAGAAATCTACATTACGAGCACGCAATTTATGCTCCCCATAATCAGTAAAGCGATATTGTCCCACAATATAACGCAAAGATTTATAAAAATCTCGCAACAATATATTTCCATTAAGAAGGAAACAAGAAGCCGGACCTTTCATATATCCCAAATTACGCATCATTTTGTCAACTTCGATACCACCATCAGCAGTCTCAGCATCGGCAACCCAGCCTGCACGCGGATCTCCCTCTACATCACCAATCTTCAAATCAACTGGTGTTCCAGCCAAATTTCCATCTACAAAAATCTGTCCCATTCCACGCCAACCTTCTGCATTATAGCCAATACGAAGTTCCCAGTTACCCGGAGGGACAGGCAAAAGACGCAACGTAAAATCATATCCCTTCTTCATATTGATCTCATCAACTTGATAAGAGGCCCATCCACGACTTCCCCATAACAAACAATCGCTAGCTTCATTATATGTAAAATACTCTCCACAATAATCAGGAGTCATCGTATACCCATTTGCATCCGGAATATCTACATTATTCCAACGAATATTATTATTGGTCAGTTGAGGGGGAATGGAATAAGCATCAAAACGGAGACGCTTATGCAACACATCATTATTCATCACCTCTTCGTCATACACCAACACGTCTGTAATGGTATGGATAAAGCCGTTCACAGCATCAATGTTACTGTTTTTCTCATCAATACCTACATAATGCCCGTTTTTCTGCAAATTAATCTTATTGCCTATCTTGATTTCCATAATCCGATAAGTGTACATCGTCTCATAATATTCCGCCCAATAACCTTCCGAGCCTTGCGCGATACATTCGGCCGGAGTGTCGAATACCATATTATTAGTAGCCATTTGGCGGTTCAATAAATGATAGGCAACAAAACGATTCAACGGATTATTCTTACTTTCGTAATTTCCCAAATCCTCTGAACCATAATAGGTCCGTGCATAATTCTCCAAACTACTCAGAATTTCGTCCTTCGTACTTCCATCAATACCATTTTCATTTAATAACTCATCCGGCTCGCAAAACATCGTATATCCATACCGGAGACTCGTAGGCACTTTCATCGTATAGCCTGATAATTGTACAACATCCGCCCCGAACGTATTCACATAGCTTTCGTCATAAAGCTTTTCCATTTCCTTATACCATCCAGAAGCCTCGTAAGCCATTGCCCAAATCGTAAACTTATCATTATTCTGGAGCACCTCCAATAGAGATAATTCTGACGGTTCAATAACCTTATCCACCACATGAATCACTCCATTATGCACTTCCTGATCCAATGTGGTAACTTTAGATTTATCATTCACCCAAATTATACGCCTCCCTTTATCATCATTTGTGAAAGAAAGAACAAGATAACGTTCCGCTAAAGTCATACTCGTAAGCGACCCAGCAATAAAATCCTGAGAAGTATACTCGGCATTACCACGAATCACGCAATTGTAGACAACCCGTTGAGCCTCTTCGGCTGTCAATTCATCCAACGTCTTGCCTTTCTCCTCCAAATAAGCGGCAATGGCATCATTATTGGGCACAAAACAAGTATAATGGCCATAAACCTCCAATAAGGCATCTGCCCCACACTTGGTTATCAATTGGTAAAAGTCCGACAATTCGGGGTTGTTCTGGCAAAACGAAGCCACCGTCTCTCCCGTAAACGTGTACATGGCATCAGCATCAATATCATCGCTATTGCAAGACATCTGCATGCCAGAGAGGCACAAGACCGCTACCGACCACAGCCCCCACTTGAATAATCTATGTATTTTGTTCATAATCGTCAATTTTTAGAAATATCATCCGAAGTCTCATAAAATGGATTCTGTTCCAACATCTGATTCAAACGTAACTCATCTTGATGAATAGGCATATAAATGGCATTGATATCATTAATTTTGCTCATTACTGTACTTTGACTTAAGTTCATCCCTGATGTGTATTTCCGCAAAATATAATTATTAACCACATTATTTGTCGTTTGTTCGCGGCGCATCCGACGCACAAGATCAAAATAACGTTTACCCTCAAACAGAAATTCTCGCTGACGTTCATCCAATACCAAATCCCGTATAGTAGCTTGAGGAGTAGAGGCCGTATATTGACTCTTCAAACTTCCAGCATCCAAATTTGGATGTGCTCGGTCATAAGTATAAGACACCATATCCACTGCTCTTACGACATCACCCTGTTCAGCTAAAGCTTCGGCTTTCATCAAATAGGCATCGGCCAAACGATATATAATCCAATTACCCTCTCCATTGATATAGGAGCTGAAATCAGAAAATCTGATGTCTTCATAATCCGTGCTATAAGTAGCATATACATATTTCTCAATATAATAAGTTCCGGAATTCTCCGCATAAGCACCTATACGGCGCATATCCACCCCATTCCACCATTCTGTACCATTAGCCGTTTCCAGACTAAAAGCAGACAGCAAACAAGAATGGTTATTATCCCCATAAAATGTACGCACAGCAGAATTCTGCGTATTATTGTCATACTGAAGTTCCCAAATACTTTCATCTGAGTTTCCCACAAAAAACACAGAGTTAAAATAAGAGGCCGCCGGCAATAGCGACAAAGGATTGGTCGTTGTAGTCAGAATCTTATCACAATAGTCCACACATTGTTGATAATCTCCCTTCCATAAACTCATATCGGCAATCAAAGCCCAAATAGCCTTCTGCGTTACTCGTCCACGAGTATAAGTTGTGTTTTCACCATATTCTGTCACGGCCACATTTTCCACTGTCTTTAGATCGCGAATCAAAGTATCCAGAACATTCTCAAACGGAGTCTGTCCCACTTGAAATCTCTGTGTATCATCTACATAAGGGGTTTCTATATAAGGAATATCCCTAAATGTACGAGCCAAAGTAAAATAACAGAAAGCACGGATAGCCTTGGCTTCCGCCAAATAATGGTTCAAGTCCTCCTCCGTAAAGTCTGCATCACGTTCCCTTACCATCGGTGCGTTTTGAATCACTGTATTACAATAATTAATGACCGTATAGAAATCGCTCCATTTGCAATAACTGTTAGACTCATTCAAATTCGCATTCAGAATATAACCGATTTCCGTATCTGTCGTTGTTCCATCAATCACATTGTCTGAACGCAATTCACCCCATACAATCAAACGACGCATAAAGCCGTCTTCTAGCATAGCCCTGTAACAAGCACCTACAGCACTTTTCACATCTTGCTCATCTTTCCAAAAATCCTCAGCCACCATCTCAGACTGCGGCATAATGCCAAACCAGTCATCACAGGAAGCTGTGACACCTAAAAAAGGCAAACTTAGGAAGAAGGCACCTATTTTATATATATACTTTTTCATCTCACATTTATTTTAAAAGTTAAATACCTATGGTCAGGCCAAACGTAAAGTAACGCGAACGTGGCGTACGGTTTTTATCCTCACTCACTCCGATATTATTCGGTGAAATCTCAGGATCCGCCCCTGTATATTTAGTCACAGTAAACATGTTATTCAACGTCAAAGAGAGATTAAGAGTATTCAGATGCGCCTTCTTCAACAATTTAGGATCGAAAGAGTAATTCAATGTCAACTGTTTCAAACGCAAGAAAGAACCATCTTCTACAAAGCGATCACTCCCCAACCAATTATATCCACTCTGGAAAAGAGCACGCGGAATTTCCGTCACATCGCCATCCTTGCGCCAACGCCAGTTCGTGGACACTGATTGATTCTCCGTATTATACATACTCTCGGAATACATTCGTCCGTAATTAATAATCTTACCTCCCACGCGATAGTTGAAGAACACGTTCAATGAAAGACGCTTCCAACGGATGGTCGTCCCGAAACCACCATCAAACTTCGGATTGGAGTTACCCAAATACACGATGTCCAACTCGTCTATCGTACCATCATGGTTAATATCCTCATAGATTGCATCTCCTCCCCGGAAACGGTATTCATTCGTCGTTCCGTATGCGAAATACATCGGAATGGGGTCACCGGAACCATCTAACACCACGTTACCATTTGCATCACGCACCACTGGTGCCGTAGCATCCGGTTTGTCTGGTTGGTAAGTATCGTATTGGTACACTCCTTTATAACGGAAACCGTAAATGGAACCGAAAGAGTTATTCACCTGGAAACGGTTCAGGTAAGAGCCGTTCGAGTAATTAAAGTCTGCATTGTAATTATGCAACACATTCTCATCCAGATCGATGATGGTATTCACATAGTTCGAGAAGTTCAAGCTCAAATCTACGGACCAATCTCCACGCTTTATCATATTGTTCGTACTGAACTCTATTTCCCAACCATCATTATCCATCGTACCTCCATTAATATAGGATATGGAACCAAATCCTGTTGAAGACGGGATAGACTGGTCTTTAAATAACAAGTCGTCCGTACGACGATGGTACACGTTCGCCACCAAACGGTAACGCCAATCGAAAAGGCTCAAATCCACACCCAGATTATATGACGTGGAACGTTCCCATTTCAAATCGGTCAATTGCAGAGACGAAGGTTTAATAGCCGGAATGTCGATGTAACTCGTCCCGAAACTACTGTAACGGGCATAATGCAAGTACTCGTAATCAGGACGGTTACCAGTTACACCATAACTTAAACGCAAAGCAAACTCATCCATCCAATCATCTGCAAAATCAAAGAACTTCTCTTCCGAGATAAGCCATTTCACTGATGCAGAAGGGAAGAAGCCCCAACGATTTCCCGGTCCAAAGCGCGTACTACCGTCCCAACGTGCCGTCACATCGAACACGTAACGATCAAGCAGAAAATAGTGGCCCTGCAAAAGAAAAGCCATATTACGCCCTTCGCTCCGCTCACTCTTGAAAGTGTTCAGGTGTCCCAAGTTCGTAACGTCCGTAGCAGATGTGGAAGCCAGTCCGTAACGTTCAAACTCCTGATTTCTGGAATTGGCCATGTCCATTTCCCACTTGCCATAGAGCATCAAGGAATGTGCATCAGGGAGCTTGGGTTGCCATGTCAAATCATGAGCAGTATAGATAGAAGAAGCTTCACTCTCTTTTCCGTATGCCTTATTCACACTTCCGTCGTTCCAATTCTTTGAAGTAGTTTCACGAGGCAAGAACTTGGTATCTTTCACATTCTCAGAATCGAACTTAATATAACCCGAATAACGAAGCTTGGCTTCTCCGGCCGGGTCTAAGAAATCATATTGTAAACGTAATGTCGGCATGATACGCATACTTGTCTGCTGATAGGAAGCCAGGTTACCGATAGCTACAGGATTACGCAAATTCTTCTGCGCGTCATCCAATTGAGAATTCTGCGCGATATTGAAGTATACATCCGTATTTTTTCCATTGGCATCCTGTCGGAAAACCGATGCATTCGGCATACGCTTACGGGCGATGTTCAATAAATTATCCTCACCGTACGGATCGTCCGTATAATTCTTGTCATTATCCGTATAAGTGATAGCAAATTCCGCAGAAAACATCATCCGTGAACTTACGTTGTAGTCCAGATTCATACGATTGGAAAAACGGGTCATCTCCTGACCGATAATGGTACCCGTCTGATTATAATAACCGAATGAAGCACGGAATTTGGCCTTATCACCACCACCGCTCACAGAAAGATTGTGGTCGTGGGTAAAACCATGCTTGATCACCTCATCCACCCAGTCTGTATTATTATTAAAGTTCTCAAAATCCTGGGCCGTTCCGTATGCAGAAATAAACTGTGAACGGTCATAGCTGAACTCCGGGATATTACAATCTTGCTGGGCACGATTAAAATAAGCTTGTTTCATGAGCATCGTATAATCATCGCCATTAAGCAATTCCGTACCTTTAGGCTGAGTATAACCTGAAAAACGATAGGAATAGCTTACACGTGTAGGTCCTGTTGCACCCTTCTTTGTCCTGATGTCAATCACGCCATTGGCACCGCGGCTTCCCCAAATAGCAGCCGCCGCACCGTCTTTCAAAACCGTGATTTCCTCGATGTCATCCGGACTGATACATAACAAGGAAGCAAACTCTTCCTGGTCGGCTGAAGCGAAATCAAACGAATCGTCGATATTGCTTTCAAAAGGAATACCGTTCAGCAAGATAAGCGGCTGTGAATTGGAATTGATAGAAGTAATACCACGGATACGCATCACCGTGCCACTACCCAAGTCACCGGAATTGGCCACAATATCCAAACCTGCAATACGTCCCTGCAAGGCATCATCGATAGAAGGTACGGACACCCCTTCGATAGCCTTTGTATTAAACTTCTGCATCGCCCCAGAATATTCTCGTTCGGGAATAGCCAACGCACCACCCCCCGTCACTAACTTTGACGCCTTAACCTGTACCTCTTTCAGCACATTCTGTGTCTCTAATTTCACATCAAACTTCCGCTGCGCCCCTATGGGTAGAGTTTTACGTTTATAACCCACAAACGAGAAGTTCAAAGAATGCGACGGGTCTTTCACCTTCAATGAAAAGTTTCCGTTAAAATCCGTCAGGGCAGATGAATATATACGTCCGTTCTTGTCCTGCTCCACAACGGTGGCTCCGATGAAACCATCCGGTTCATCATCGGCATAAACCTTACCGGTGACAATCACGCCACCGCTTTGGGCATAGGCTACCCCGGCCAAAAGGCAGAAAGCCAACCACAACACCACTGATTTTATCTTATTTTCCATAACCTATCTGATTATTGTTTGATTAACGATAGTTCACTACATGGTCCACTAAATGGATAACGGCATGTGAAGAAGCCGTAATTTGCGTAGCCTGCATATAATCCGAATTATTCACGATATAGTCACGTGTAAACACATTATAGTCATCCTCATTCGTAGTAATCACATGGGCTTTTTCTCCCGTATTCTCAGAAGTAAAAGTCAAATTATCCCCACTTCCCGATACATTTAAGTACACGAAATGGTTATCTTTATCACGAGCCGCCGTAGCATATGAACCGGAATAAGAAATACCATTACCCATAGGTAAAATACCGTCCACAAAATGGTAACGCAAGAAATTCAGCAAATAAAGTGTCTTTTCCTTTTTCTTGTTCGCATCAGTCTCAGCCGCAATTCTGTCCCACGTCCACAAATTAGGATCTTCCGCAAAAGCTTTATCCAAAGCCTCCTTAGTCGGAACCAATATTGTATAACGGAAATTATTGAACGAGGTCACAATAGGACCGAGTCCCGACGAAGAAGTCGTTGCATCCAAATCAAAAATAGGTTCCACCTCTTCGTCTTCCTCAAAATAAGCCCATACACGTTCGTCACCTTGCAACAACTGATAGAAAGCCGCATAAGCCTCATGAGCTTCGACATCCCCCATTGTGTAATACACGGACTTATAAGAATCTTGCAAAATACGATTAATCAAGAAAGTACGACCATTCGACATCTCATACCTCCCAGTACTACCATCTCCCATCGTTATCACAGAAGCAGGCGATTGCCCTAATTCTGCATCACCAGTTCCACTTATTTTCATGCTTTCGGCAACACCATCAGCCTTCAATACGGCTCCCCCCTTAGTCAGGAAATAAGATTGTGTTCCTCCATCCACATAAGCAGAAAGCGGCTCCGTCTCGTCATCAGCTACAACGATATGCAAATCCAAAATGTCTTGCAAACGGTCGTTTACCTGGCTGCGTTCATCACCAGTCTCGTCATCCAATGTACGTAGAAACGCTCCTTTCGAACCGTCTTCATTAGCCAGATACACATCAGCCACAACTCTTCCCATGTACACTCGGAACGACCATATTTCGCGTTCTCCCCGGCCTTCGTTTTCATAAATAGCCCATGTAATAGGATCACGGTAATACTGCAACGCACTATCTGTCGGAACCAATAAATTATAGCGGTTGTCCAATGAACGGAGATAAAAATGATACTTCAAATTATAATCATTATCCACATCATTCTTAATAGCCGGAGACATGATACTAGTGGAATCTGAGATCAACACTGGTGCATATACGCACTTGTAATCTACTGGCGCAAAGACCTTATTAGTCACATAAATCAAACCATTGTTTGCCGGAATGGTCTTCACGATATCGTTCTCTGTAACCCCTAACTCATATCCCGCATTATCAGCTAAAATACGCCAATTGTGCGGCAACGCCCCGTTAAAAGAACGTTGTTGGTGATTTTGCAAGAAGGCAGAAATCACAGTCGTGTACACGCTATCCCACCGTGGGAACTTATCCGAAAGGAACTTGCCTTCTTCCGACTCCCAATATTCTTTCATGGCCTCATCCGTAGGCACAAACATCAAACCCATGTCTGTATTACCGCCAAAGGAATGTGATGCCGGATCATAAAGCAACGTACCATAACCATTAATATCTACTTTGCCTTCAGGATCGGAATTAAAATCGTTTTGATTGAAATACCGTTTGATGAATACGGCAGAATCCTCTGCCAAAGCTCCACCATACGTTGCAGATAAATTAGAATGAACCCCACCATCATAATAAGGAAAAGAAAACATATCCAACAACTCGGCAAATTGTGACACTTCCGGTGTAGAAGTGATGACTTCTGCCATATTAGGCAACGGGGTCACCACCCCATCAGCCAAATGCAAATAACCGTTCTTGCAGGTCACATCCTTATTTGTACCTTGTACGTGTATGCCATTTACATAAAAACCGCTTTTATCCCAAGGCATATTCCATCCCTTGGCAATCACATTCCAATCCGATTCAGTAAGCCCAATAGTAGAAAAGAATTGCGGAGTAAAAAAGACAGACATACGGTCTCCATTATCAGCCAAATAAGTCCCTCCTTTTTTCTCAAAACGTTTCCAAAAACCAGTCTTTGGCATGTTACCATAAGAAAGATAAGGCACGGTATCCAGATACGTTGCAGAAGAAACACGGCGCACAGCCGTACCCTCTCCCAATCCATCTGTACCGGATGTAATATTAGCCAACATATTGCTTAAATATGCCATATTAAGCATCGTAGTGTTGAACAAATAGCGTTTTTGTGAGGCCGGAAGACCATGCACAAATTCCGCTCCACTACCATTCATCCCATTGGCTCGGAAATAATTAGCAAACGCCTCGTCTGTGGCAGGGAACAAAGTCTTGCTGCCCGTACGACGCAATGTTTCTTCATAACCCAAATCCTTCACGAGTGCCAAATAATTCGTGTATTGGCCATTCTGTTCCAAATACTCATAGATATTATTACCCAGCCAAGTTGGAGCTTCATCGTCATAGATGTAGTCATCCTTACACGAACCGAGCAAGGACAAGCACACTGCAGCGCAAAGACAAACATTCAGGTCATTAATCTTATGTTTTCTCATATCTCATTATTATTAAACTGCGTATTTATTACTCATTCCTTTTATTCACATCCGTAACAAAAGCACTTAAACTTTCCATGATATCTCCGTTTTAACATTTCAAAACTCTACGATATACACCTATTCAATTTTATCGCAATACAAAAGTAAGCACAAAGAAGCCATACGAATGATAGGAATGCGTCAAAAAAAGAAATTCATGCTTCAAAGCAGCTCATAAAGCACGACGATACACGATTTTATCATTTTTACATGCACAAATAACACTGCACTTTCCTGCCACAGACGTAAAGTGTTTCTTTTACACTTTATAACAAAACCTACAATCGTTTTCGGCTATCTTAACATACTACAATCGTCATGTCGTTGAAGCCACCCTATATTCCCAAGAAACGTCTATAGCTTTCCGGCCTCTGAATATAAGTGTCAAAATGCCAAATCTAACGTGCTGAGATTCGCGTATTTCCGTCCGTTGCCGAGAATAAACGGAAATAACGTATTCTCGCGCATTGGCATTTTATCATTTTGAAAACCGCAGAGGCGTCTTGACGACATTCTGAAACGTTTCAGGAATATTTGTCCGCACACAAACAAAATAATGAAAGCATCCAAGTGATTCCATAAACATTTTGCATTACTTTTCTTACCGTTTTTTTTCGTCAATTAGATGAAAAAAGGGTGATAACCGAGGGGATATCCTTCATTTTCCAAAGGAAATCTTCGTATTCTGCAAAGAGAGTCGAAAAGTTATGCGGCAAATGATTTTTCAATCTAAGCCAAACGAAAAATCATTCGCAGCAGAAAAGTGGTCCGAAAAGAGGAAAAAAGACCGGAATCAGGAGGTTTTGACCCTTATTTTTTGCAATAAAGTCACTTTATCTGACCGTAATTCGAACTTCTCAAGACGAAAGAAACGGCTCTCTGACTAACTTTTTGCCATAAAAGCGCTGCGTCCCGCTACAAAAAGACAGGACGCAGCATTCATACGTTTCAAATGCCCACCGCAAGGAAGAGCACACACCTGTTACACTATCGCAAACCCAACACTTTCCCTTTGGGCCGGGCCACCATTTCAAACTCCAGCGTGCCACCCTTCATGATGTCGGCATGTTTCAGCACATAACCATCCAGTTTATGTCCGTTCAACTTCACGGATTTCACATAGACCGCACCGGCTCCGACCTTACGCTTCACCACGATGGTGAACTTCTTTCCACCGGGCAGCATGATTTCCGCATGGTCCACCGTGGGGCTTCCTATCACATACTCTCCCGATGCCGGATTTACCGGATAGAAACCGAGGGCTGAGAAGACATACCAGGCCGACATCTCGCCGCAGTCGTCGTTGCCTGCATAACCGGAAGAAGAGGTATTGTATAAGGTACGCTTGATATGCTCCACCAACTGTTGGGTCTTGGCCGGCTGACCGGCCATGGCATAAAGATAGGCCACATGATGGCTGGGTTCATTGCCATGGGCATACAGGCCGACAAACCCCGAGGCATTGTCATTTTTCGCCCCGCTCGTTTCGTCCGACGTAAAGAACTCGTCCAAACGCTTGCAGAAAGCGTCTTCACCCCCCGTCAGTTCAATCAAATCCGGAATGTTTTGCGGCACATACCAATAATATTGCCATCCGTTTCCTTCCGTAAAAGGATATCCTCCGTTTGCCCCATATTTATAAGGATCGAAAGGCAATATCCATTCGCCCTTGCTGTTTTTAGGCTGGAAGAATTTCGTCTCGGGATGATGCAGGTTGCGGTAGTAGGCCGAACGCTTCATAAAGAACTCATAGTCCTTGGCCTTATTCAAATGCTTGGCCAACTGCGCCGCACACCAGTCGTCGAAGCTCTGTTCCAGCGTGATAGACACCGATTGCGTCTGCAAGTCCTCCGGCATGTAACCGTATTGGTCCCAAATCTCGAAAGGGGAATTGAGATGGGGAGTTGTCAGACTCATTTTCACAGCTTCATACGCTTTGTCCACGTCGATACCCGACAGCCCCTTCAAGATGGCATCTACCACGACGGGCACGGCATGGTTGCCAATCATGCAATAATTGTCCTGCCCCCACAACTGCCAAATCGGCAGATACCCGTAATAGTCATATTGGCGTATCATGCTGTTCACAAAATCCGTGGAGCGTTCCGGTTCCAACATCGTATAAAGCGGATGGGCGGCACGGAAAGTGTCCCACAAAGAAAAAGTGCTGTAATGCACCTGCCCCACGGGCAGGCGGCGCACGGAATAATCCGCAGCCATATACTCCCCGTTCGCGTCGGACATCACATTCGGCTGAATCATGGTATGGTAGAGTGCCGTATAGAATATCTCCTTCTCATGCTCCCCGCTCTCTACCTGCATTTTCCCAAGCTCCTTGTTCCAAGCCTCGTATGCCTGCGACTTGATGGCATCGAAAGACTTTCCGTCGGCCTCCGTACGCAGGTTCAGACGGGCATTTTCTATCGAAACCGGTGAGATGGCCAGTTTGCATTCCACCACGTCCTGCCGGCCGAAATCGAAAACAGCCTTAAGGTTCGTGCCGTTCACCACCGCGATATTCCGGTGCGTCCGGTTGTCGTTCATCATTTCCGAAGCCACGATGGGTTGGGAGAACTCCGCATAGAAGTAGATTTTACGCAATTTGCCCCAACCGGTGATGATGCGGTAACCCTCGATGGCCGACGGTCCTACCTGCCGTATCTGCGCATTGATGACGCGCCGTCCCCAACTGCCTTTGTTGGCCGAGTGGTCCAGGTCGAGGAATACCTTGGAGGCTTTCTCCTTATTATAATAGGTATAGCGATGTACGCCTACACGTTGCGTGGCCGTCAACTCGGCATTGATGCTGTCGTCCTGCAACAGCACACGGTAATAGCCCGGCACGGCATCCTCCTTCTCGTGCGTGAACCTCGACTCCTTGCGATTCTCGTTCATGGGGAGCATGAGGATGTCGATGAAATCCGAAGCACCCGTCCCGCTCAACCGCGTATGCGAAAAGCCGAAAATAGTCTTGTCGTTATAGTCATATCCCGAAGCCTGCCCCCAGTCCGGCGCTTCACGGGTATCCGGCGAGAGCTGCACCATCCCGAAAGGTACGGTGGCACCCGGATAATTGTTTCCACTCAGGCTCTGCGCCACCGCGCCCGTTCCGATAAAAGGATCCACATAACGGGCCACGTCTTGCGCCGAAACGGCATGCCCCAATCCACAGAGGGCCAAAGCCCACAAATATTGTTTCTTCATGATTTCCATTATTTAAGTTCTATCACATCACCTTTCTTTAAATACGCCACGACGCAACGGTTCCCGTCCAGGTTAGCCGCGAACTTTTTCCCGTTCAGGCGCACCGTGTAGTCCTTTCCCGCAGGCACTTGCAAACGGAACAGGTTGTCTGCCGTGGCTTTCAATGAAGCCTTCACCACCCGGCTGTCTTTCCACTCTGCCGACACTTCGGCTCCGCCTTTCACACAAAGTCCGGAGAAGCTGCCGTCCTTCCATTCCACCGGCAAGCAAGGCAAAAGCTCCACGTAGCCCTCCTGCGCCTGTACCAGCATCTCGGCCATTCCGGCGGCACCAGCCGCGTTGCCGTCGAAGATGAACACATCGAACGGCGCACCGGCAATGCCTTCGGGCGATATGGTCAGCAAGTTCTCGCGCGCAAAATCCGTCATGAGGATGTTCAGGCTTTCTTCCGCTTTCGCCGCATCTTTCAGACGGGCATAAAAACACACCATATTGGCCCGGCTCCATTCCACGTCTTCCCAGCCTTCGGCTGCCAGACGGTGCTCTATCGTCGTCCTCACCGCTTCGGTTAATTCCGGGTCTTTCTCTTTCGTGATTTGGGCGTATGGATAGAAAGACAACAAATGTGATGTATGGCGGTGGTTGGGATGAGCCTCTTCGTAGTCTTCATACCATTCGCACAAACCACCGAAACTATTGATGCGGAACGGAGGGAACTTGGCCAAAGCCAGACGCAGGGAGTCGGCAAAAGCCTTGTCCACGCCCAAAATGTCGGAAGCCTGCACGCAAGCCGACATGATTTCATGAGCCAGCACCTTGTCGCAGGTCGTCATCATGGAGGCTCCAAGCTCCCACCCCTGATAGCGGAAAGAATTTTCGGGAGACACGCAGGGGCCTGTCACCATATAGCCCGTATTGGGGTCTTCCACCATGTAGTCCAACAGGAATTCCGCATTGCCTTTCAACAATGGATAGGCCGTGCGGCGCAGGTAATCCTTGTCCAAAGTGTACTCATATTGCGTCCATAAATGGGTCGCCATCCAGGAACCGGCCAACGGGAAGAGTCCCCAGCCCATTCCTTCAGACGGCGCGGTGAATCCCCAAACGTTTGCCACGGTATGTGCCGTCCAACCCTTGCAGCCGTAAACCGTGCGGACGGTCTTGGCACCGTGGTGCGCCAGGTCGGCAATATAGGTAAACAGCGGAGCATTACACTCGGCCAAGTTGCCGACATTGGTCAACCAATAGTTTTGTTCCGTGTTGATATCCAAATGATAATCGCTCGTCCAACACATGTTGCAAGCCAGATTATCATTGAAGAAACCTTGCAGGGCAATGGGCAACGGCGAGTTTTCACGCGAAGAAGCAATGGTCAGGTAACGACCGTATTGGAAAAACAGGGCCTGCAAGCCGGCATCCTTGTTTCCTTCACAAAGGGCCTTCCACCTGCGGTCCACCGGAATGGATTTTTTGGAATCGTCGGCCAACTTCAACGACACGCGGGCAAACAACGGCGCATAATCCGCCACATGCTCCTCCTTCATCGTCTCGAACGGACGGGCAATGGCTTTCTCTACGGTCTTCTCGCACAATGATTCATATTGTCCGTTCTTGTAATCGGTACGCACATCGGCTACGATGGTCACGGCGTCCGCATGCTTCACGCGCACCGTCTCGCCCGTAGCCTCCACCTCGCCGCGGTCTACCTTCACCACGACACGCCCTTGGAAATGCACGCCGCCCGTACCTAATTTGGGGAACAAGGCCTGTCCGTCGAAAACCAGCAGGTTCCCTTCCGTACGCACCTGGGCTGCCGTAATCATCTTCATCCTCATATCAAAAGAAACAGACTGTTTCTTGTCCGCAGTAAAGTGCATCACCACGGCATCCTGAGGGTTGGAGGAGATAAACTCACGTTTGTACTTCGTCCCCCCTTTCTTAAAAGAAACCGTCACCACGGCATTCGTCAGGTCCAACTCACGGCGATAGTCCTCCACGCCTCCCTCTTTTCCGGTATAGTCAAACTTGATTTTCAAATCTCCAATCGGCAAATGGGTGCCGAAAGAATGCGGTGTTCCCACCAATTCGCGGCCGGCAATCCCGTTTCCTTCAATCAGTTTGCCCTCGAAAAACAGTTTCCGCAATTCGTCAAGTTTCTCCCTGCCGAAAGGCTTCTCCTGATTCGGGTCATATTCCCCGGCCCACATGCTGGACTCATTCAGTGCCACCGTTTCTTCGTCTACACCACCAAAGACCATGGCTCCCACACGGCCGTTACCGACGGGCAGGGACTTCATCCATTCATCCGCAGGAGCATCATACCATAAACTTGTTTCCTGAGCAGGCAACTGTACCACAGTGACACACGACAGGACACCTAAAATAAATTTTAGCTTCTTTTTCATATCATCGGATTGTTTAGTAATTACAAAAATACGCACTTCATTCCAAATACGTTTTATCCCGTTCTCCTTATTCTAAAAAAAACAGTTCCGCGAAGTCTCAATAAAGCATCGCTTACAATGTTTGAAGCATTTGTATCAATCTTTTCTACAAATACTACCTTCCGCAACAAAATCTGTCCGTCCCGAAAAAAGCCACCGTCTTTTATCTCTTACTCTCAACCCAAGAAAAATAAAACGATAAAATATAGAGCTTTTTATCAGGTTTAATCCATATTTTTATTAAATTTGCACGAAATCTAATAGTTCACATCATGAAAAGAACCCTATTTTTATTGTACACTCTTTGCTTATTTTGTATAACACCCGCATTTTCACAAGATTCGCAAGGAAGTTCTTTCATGCACATCAACAGCGAAACCGGATTATCACAAAGCAACGTAAAAACCATCATACAAGACAGTTATGGTTTTATATGGTTCGGGACTAAAAACGGGCTGAACCGTTACGACGGTCAGCGAGTCGTTCAATTCGATTGCAAAGACTATGTCCTTCAGCGTAGCAACCAGAACATTTCAGCCCTATTCGAAGATGACCGGCACATCCTATGGATAGGTACCGACGAAGGAGTCTTTCAATACGATCCGGCAGCCGACGTATTTACGTTCCTGGACGCTCAAACCGATAAAGGGGAGACCATCACCACCTGGATTTCCACCATATTGAAAGACGAGAAAGGAAACATTTGGATATGCGCCCCAAGCCAAGGCGTGTTCCGTTATGATGAAAAGAAACTTTACCGCTATTCCGATTTCCCCAACGGATCTTATCCCCATAACCTTTGTATCTGCGACAATGGGGACATTTATGCCGTGTCATGGTATACCGGACTTCTTAAGTATGACGCCCACAACCAGCACTTCGTCCAGATAAAAGAAGATGCAAAGGGACGCTCGCTGCTGAACCTGGAAATCAACACGCTGAGCCAGCAAGGAGACTTCTTGATTATGAGCATACAAAACGGTGACCTTAAAAAATACGATATCCGGAGAAATACTTTGGAAGACATTACGTTGCATTGCTTGAGTCACAGCAAAATATTTTATTTATTGAATATCAGCGAGTTAAGTACTTTAAAGAATGTAACTGCTAACGATTTAGAAACGAGCTATATTCTTTTTCTTTCACAACTTTGCAATATACAAAGAACGCTTTGATTACGAGTGCAAAGATAAACCTAATTTCTGGAAAAATGATAGTCCAATGCAACTATTAGAGAACCTTAACATACGAGGTTTTGTATTTTGTGTTAATTAAGTTAAAAGATGCAAACTTAATATGTTTAAGTGCAATGATTTGGCAAAATTATCGTTTATAATACAAAAGTTATTAATGGATTTAAAATATTAAGGATTATGAAGAAAATCTTTTTACCTTTGATTTGCGCTTGCGCATTTCTGTCATGTACAGACACTGAGGACTTTTCATCTTCAGACATTGCGAGTTCCAAAATCGAATTTTCAGATGAGGAATTAGCAAGCATAGCTTTAGACAATCCACGAACATTAGATGAAGAAGAAGTTCTTCAAATGGTGCTTGATTTTTCGCACTCGGTGAATGGAAATACTCGTAGTGCAAGCTCTCCACAACTTTCAATAGAGTCTAAGTACTTTGTCAAAAATGCTTCAAACCTTGTTACACGTAGTGGTGGATTAAGTTTTGACAGTATACCTATGTGTCGAGTTAAAGTTTCTAATTCAGGACAAGAAGGATATGCTATTGTTTCTGCAGACGAAAGAAACGCAGGTGTTATCGCCTATGTTCCAAATGGAAAATTCGAGAATCGTGATGAAACAGGTGCAGGAATGATGCTTAAGCTATCAGAGGCTACTTTGGTGTCTGAAATTTCTGAATATGAGAGTAAAAGAATTTCATCATTAAAGAAGATAGCAAAAGCTCTCGGCAAGGATTCCTTAAATAAGAATGATATTGAAAAGGTGTGCAATACTAAGCAGATTGGAACACGTTCAGTTGCTTATGAAAAGCCTCAAAGTCGTATAATAAAATTAATCGGTCCTGTGACAAAAACGGAATGGTCACAAGACGAGCCTTATAACAGATTGCTTCCAAAAGCATATGTACCTTTTAGTGAAAAATATTACTTCGAATCTTACTATCCTGCAGGATGCGGAATCATTGCTGGTGCACAAGCATTAGCCGCAGTTGCGCCAAATATAAAAATCGGTGATGTTGATATTGATTGGGATTATTTAACAGCACAACCTACAATAGATTATAATGGAGATTCTAAAAGCATTAAGATGGTTACAACTCTCATAAAGGATATGTATGAGAAAACAGGGAGTTATCCTAATTATATAGAACGAGAATACGGGAGATATGAGGATACATCTATTCCTACAGTCGGTAGTAGTTCTACAGGTTCACTAGAGTTACTTAACTATTTGAAGAATTATGTATCTTGTGGACAATATTATAGTAAATATGCTCCAGACCCATTACTTACAACAATTAATGTAAATGAGAAAATGCCATGTGTTGCTATAATGGGAGGAACACATGCAGCAACAGCAACAGCTAAAAAGGGGTCACATGCATGGGTGATAGATGGGTATGCAATATGCCAAAAGACAACAAGAGAGATTTTAAAAAATTATGACCTGTATTTTCATGCCAATATGGGATGGGGAGGTCCAGATAATGGCTATTATAAAGTAAATGCCGATACATCGACCGATTTTGAAACCTCTTTAGGTACATACAATATGAATTTTTGGGAAATTACAGAAATTCATAGTAAATAAATATAACTCATTCTTTTATGTCGGTATTATGGAAAGATTTATCATATTTAGTGTGTTCATTTCTGTTTTTATTGTATCATGTAATGAAAGTAGAGATACGATTAGCAAAATTGAAATGGAAAGATATACAGAGTGTCCTATAGGTGAAATAAGTCAAATTGCATTACAAGGAAGTGGAGACTATGAAATTAATGTTGAAGATGCTTCTATTTTAAATATTAATTACTCGCAAAATACACTAACAATTAATCCTATAGCAAAAGGTATAACTAAAATTTCCGTTTATGACAAGATTACAAAAAATATAGCAAACAGTACAGTAAAAATAACAGATGCATATTGTACTTTTCAAGTCGGCAATCCTGTCCGTCCCCCCTTTTCTTCAAGTGTATATGTATATATGGTCTATAATTGCACAAATGATTTATATATGTTTGACAATAATTTTAACCTCATAGAAAAAGGGCATTACTTATTTGAAAAAACAAACGAAAAATATAGTTTGACTTTTTCTTTCAACAATATTTACAATGGAGTTAATAAGCTACAATTAGACCTAAACAATAATAATCCTACTTTATTGAAGAACTTAGAATCGTTGTTGGCTAATCATACACTTGCAGAATCTACATACAAGGCAAGAAGTGAAAATCAAATAGTATTAAATGCCAAGAACAAAGAAAACAACATTGTATATTATCTTATTTTTAAAAAGAAGAGAATACCTTACTATTTTTTAAACTAATAGAACAGAATCAAGAGGCAAAATTAAGATGCAGTCCTCTTGATTCTTATTCTATATCCTTTATGAAAAAGCTATTTAGAGTGCCCTATAACACGTTTAATCATCTTTGATTCTTCCCAAAGTCTGTTGGCTACACTATCTTTATATGCCGCTATTTCAACCATTTTATAGTGTTGAAGAATAGAATCCTCATAAACAGCAACACGATTTTTTACTTCATCAATAATGTTCTCATTTCTGCATACAGTGAAGTTCTTTTCGATATAGCAAATATTAGGGTCATCAGATGGAAGCACCATCTTCAATGCCCTATACTTCAAGTCAGCCTCCTCCCAATCTTGGTGCTCTCGCCATTGGGTGAGATTGCCCCAAATGGAGAGGACAAGGGATAGAGCCAAGCCACCAATGAAAAGAAGAATATACTTTGAAGTTGGCTCAAAGCGATGGGTGACTACCTTCTTTTGAGATGAATTGTTCATCACTTCAAGTTTGTCCTGCAATACCTTTAAGGAAACATCATTCTCTTGTCTCATCTGCTTGACGGCATCAACCAAGAGCTTGCTTCGCTGCTCATTTTTGCAAAGTTCAACCTTGATAAGGTCTGCAAAAACAGCAATGGCATCTCTTAACTTGGATATTTTACCTCTGACTTCCTCTTCCTTGCCAAACATAGCAATGATTAATTTCTCCAACTTGGTCGTGTCACTGCTCGCAGGAGCCGTTTCCGTTCCTGCGTTCTTTGGTGAAGCAGAAAGTTCATCGACTTTCTGCTCCAATCTCTCAACTGTGCCGTAGATGGCTTCCAATAGTTCTTCTTTCATATTTCTTTTGTTGTTTGAATGGTTTGTAACTTGCATCAAAGGCTAAAGCCTCTTCTGCGTTTCTTCTTTTTCTTCTTGGCAGATTCATCCTCTGGGAATGGGTCAAAGGTCTGAGCGTTGGCAGGAGCAAAAAGCCCTATGGAAGAAATGCCGTTCCAAGGGTCTTGGCTGCTCTCCGACATGAATGGCACCTGCTCGTCCTTGTGACTACCTTGCTCATATTGTTGAGTAGAGCTGGATTTTGCTGATACATGGTTCTCCGTTCCCTCAAACCTTGCATTCAGTTTGCCAAAGCTATAGTCTCGGCTAATCTGCGTACCCTTGAAGCTATATCCATCCTTGCTGAAACGGATACCTTGCACCTTGGTTCGCTCCTTGTCCTTATAGACAAACTCCAAGAGAATACCTCGTTTTGCAAGTTCATTCTTGAACTTTTGCCAGCTATCAACGACTTTCAAGGCATCCTTGATGGCATTGTAAATCTCGTATTTGGCACGCTCCGCATTGCGTAATTTGCGAGTGTTAGTCTTGCTCTTATCCGTTCCGTAAGTCAGTCCATACTTGGATTTTAGAGCCTTGGTCACTTGCTCATTACGTCTGTAATCATTCCTGTCCGATATGAGCTTACCCTCATTATTGATACGGTTGTACACGATATGGCAATGTGGATTGTCCGTATTATGATGCCTAACGATGATGAATTGGGTATCGGTGATGCCCATCATCTGCATGTATTCAAGGGCTATCTTAGCCATGAACTCATCAGGCAAACGTGGCTTATCCTCGGGCTTGAAGCTCAATGCGATGTGTCCCACAGGCTTCTTAATCCTTGGATTTAGTAGCCTTTGTAGCTCAAAACTTTGCATCATCTCGGCATTCGTGCCGAGCAGAACACCATCGGAAGCAAGGATTTTCGCCTCGTCCTTGCCTGTCACATAGCGGATACAACCGCCAAAAGAGCTGCCCTTCTTTAGCTTGCCTATCATGTGGTATCCTCCTTTCTGCCTATTCCGCATGGCTTCGATTTGGAGCTTGCTTGGCGATACTCGCCAAGAATTGCTTTCAATCTTCTCAACAAGTCCATCACATACACATGGGTCTCATGGAAACCTCTCTGATGCGACAGCTTGGTAAGTTGGTTGAGGTTGTTCGCCATACCGATGAGGTTCTTGGCGATGGCTATCGTCTCAGCGTTGTGTCCGCTGACCACCTCTCCGTTCAAGGCGGACTCACGTATGTACTCCGCCAACTTGCGGTTGGCTTTTCTCGCCCTTAGTCTCAATGCCTCGTAGCTTGGCTTTGAGAACTTCACCGTGACAGACTTCGACAGCTTGCGAACCCTGCCTGTGGGCGGTCTTCCGCCCTTTCTCTTGTTCTGTTCCTGTATGCTTGTCATTCGATTTACTGTTTACAGTTGGTACACTCACTTTCTGCGACCGCCGGGAGCAAAATTCCTCCGCCCTCATGGTGGAGCGAGGCG